>Ga0247734_1001308_pt1 | contig 19150 bp, 20 predicted proteins | sample UWRJL103311B2_FD_180933 | JGI IMG/M metagenome (GOLD analysis project Ga0247734, IMG submission 180933) | Plant litter microbial communities from Arlington Agricultural Research Station in Wisconsin, United States - UWRJ-L103-311B-2 | ecosystem: Environmental > Terrestrial > Plant litter >... | reverse complement strand
ACACCAAAAAAGAAGAGAGTGATGACTCCACCCTTCCGTGGCCGGCTTGCCTTGCCTTGCCTTGTCTTGCCTTTACCCCTTGGAATGAAGTGGCCGAAGGAAGAAAAAAAAATAGATGGTACAGGACTGGATCATCCCTAAGAGTCATGTTTTCTTCTCATTTTCGCTATCGTGTATGAGTCGCACAAGAGTCACACTGTTTCAATACAACATCAGCATCAGCATCAGCATCAGCATCAGCATCATCACACTCGTTCATCTATTCATTTGATTCATTGCTTGGTACTACTGTTGGTTGGCAATAGCTTACAGGACACAGAACAGACTACTGCTGTTGTGCGCTGTTGTTGTCCTGTGTGCTGTGCTGTTGGTTAAGGTTACCTTACCTTACCTTACACACACCCAAGCCGCCCCTGTCCGGTCGTCGAGCTAAATGTTTTGCGGTGCGGGAGCTGGCCATCGGCATCAAACTCACCACACCGTCAACACCACCAAGCGCTTGCTTTCTGGTTATCGCCGGTCTGCATCCTCATTCCCCTCCTCATCCTCACTCTCACTCTCAACCTCACCCTCATACCGAGATCTTGTATCGCCCGTATTCCAGCACCGGCCCGCCGGTTACGCCTCTGCCCGCCTTGTTCCGACCAGCAATTTATTTCAATCGCGGGGTGCTGTACAGATCCCCCCCACCTTCCACCACCCTTCACTTTTACCTGGCAAAAATCAGCATTCGAGAGCATTCTCGAGTACTCCAATTACAATGACGGCCACCAAGATCGATGGCACTGCCATAGCAAAGAGCATTCGCGACAAGCTCCACACGCAAATCGAGGAAACACAGAAGACAAACCCGAGATTCAGGCCATCCTTGAAGATCATCCAAGGTATGGCCCTACCTCATGGCATTGGCTCCGGAAAATGCTAACATACTATCCTCTAGTTGGCGAAAGGTCGGATTCAAGTATGTGAACTGCGAATTACGTGCCCTGGGCGTTGCTAACACTTCCAGCAACCTATGTGCGCATGAAACTCAAAGCTGCTCAAGAGGTAAGTGACTTCAGTCCACCACTCAAAGGTCTTGCTACTAACTCTCCTAAGGCAAGCATCGATTGTGAACTTATACAGTTCCCAGACTCCGTTTCCGAATCCGAGCTCCTAGACCAAATCATCCGCCTTAATTATGACCCTTCGGTACACGGCATCCTTGTGCAGTTGCCCGTACCAAAACATATTTCAGAGTACAACATCACATCAGCAGTTTCTGATGAGAAGGATGTGGATGGATTCGGTACACGAAATATCGGCGAGCTAGCAAAGCGAGGTGGTCATCCGCTATTCACACCTTGCACGCCGAAGGGGGTCATGGTACTCTTGCAGGAGAGTGGTGTTGATCTCAAAGGCAAAAACGCTGTGGTGCTTGGCCGTAGCGATATCGTGGGTAGCCCCGTCAGCTATTTGTTGAAGAATGCCAATGCCACCGTGACCGTGTGCCATTCACAAACTGTCGGGCTAGAAGACTATGTTAAGCGTGCAGATGTACTTGTTGCGGCTATTGGAAAGGCCAACTTCGTCAAAGGAGAATGGTTAAAACCTGGGGTCGTTGTAGTCGATGTAGGCACGAACTATATCCCTGACGACAGCAAAAAATCTGGCCAGAGACTTGTTGGTGATGTGGACTTTGCATCAGCAGTGGAGGTCGCTTCTCAAATTACACCTGTACCAGGAGGAGTTGGTCCAATGACAGTTGCTATGTTACTTCAGAATGTGGTGGACTCTGCTACCCTTTACTTTGACCGACAAAAGACCAGAGCTATATTACCTTTACCTTTGAAACTCCTCGACCCAGTCCCTTCAGATATTGCCATATCCCGGGCACAGCACCCGAAACAAATTACTCGCGTGGCCAAGGAAATCGGCATCGCTGAGCATGAATTAGAGCCATACGGTGCATATAAAGCGAAGGTTGATCTGAGTCTCCTCAAGCGTCTGGAACATCGCCGAAATGGTCGCTATGTTGTAGTCACTGGTATCACACCAACACCTCTTGGCGAAGGCAAGTCTACTACTACCATGGGTATCACTCAGGCTATCGGGGCTCATCTAAATCGCATTGCTTTTGCAAACGTCCGTCAGCCCAGTCAGGGGCCAACCTTCGGTATCAAAGGAGGTGCTGCAGGTGGTGGCTACAGTCAGGTTATTCCTATGGACGAGTTCAATCTCCATCTGACTGGTGATATTCATGCCATTACTGCTGCCAACAACCTGTTAGCTGCTGCCATTGAAACCCGTATGTTTCACGAAAACACACAGAGTGACGGTGCTTTATACAAACGCCTAATTCCTGCGAAGAAGGGGAAGCGTGAATTTCAAAAGATCATGTTCCGCCGATTGAAGAAACTCGGCATCACGGAGACCGACCCAAATAAGCTTACCGAAGACGAAATACACCGTTTTGCAAGACTCGACATTGATCCTTCGACCATCACGTGGCGTCGCGTTCTTGATGTCAATGATCGTCATTTGAGAGGCATCACTATTGGTACTGCTGGTACGGAGAAGGGTCAAACCCGAGAGACCGGGTTTGATATCTCTGTGGCAAGCGAGTGCATGGCAATCCTTGCTCTTAGTAACAATCTTGATGACATGCGAGAACGATTGGGAAGAATGGTGATTGGATCTTCAAAGAATGGTGATCCAGTCACTTGTGATGACCTCGGTGCTGGCGGTGCCCTCACGGCCCTCATGAAGGATGCCATTAAGCCTAATCTTATGCAAACATTAGAAGGCACACCGGTGTTTGTTCATGCCGGACCTTTTGCCAATATCAGCATTGGTGCAAGCTCGGTTCTCGCTGACAAACTTGCTCTCAAACTCGCTGGTACGGAGCCCGATGAAAACCATAGCGAGAAGGCTGGTTTCGTTATCACGGAGGCTGGATTCGACTTCACCATGGGAGGCGAGCGGTTTTTCAACATCAAGTGCAGATCATCTGGTCTTGTTCCTGATGTAGTTGTCATAGTTGCTACAGTTAGAGCATTGAAGGTCCACGGTGGTGGACCTCCCATTGCGCCAGGTGCGGCACTTGATAAAGTGTATCGTGAAGAAAATGTGGAGATCCTTCGCAAGGGTTGTGTTAATTTGAAGAAACATATCTCGAATGCAAGACATTATGGGGTCCCGGTTGTGGTGGCGATCAACAAGTTTGAAACTGATACCGAGGCAGAGATCCAGGTCATCCGAGAGGAGGCCATCGCCGCTGGTGCTGAAGATGCCATTCCAGCTAATCACTGGGCTGAAGGTGGCAAAGGTGCTGTCGACCTAGCCAAGGGTGTCATTGCTGCAAGCGAGAAGGAAAAGGACTTCAAACTCCTTTATAATCTTGATGGTGACGTACAGACACGTATTGAGGCAATTGGAAAGCAAATGTACGGAGCCGACAAGGTTGAGTTCAGCGAGATCGCCCAGAAGAAAGTGGATACGTATACGGCTCAAGGCTTTGGTAATCTACCTATCTGTATCGCCAAACCCAATACTCTCTTTCTCACGATCCTAACCTCAAGGGTGCGCCAACTGGCTTCACTGTCCCGATCCGAGATGTGCGACTAGCTGCCGGCGCTGGTTATCTGTAAGTTCAATCTAGCACAAAATTCTAACGTTTTCTAATATTTTTGTAGATACGCACTAGCCGCGGACATCCAAACCATTCCTGGTCTACCCACCGCGCCTGGATACTTGAACGTGGATGTTGATACGGAGACCGGCGAAATCGACGGTCTCTTCTAGATTTCTGAATTATTCTTAGGGACTGCATACTAGCATCATAGATAGATCTTTGGTCCTTTAATGGCAGGCATATAAGAAGCACTTTTAACGTGCGGGTAGCATATTTCAACATTGGCGTTAAAACGATTGGCATAAGGGCAAATTTTAGATATCCACCATGGTCAACCCATGATTTACGTAGAGACGAAATGTCACCAAGAAATGTATAATTCTCAACGATTAAAGACAAATCCTGTGTTTTCCCCAAATTGTCTGGTATTGTCTGGTCGGTTTTATTCCCCTCGTACAATCAGATTCCTTCATTCAAGCTTCCTAAGACTCATGTCTCCTTATGTATATATTATTCTATATAACCTATGAATTGAAATATACAGAGAACGCCAATACTATAAATCTTGACTTTAAACATAGCATGGTGTAAAGGTCTATAAGACATGCAAGAGGAGGTAAATATTGCTATCGCGGCGATACCTAAGCATGATGAGCGGCACGTATTCATCTTAGATTTGACCTTGTTGACAGGTCTAGTTTATACTTGATTACCTCGCTCCTGATTGACGCAATGAACAACCTTGAAAGTGTTATATTGTAAATTAGGTAGAAGATGATTACACTTCTGATTACAGTACAGTTCCCCTGAATTATCATAGGCATTCTCGGCTATTTGTCTTGGCATGAATCCCCATCTATGTGCGATCTGACAAAGCTGCAGCCTCGTGATCATTTTGAAGAAACAAACACCTTTTGTGGATGTGACAAGCTGTTTATCATCTACAATAAAATACTATACTATCCAGCGTTCCAAGAGCAATCCTTATGATCCACAGACCACAGCAACTTTGATTGCGCCACGTGTGGCGTCAAAACCTAACGTCCCATTTTCCCACCAGGTTACTCTGTTCAAGTTGGAGAAAAGTCACAGAGGAAATCCTTGGGAAGATCCACATTGAAGAATTAATATCATGGTTTTTCCAAAGATCCAAACTCTGCACAGGAACAATGTCGCTACCCTTCGAAGATCGCCTCTGGCAGAGATCTCAGGCTCGTTAGGTGATCTAGGAACGCTACTTCCTCTAATGATTGCCTTGGCCATCAACAACTCCATCTCTTTGTCGGCTACTTTGGTATTCTCTGGATTATGGAACATAGTGACAGGAGTTTTCTTTGGAATTCCGCTCCCTGTGCAGCCCATGAAGGTATATTTCCACTCTAACTCTAGTTGGAGACCAATGCTGATTTCCCAGGCTGTCGCTGCAGTTGCTATCTCAAGAAAATTCACGATAGAAGAAACTGTATCTGCTGGTTTTACAACCTCAGTGGTAGTTCTCATGTTCAGTGCTACAGGATTGCTACGATGGTTTTCACGAGTGATACCTACTCCTGTTGTCAAAGGTATCCAAGTTGGTGCGGGTCTGTCCTTAGTTGTATCAGCCGGATCTAGTCTTCTCCAGCCTCTGGGATGGACAGTCCCAAACGGAGAAGATAATCTTTTATGGGCAATGTTCGCTTTCCTGGCTCTGCTCATCACGCTACGCTTTCCCAAGATACCTTATGCACTCGTGGTCTTTCTTGTTGGCCTAGGCCTCTCCTGCATTGTTGTGGGACGCAGAAATCTCCCTCACTTCAGTTTCTGGACGCCTGATATCTATATTCCATCCATGCGAGAATTTAGAGTTGGGGCATTAGAGGCAGGATTGGGTCAAATTCCACTTACCACCCTCAACTCGATCATAGCCGTTAGCTACCTCTCAGCTGATCTCCTCCCCCATATACAGACGCCTGCAGTCACAACTATAGGGGTTAGTGTTGCGCTTATGAATCTCATAGGAGGGTGGTTTGGTGCCATGCCTGTTTGCCATGGGTCTGGTGGTCTGGCTGCTCAATATCGCTTTGGTGCTCGCAGTGGTGCCAGTATCATTATTCTCGGTCTGTTTAAAATGGTCCTTGGTCTATTATTTGGAGAGACATTGATAGATCTCCTTCGTCAATATCCAAAGAGCCTTCTGGGTGTGATGGTTGTTGCTGCAGGATTGGAGCTAGCAAAGGTTGGCGAGAGCTTGAACCACGGAGCAAGAGATCTATGGGAGGACCATCATCCTCAGTCTGGACTTGGTGACCGAATAGCGGCCTTAGAAGGTTTGAAGACAAGACGAGAACTTACGGATGCGCAGCGGAAAGAGAGGTGGACAGTTATGTTTATGACTGTTGGGGGACTTCTGGCCTTTAGAAATGATGGCGTAGGCTTTCTGGCCGGAATGACCTGTCATTGGGTGTATGAGTCCGGGTTATGGAAATATCTAGACCGTAGAGCGGGGAGAAATGATTCGGGCAACAGGAGGGCTAATTTGGAAGAAGAACAACTACTCGGTTGAGTCTTCAGGCGGTCGTGGTGGAGACACCATTAAATTGTTAAATAACCTCGAGTACATTGTCTCAAATTCTGTGACGCATTAAGACCTTTTGGTATAAGCTTGGTCTCTTAACTCAAAAGTCGTGCTAATTCATTTCATGCGTGTACATGTGTCACAACGATGATCATAATGACCAACTCTGTTTGTTTTTCGATGTTGATCAGGAACTCCTTAAAAACCCCGTGATTAGGTGAAAATGATCTGAAATTAAATACCCCTTTCTCTGGAATCGGGCCAAGTATCATGTAAATGTAACTGCATATTATATGACATAGATCAAGGATTGCCGTTGAGATGAGAACTAACGCCCCTCAGCACCCCTTTGACAACATCTCTGATATCGTGCTCTTCATAGAAGTTATGACGAGCTTATGGTCCTGCATCTGAGCTTAGTTGCATACTATCTTCATTGACGAAGAAAGAAACAACACCGCCTTGAAGCTCGTTTATGTAAAAATGCGTCTTTACCCAACTCGATAATTAGCGCCAACAACAAAATGTAGCCTTTCCTAGGAGATAAACATTTGGATTGTGATATCTAGAAGTAATCTTTCAGTGCTGTCCAGAATCCGAGGGGTTATTGCGGTGTATAAACCTTGGAGTTGGACCTTAAATGGCTAATTGATCCATGAGATTTGGCAAATGTTGATAATAGCAGCCTGACAGGAAAACAAGCGACAAGAACCATCCGAAGAACGACCACTACCCGATGTGCTGAGCGTGGATATTTCCCATCAAACGCGAATTACATTGCGATGTGGCTACAAACTACTCCAGAGCGGTGGCATGAATCGCTATAGTGGGAGGGAATTGTAATATAGGTTAAAGGAAGGTGACGTCGCTTCTCCTTCCTAAATGCTTCCACAGAGTCATCGCTCAAGCTAGGCTTTTCAAGAATTGGAAACCGAGGGAGAAGCGGATTGATCGACCGGTTCTAGATACTCACCATTCCAGATTTTCCGGATAAGCAATTCCTCGATCCCAAGTGCAAGTTGGACTAGTTGTTTGGGGTGCTCCTCCCACAGCACTAGAATTCCTCGATCCTTGATAAAGGCGCCGCAATGGCAGTTTTGGCACCTGTACAGCTGATCCATAGACGGGATCAGCTTTATCTGAAGCTCACTATTCCCGGGAATTGGAATGTAGTAGAAGTTATTCTTCTGCGGAGACAGATATTCCCGAATAGCAAATGTGTTTACTGTCATTGCACACTGTGCTCTGTTAGCGGATGTTCGGGAAGTGTTCTTCTTTATCGACACTCTTGAGTTGAAAATGGAGTTGCGTAACACATGAAGGGAATGCGGATAGCCTCTGAATTGCTCTTTTTGTGAGGGCTGAGGTGCGACGAAATCACAATTAAAAGGTATTTGTCTTGCCTTCGGCTCCCCAAATAAGTATCCCAACTGTTTCAAAATTCTGCACAATGAGTGTTATACCCTTTGGCTGGTGGTCCCATTCGTAACCTCACCAGTTGTCTATATGTCGTATCAAAAGTGAGGTTGACAAGAGCTAAGAATATTCTAATACAAGCGAAACTTCCGACTTACTTTGACATTTAATGCCGACACCATTTTAAACAAGCCTCCCTGATCAGTTTTCAAAGCATCTGGCTTACAAAACAACCTGCCACGGGAGAGTCTCAGTATGACACCTTCTCCAGGAGGAGTTGCCTCGACAGCCCATTTGTTTGAGCATTGTTGGCTAAAGAGCCACCCACAAACCGCTCCTCGTCCTTCTTCTTCTCGTTTCCAGTTCAAAAGCTCTTCCGGTGATATTGCGTTTTGTATGGAGGATGGCTGTGTCCGCAAACTCGGGTTTGTGGTTGATGGCATTGCCCGGCCCTGTGGCATGTTTCCTGCTGGTGACTCTTCGACTTGATGCCGCCTCGTAGAATCATTTTGGGAACATTGTTTATCCGGCTTGAAGTAACTTCTGAGAGTTTTCATATTGAAGGAATATGGAAGCTAGGTAGAGGATGTATAGGATGAGGCAAACACCACTCAGTTTATACCGTTCAGTAGAAGAGGCTTCAATGTGAGAGAATTACTATCTTCCTATTGAATGAAAATATGACGGGGACCTTGAAGATAGTCTTCGGATAGTAAGATGGCATAGAACAGGAAATAGTCGTGTGCGTGGAGACCATTGAATTTCCGCTGTGAATAAGACATAGCTATGAAGCAATTAGATCCAGATATTGAATAGGGTCTAAGTGAGCCCTAGAACGCAATGACCCCATTGTATTTTAAAAGTCTACTGCCCTAATCCCACGGAGTGGCGTATGTTATTGAGGGTTCAAGCACAAATGATGGAATTAACTTGCGCATATAAACCTCAATAGCCGGCACTTTACTAGATACATGTGTGCTTGCTAAATTTGAGTTGAAGAGACTGAATGAAAGCATTCGAAGCTAGATCACCATACTAAGCAATAGATAGCCCCTAATCCCAATGGCTAGTAAGCAAAGCACAAAGCAATGCTTATGGCCGTGTCATAAAAGAGAGTCTGTAGATCTTTCGCTTGAAATTACTCTGCAAGCAGAACTAGTGGCTAGAGTATCTCATCTAGTCAGAGAACAAAATTATAATGTATAATGACGTTTCCCTCTATACCTCTATATATGATAATCTAGTTATAATTACAGTTGAAAGAATTCTGAACCATGAAAATTGCCGGTCAGTTTAGGTAGAACTCATCAGAAAAACCTTCTCAGTCGAGGCGGATATCGCGCTACAGTTGACTAAATCCCCTAGAGAATTCATTTAATGGACGCGCCGAGAAGAACAGCCCAAAATATATTGTTAGTGAAAGGAATCATACCTGCTTTCGCATTAAGAAAAAGACAAAAGTGAACGAGAATAATGTAACGTTATAAGGCATGCCAATATCATATTATACTGTGACGTTGGAGGATTGAAGTAGTAGTGGAGCCCACCAGTTCATGCATAACCAAGCCTGGGAAGCTAGTGACTTGCCGGATAAAGCGACCAAAGCTTGAACTATTTATTCTAGCTACAGTAGCATCAGGATTCTAATAATAGACAACTAATGGAAAAGTGTACTGAGGGGGCTTGCCAGACTGTTAGACTGGCGGTGGTTTCAATTTCAACGCAAGAGGACTCTAGCCGGTTGTGGAGTAGGCAAACTAGACTAGAGAGTATGAATTTTCTACAGACGATTTTGTCTGATTCTGGAAGCACATAAGCTTTTGACTCATGTACGAAGATCTACTTCAAGTTATGTTATGAAAGGTAAATACTTTTTTTCTGTATTTGCCAGTGGAAGAACTCTAGGTATATTGAGTTTACATATTAAACTAGGAAGCCGTAGTTTGATGATCGTAGCTGCAGGTCAACAGGCTACCGTTTTCTTATGCTACTCTCATCTTGAAACAAGATAAAACAACAAGAGGGAGACGAAAGGGGTGGGCAAATCAAAATTCTATCAGGTGCGCAATACGCATTTCCAAAAACTCAACATCATGATATATGTTACCAGAAAAAGCTCACTAACATAACAGACTTGTATGCAAGCCCTGTTAAATTTACAATCCACCAAAATTGATGTGTGCTAGGAATCTATTCCTAATAACTTCTGCGAGCAACCTGCACCGTTAATTCCTGCACAGTGAACCCCGAAATATTGCGATGAAACAGTTGGATATCCCAGGTTGTCGACAATCCTGTCTCAACTGTAGATGCTGAAGCTTCTCAGTCCCCGTCCTCATCGAATGTGGAAGTGTACTAAATCATACAAAGCTGGAAACTATAGTCGGTACATACATTCGCTTTACGACTAGATATGCCACGTTTGATTTTAAATTCAGATCCATCATAACTTTAACTGCACGCCGATGAGGGGAAAGGTATCTTTCGTAAGTACCAACCAACCAACAACCAACAACCTGTTGCCTTTGATATCAGATATCAAACTGCCAGATCTTCCAATGCCAGGTTCCGTTAGGCTCGGGTGTTGCTGTTTGTTCGGTTGGCCATGTTACCATGGCCAACAACAGACTCAATGGTCGAAATGACGATAAAGAAGAATCGGCAAACTTTACTTTTTGAAATTGGAGAAGCTCCAGCGATGCATGAAGAACCTGTATTGTGGCGTCATTTGGCGATTAACTGCTGCTGGGAGGGTCCCCGAGCAATCACTCTTTGCTCTACCATTCGTTACCTGTCCTGCCATGCAGCCGCATCACACATTTTCGTTCGTGGGGAAGGTGGCCAGTGGGAGGTACTGTAAATATTTTGATCTTACTGTGTTTCTTACGTTAGAAAGATGCATTGATTGTGGGTGTGACCAAGCCTTACATACCATACTCTATCGCCACTCATGTTGCATGGCATATATCTTTTACTCGTCTTCATTTTGCGGAATTCTCTCCGATTCCCCTCTGGTCTGTTGACTCGTACCACCAAGTCACCGGGACCACAGTTGTACAAAGCGTGGGGACCGTCATGCAGTGGGCTGTTGCTAAGAGTGCATTGGCCTAGGAGCCGGCCCTGGCAGCATTAGTGCTGCTCTGGTTTGGCCACTCAGCATCGCTTCGTCACATCGTCACTTTGTATAGCGGTGAATAAACACAGCATCACCGCACTTTGTAATCGCCCATTGACTTTTTCTGGTCTTTGAGAAACAACGGGAACCGTGGCCAAATATCATAACGTGCTGGTAACGATATCTCTATCTGTCACGTTAATTGATCCTATAGTCCTATAAGTCCATAAAAGTGAGCATCTGATACTCATATCCTAGTCAAGACGGACCCTGAATCAGTCGTCCCCCCACTAGGGAAGAGCCTTATCGTCCAAGGTCGCCAACCTTAAACCTTTTCATAAAAAAGTAGAAAACGGTCACACGCTTTCACACATTGTCATCCGAACAACTCTTCACAAGTGAATTCGGACAAGAACCAACATCTTCCTTTCTACTGCCAGCTCCCGAGAGCTCTTTTACCATCTGGTACCCATTGGTCGCGTTTTCAACTTCAACCCACCGAACCCTCCCCTCCTCCGCAGACAATCCGTACTCGCCCCAGTATGGAGCAGGTGTCTCTTACTGCTCAAGGACAGAGTGAGATGAACCCGCTATCAGCAGCGCATATTTACTACGGCGATGATGCAACAAAGAAGTACAACAGCCATTTCAGAGCTCGTACTTACTCAGTAAGCATAGCTCCTCCTCTCAACGTCTCCCAGCCAGAGCCAGCTAACAAGTGTTGCACATAGAACCAGAATTCAACGAGACCAAGTGAACTATTTGATGTCAGGAAGCCAAAAAGACGAGGAAGTCATGGTGAGATTTGACCATAACAGTGTAGCATTCCCAGTCCGCTGATTGTGCAAATAGACGAAACTTCACTCCTGCCGAGAACATTCCTGATGCATGTCGGTGCTACACTTGAATCGCTTGCAAAACAAGAGGATACCGATGGCAATATGCAGATCACCATCGAAGATCGTGGACCAAAGGTAGATGCTGAAGCCAACTTAGATAAGGAAAATAAGACTGACGAGATGTGTACCACAGGTACTCTCAATAGGAACTGCCGCTTCCAATGGATACAATCGATTCGACATTCGAGGAACATATATGCTGTCGAACTTATTGCAGGAGCTCCATTTGGCCCAGAAGCATGGGCTCGAGATTATACTCTTGGACGAAGCACGCCTCAATGAGAACCCTGTGAACAGGTTATCACGTCTCATTGCAGATTCCTTCTGGGACAAGCTCACTCGAACTATCGATGGATCAGTAATAGATAGGGCTGGAAGAGATCCCAAAGACTGGACGTCTGATCCCCGTCCACGCATATACGTTCCAGTTGGAGCACCAGAACAGTTCGAGTACTACACTCAAGTAGCAAAAGACCAACCAGACCTTCGTTTGGATGTGTGCTGGCTACCGGCCATCATCACTCCAGAAGCTGTCAAGGACATGAATGATAAGCCCGGACTCCTCGCACTGGAGATGGATGAGACTATCGACCCAACTACTGGATCTACAACCTTGAAAGGTGTTCCGTTCGTAGTGCCTGGTGGTAGATTCAATGAACTATATGGCTGGGATAGCTATATGGAGTCTCTGGGACTGATTGCCAATGACAAGGTGCATCTTGCGAAAGGAATGGTCCGAAACTTTTGCTTTTCCATCAAGCACTATGGCAAAATTTTAAACGCCAATCGTTCATATTACTTGTCCCGCTCGCAACCGCCATTTCTGACTGACATGGCTCTGCGTGTGTACGAAAAGATTAAGCATGAAGATGGGGCACTTGACTTCCTACGAATGGCTATATTGGCAGCTATCAAGGAGTACCATAGTGTGTGGATGGCAGCTCCTAGATATGACGAGGCAACCGGGCTTTCTCGCTATAGGCCAGAAGGCCTAGGTATCCCCCCAGAGACAGAATCAACTCATTTCACTCATATTCTAGAGCCCTACGCCATGAAAAACGGCGTTTCGCTCGAAGAATTTGTTGTAGGCTATAACGACGGTAGTATCATCGAACTTGAGTTAGATGAGTACTTTCTGCATGATCGTGCTGTGCGAGAATCTGGCCATGACACCAGTTATCGTCTGGAGAAAGTCTGTGCAGACCTGGCAACTATCGATCTTAACTCTTTGCTATTCAAGTATGAGAAGGATATTGGACATTGCATTCGCACATTCTTCAAGGATAGGCTCGTCGTCCCAGCAGACTTCTGTGTGGGCAGCATGCAACCCAATGAAATCCAATCATCGTCCATCTGGGATAGGCGAATGAAGCGACGCCGAGTTGCTATGAACAAATATCTCTGGAATGAAGAGAAAGGCATGTATTTCGACTACAACACGGCAACCAAGGAGCAAGCTGTTTATGAGTCTTGTACCACATTCTGGGCGTTGTGGGCTGGCGCTGCATCCGCAGAGCAGGCCATTAAGCTTGTGAATATCGCACTACCAAAGTTCGAAGTTGCTGGCGGTCTGGTATCTGGCACTGAGCAGTCGCGTGGTAAGATCTCTCTTGATCGTCCCAATCGTCAATGGGACTACCCCTACGGATGGGCGCCCCAGCAGATGCTTGCATGGACAGGCTTGCAGAGGTATCATTATCAGGAGGAAGCTGAGAGATTGGCGTACAAGTGGTTATTCATGATGACGAAGGCTTTTGTCGACTACAACGGTGTTGTGGTGGAAAAGTACAACGTGACTGAGCTGGTTGATCCACACCGTGTTGATGCGGAGTACGGAAACCAAGGTCTGGACTTCAAAGGTGTCGCTGAGGAAGGGTAAGTTGTGAATCATCTTCTCTCAGAGGGAACTTTACTAACCATCATTATAGCTTTGGTTGGGTCAATGCCAGTTATGTGTATGGCCTGACAATCATCAACACCCATATGCGACGTGCTCTGGGAACTCTTACTCCCTATGAGCAGTATGCTAGGGCTACAGCAATCGAGGATTAAGGACCGCCAAGCTATCTGTACAACACCAACACCTTCTTCGTCTCCGTCTCCATCTCTTAGACTTGCTATTCTTCCCTAGCATGAGCATCTGATTAGCCGCAGACGACATACTAAAAGACATGATTACGATAATGATAATGGCAGCGATGATCTTTTTAAAACAATACCCCATAGACGTTGTATTTGGCACTGCTCGGCTTCACATTTACCTAGCAGTAGTGATCAACGAGGCAGGAGCTTGCACAAAGGGAAGGGAAGTCAGGTGTATTTGCTAGACTTAAGGTCGCTAGACGTGAGCTTTTAGAACATATCAATAGAGCTTTTGATTGATATGTACCTGGATAAGACTTGATTGGTGTTCGTGCTGAAACTCTCTACAAATTTGGTCGTAGCTAGTGCTTTTGGCTTAGCATGAACTCTCAACAAGAGACTTGGGAGCCCGAGCTGCGACTTTCCCTTGTTTCTATGATAACCTACTAACCGCTTATGTCAGGTTCTCTCTCACACATGTACCTGAAGCACAGTTCCCCTAAATCAAGCCTGTTATAGTACATGAATAAGTATCAACATATAAAATTATGAGAGCATAAGACTGTCACTTCTTTGCATTAAGCAAACAGGCCGAGAAAACCTTGGCATATAATTAGATAGCAGATTGTTTGGCCTAGCTGCAAAACCGATGTCTCAGGCTTGTACATTGGAAAGTGGAAGTTGTTGCATTTTTGATAGTCTTTCAGTCTATCATGAAGCGTTGGATTATTTGGTTACCAATTTGGCTGGCGGGGAAAGCAAGCGAGTTATGAGATTGAGCCATACTATTTTTAGTGCTTTTACTGTCCTCTGCACCAGGGACTTGATTGCTTTGGTAACATATTTGCTGCATAGGAGGGAGATCAGATTGGATGTTATCTAGCCTTGGCACCATCTCACCAAGGGAAGTCATCGTATCAGCCAGGATATGAATGTGGAGGGCAGCTTCGCTACTTATTACCCATGTTGCCTCCCTACTCGATGCTTAAGATACAATGAGTGGCTCGAGTGGTTAGTTGATTAGTTTCTTCGGGATCGCATAATACAGTATATACATGAAGCTTTTCCTAGTAGCTCATGTTGCTGTTAGGAGCAAGTCAATAATTGTTGGCGAGAGAATTGTGTAAAACCTAGCAATAGCAAAACCTAGTATGACTATAATAATATATATTCACACGTACCGGATTGCTGGTGAGAGAGACCTGTGTAAACTCATATGGGCCTTCTGTATTAATACATACTGGCTCACTAGCTTGGCTTCATACTTTATTATATCTACAGTAATATACAGTAACATCACTGGTTCCAAGGCACGACGTTCAGTCCGTCATTAGATTAGGGTTGTGACTTGACTCTATTCACCTTCCTCTCTCTCTCTCTCTCACACACACACACACACACAAACACACATAGATATACTCGGTATGTAATCTCAGCATTCCTCTCACGAGAATGAACCGGAACGAGACTATTTGTGTACCTAAGTACATACTGTAGTTCTCTTGACAGAGAGTTGTGGAAGAGAGATTAACAGGCGATGTCGTGACTCTTCCAAGAGATACCTCGGCAATGGGGCCCAGCACCGCTTGTGGTGTGGTTTACATCCCTGCGTAGATCCCAGACCTCCGACTCTCGTTCATTCCATTCACCCCCCCGTCCCCCCTCAGACCACACCCCCTTGGGGAAAACTAAGCAGACTGAGGTCATCATCAACACATGCCAAAAAATCCCCCCTCCATCCCTCCATCCATCCATCCATCCATTCCCATCACATCCATCCATCCTAAACCAAGCCTAGCTCCAAGCCAAACCACATACTTCCGTTGTGTTGTATATACATCCAAACAAAAAGCCCCATTATTACTCGGAGTAAGGACTGCTTTAGCACCAACAATGATAAACTAAACCGACTGCGAATTGCTAGTCCGGTCTGGTCTTCAGCCCGTCCACATGCTACAGATCATAGAGGTTAGAGTTCGACGACGCTCCTCCTGATCTCTGGAGAGTGTGGGGAAGCGTCCCTCCAACACCCAATCACGGCATCACAAACATTCTCTGACTCCAGACAACCGCTGAGCCGAAAGCATCAGCCTCGCCATGATGCCCGGTTAGGTTTGGTCGCCTTCCCCAACACAAGACCAAACATGCTCCCTCCTCTGTGTCCCGAGGGCCAACTGGGGCAAATGGGGTCAAATGCTCCTACACAGGAGCTTGCTGGCTCGGCCATGCTCCTTGGCCCGACCTTCTCCGTGTTTACTGAGACTATATGACTCTGCCATGCCCATTTGCTTGTGACTGCCCTTTCTCAGAACTAATTCTTACTTTATTTTTTGGCAGCATCCGTCAATAGTTACATTCCTCACTAGGTTTGAAGCACAAAGAAAGCAACTACTCTTATCCCTACTTCCACTTCTTTTACACACGCTCTCCTCTCTACATACATCATGGCTACCAACAAGATGGCCAATCCTGCCGTGGATCCAAACTCCGAAGAGCAGATCTACCTCGACGAGGTTGCGGCTGTCAAGCAATGGTGGTCTGACTCACGGTGGAGATACACAAAGAGGCCCTTCACTGCAGAGCAGATTGTGGCAAAACGGGGGAACCTAAAAATTGAGTATCCAAGTAATACTCAGTCGAAAAAACTATGGAAAATATTAGAAGGACGGTTCAAGGTATGCACACAGCCATATCACATTAATTGAACTCGCGCTGACGTTGTATTTCGCAGAATGGTGATGCTAGTTACACCTACGGATGTTTAGAACCAACCATGTTGACTCAGATGGCCAAATACCTAGATACAGTTTATGTATCTGGCTGGCAATCGTCATCAACGGCTTCTGCATCAGATGAGCCTGGTCCGGATTTGGCAGATTACCCATACGTGAGTCGGACAGCATCCAGAACCTCAGAGTAACTTGCTGACATGAGACTAGACCACCGTTCCCAATAAGGTTGCCCATCTCTTCATGGCACAGCTGTTCCACGACCGAAAGCAAAGAGAAGAGCGGATAACAACTGCATCTAAAGCAGATCGAAGCAAGCTTCAAAACGTCGACTACCTCCGGCCAATCATCGCTGATGCGGATACTGGACATGGTGGCCTGACTGCCGTCATGAAACTGACGAAACTATTCGTCGAGAAGGGTGCTGCTGGTATACACATTGAGGACCAAGCTCCAGGAACTAAGAAGTGTGGCCATATGGCTGGAAAGGTTTTAGTACCTATCAGCGAGCACATCAATCGCCTTGTTGCCATCCGTGCGCAGGCTGATATTATGGGTATGCAAGCTACATCATCTTGGTGATCTTATACTGACGTCGGTTTAGGATCTGATCTCCTTGCAATTGCCCGAACTGATGCAGAAGCTGCAACACTTATTACCACAACAATTGATCCTCGCGATCATGCATACATTCTTGGCTCTACCAACCCAAATCTTCAGCCACTAAATGATCTTATGATTGCTGCCGAGCAAGCTGGTAAGAACGGCGCTGAACTTCAGGCTATTGAAGATTCATGGACCGAGAAAGCTGGCTTGAAGCTCTTTAATGAGGCTGTGGTGGATACAATTAATGCCGGCCCACATGCCAACAAGAAGGAGTTGGTAGCACAATTTCTCAAAACTGTGAAAGGGAAAAGTAACACCGAAGCAAGAGCAATTGCTAAAGGTATCACTGGAGTAGATATTCCATTCAACTGGGAGAGCCCAAGAACCCGTGAGGGTTACTACAGAATAAAAGGCGGGTGTGGATGTGCTATCAACCGCGCAATTGCGTATGCACCATATGCCGATGCGATCTGGATGGAGAGTAAACTACCCGATTATGCCCAGGCAGAGGAGTTCGCCAACGGCGTGCACGCAGTTTGGCCCGAACAGAAGTATGTCAGTCCACTCAAAACAATTATGTCAAGCTAACAGTATGACAGGCTCGCTTACAACCTTTCACCTTCATTCAACTGGAAGGCAGCTATGCCTCGAGCTGAGCAAGAAACTTACATTCAACGTCTTAGCAAGCTTGGGTACTGCTGGCAGTTTATCACCCTTGCTGGTCTTCACACCACCGCTCTGATATCTGATCAGTTCGCCAAGGCATACAGTCAACAAGGGATGCGTGCATACGGAGAATTGGTCCAGGAACCAGAAATGGACGGAGGTGTTGATGTTGTCAAGCACCAAAAATGGTCTGGTGCTAATTATGCTGATGAGCTGTTGAAGATGGTGCAGGGTGGAGTGAGCAGTACTAGTGCTATGGGCAAAGGTGTGACAGAAGATCAGTTCCACTAGATGGAAGATTTGGAAGAGGAAGGATGATACGAATGTTTGAAATCAGGGCAGCTTACATCCCGTCAAGTGTTTAAATATATACCAAGTTCTTAGGAAAGAAACAAAATTCAACACTACTTTGAGAACACTAACATCAGCTGTCGTCTATCGTGGTATGTGACCGCCCTATATGTGTGATTACCAGGTTACGTCGGCTCGTTGTCAGGCCCCTGTCTACTCCACTGCTCGAAAACTACCGATGGAAGAGCTAAGTCTTGGCGAAAATCAGGTAATACTACACGAGGTGTCAAACGACACATTAGCCTCCTTCAATAACATCAACCAAAATACTAAAAGACTAAAGAGAAGACAATCACTGATATCAAAACTAGCGTTCTCCTTTTGGACTTTACTAAGTATATTGCCTCCACAGCTCAGGGAAAAATCGAATATCATCGAATCGCTCAAAAAATTACATATATCAGACCCTAATTACAATTAACAAAATGTCCCAACCAACTCCATTTAAGATCGATGTCCCCGAAAATCTCCTCAACTTCATCACGCAACGAGTCGAAACCGCGAGAATCCCACCTGGCCTTGACCTCCCCAAAGATAAAGCATGGAGCGAAGGGGTTCCTCCCCCAACCATCACAGCTCTCCAAAAATACTGGGCCACAACATACGACTGGCGTGCCATAGAAACACGTATAAACTCCCAGCTCAAAATGTTTACTCTTCCCATAGAAGAGTCCGGGGAGATTTTGAAGATGCATTTTGTGCATCATCGATCACCTGTTCCGGGCGCCATCCCGCTGCTGTTCCAACACGGCTGGCCGGGGAATTTCCTGGAAGTTGAGAAGATCATTGGGCTGTTGACTGATCCCAAGGATGGAGAGCAGGCTTACCATGTTGTCGCGCCGTCATTACCGGGATTTGTTTTCAGCGAGGGACCGAAAGGCCCGGAGTTTGGAGTGAGGGAGATGGCGGCTGTGGATCACAAGATTATGCTGGCACTGGGCTATGAAAAGTATGTGGCTCAAGGAGGAGATTGGGGAAGTATGGTGGTGCGAGTGATCGGTTTGGATTTCCCGGAAAGCTGTGTTGCGGTGCATGTCAATATGGTTGCGGCTGGTGTTCCCAAGTAAGTTTATTCAAGCTTAGCATCTGCAGTTGAAATACGCCCCCCCCCCCCCCCAA
>Ga0247734_1001307_pt1 | contig 19151 bp, 20 predicted proteins | sample UWRJL103311B2_FD_180933 | JGI IMG/M metagenome (GOLD analysis project Ga0247734, IMG submission 180933) | Plant litter microbial communities from Arlington Agricultural Research Station in Wisconsin, United States - UWRJ-L103-311B-2 | ecosystem: Environmental > Terrestrial > Plant litter >... | reverse complement strand
GAAGTATATATTGAAAGTAGCTGACGATCTGGGTTTTATATTGGATCATTATGCAGTAATCATTGATAAAAGCACAGTTCCGGTAGGGACGGCTGAAAAGGTGAGAGCAACTATTGCAAAAAATGCGAAAGTTGAATTCGATGTAGTTTCTAATCCTGAGTTTTTACGCGAAGGTGTTGCAGTAGAAGATTTTATGAAACCTGACCGGGTTGTTGTAGGAACTACTTCTGAAAAAGCAAAAAAGGTCATGGAGAAGTTATATGCGCCATTGGTGAGGCAGGGAAACCCTGTTATCTTTATGGACGAACGTTCGGCGGAAATGACAAAATATGCGGCTAATTCATTTCTTGCAATGAAAATTACATTCATGAATGAAATAGCAAATCTATGCGAAAAAGTAGGGGCTAATGTAGATGACATACGTCGTGGTATTGGTACGGATAGCAGGATTGGTAAAAGATTTCTTTTTGCAGGAATTGGTTATGGCGGAAGCTGTTTTCCAAAAGACGTTCAGGCACTTGCCAAAACATCTAAAGATTTTGATTATGATTTCAGGATTTTGAAATCGGTGATGGAAGTCAATGACGATCAGAAGAAAAAGCTGCTGCCTATGGTTGACAGCTATTTTGAAGGAGATTTAAAAGGTAAAACAATAGCAGTATGGGGACTTGCATTTAAGCCATATACGGATGACATCCGGGAAGCTCCTGCACTGGAAAACATAGAAGCATTACTTGAAGCAGGCGTTCATGTGACGGTTTACGATCCGGAAGCAATGAACAATGTAAAAAAGATTCTGGGCGACAGAGTTACATTTTGCCATACGCCTTATGCAGCCCTGGACGATGCTGATGCCCTGATGATATTTACTGAATGGCCACAGTTCCGGACACCAGAATTTGAAAAGATGAGTAAACTTCTCAAAAATAAAGTCATTTTTGACGGTAGAAATCTTTATGAGCTTGAACAAATGCGCGAAATGGGATATACCTATTTCAGTATAGGAAGAGAAAAAGTATTATCTCCAGTACTTTCCTAAACAATTTGTTAAATATTTTTTACCTAATTCTCATTGTTAATGAAACGTGTCTTAATAACCGGAGCAGCAGGTTTCCTGGGTTCGCATCTTTGTGAACGATTTTTAAAAGAAGGTATGTACGTAATCGGAATGGATAATCTGATTACAGGTGACATGCGGAATATTGAACATCTGATGCCGAATCCAAATTTTGAATTCAATCATCATGACGTAACAAAGTTTGTTCACATTCCTGGTGACCTGGATTATATCATGCATTTTGCGTCTCCTGCGAGTCCGATCGATTACCTTAAGATCCCAATACAAACTTTAAAAGTTGGTGCAATGGGAACGCATAATTTGCTTGGGCTTGCTCTTGCTAAAAAAGCGCGTTTTATTATTGCTTCTACTTCTGAAGTTTACGGCGATCCGTTGGTGCACCCTCAGACAGAAGAATACTGGGGTCACGTAAATCCAATCGGACCAAGAGGATGTTATGATGAAGCCAAACGTTATCAGGAAGCGATTACGATGGCTTATCACCGTTATCATGGATTGGAAACGCGTATCGTTCGTATTTTCAATACTTATGGTCCAAGAATGCGCCTCAATGATGGACGGGTACTTCCGGCATTCATCGGACAGGCTTTACGCGGAGAAGATATCACGATTTTTGGCGATGGCTCTCAGACACGTGCATTTTGTTATGTAGATGACCTGGTAGAAGGAATTTACCGCTTATTGTTGAGCGACTATTCTTTACCTGTCAACATTGGCAATCCTGCTGAAATTACAATTAAAGAATTTGCTGAGGAAATTATTCAGCTAACAGGAACTGATCAGAAAGTTGTTTACAAAGAGCTTCCACAAGATGATCCAAAACAACGCCAGCCTGATATTACAAAGGCAATAGAAATTTTGGGTTGGGAACCAAAAGTAAAACGTGAAGACGGTTTGCGTATTACTTATGATTATTTCCGCAATTTGCCTGAAGAAAGATTATACGAAGAATCCAATCACAGAGGCTTCGAAGGTTTTAGTACAACCGAAAAATAATCCAATAAAAAAATCCCGCAAGCAGCGGGATTTTTTTTTATTATTGAAAAATCAGGTTTTTATAAAATATTGTCTTTTAATAACCTTTCTAACTCTTTATCGTCTATATTATCCTGCTCAGATTTGTCATAAATAGAGAGTAAAATAATTGATTCCTGCACTGATACCACACAACTAATTACTCTTGCTCCTCCACTTTTTCCCTTTCCTTTACTTTTTATTGCCAGCCGGATTTTGTAACAATCTTTACCGATTGGTGTACCTAATGTTGGGTTTTCTGACAGGGTTTTAATCAATGTCTCTATTTCAGAAGCGAGAGAACGATATCTTTTAATCATTTTCTTCGCTTCTTTTTCGAAGTTGTCAGAAGTAATTACTTTATTCATAAGTAACCTTCATCCTTAAGCTCTGCTAAAAAATCAGATGCTGGTCGGGTCTTCAGCGTTCCCTTTTGAAGGGCGATATAATCTTCCTTTAATCGATCCAGAATAATTTGTTCCTTAGTTGGTGCATCATCTTCTTGCAGCATATTTGCCAGAGCTAACCGGTCTTTGGCAGGCAATTGCTTTCTGATCATTTGAGCCAAATGATGAATGCTAACCGTCGTTTCCAGGTGAAGTGTAGTTTTCATGTATTTAAAATTTCATTTTCAAATAAAACAAACAGCAAGATGATGAATATAATCTCTTAAACTTCCATGATTTCTTTTTCTTTCGCAGTATAAATCTGTTCAATTTTAGAAACAAAACCATCTGTCAGTTTTTGAACACGATCTTCGCTTAATTTAATAAGATCTTCTGCTGCTCCTTCTTTCGTTAATTTTCTAAGGGAATTATTCGTGTCCTGACGAATGTTCCGGACATTTATTTTGGCCGTTTCAATTTCAGTTTTTGCCCGTTTCGCCAGCTCGCGACGGCGTTCTTCATTCAGCGGCGGTACAGAGATCCGGATCATTTCTCCATCATTGGAAGGAGCAAAGCCAAGGTTTCCATTACGGATCGCTTTTTCGATACTATTAATAATTTTCTTTTCAAACGGTTTAATAGCAATCGTCCTGGCATCAGGCGTATTAATAGTTGCTACATTTTGGATGGGTGTCATTGAGCCGTAATAATCAACCATGAGACCTTCAAGCATTTGGGCAGTTGCTTTACCAGCACGTATTTTACCCAATTCTATAATAAGGTGTTTGATAGCGCCTTCCATAGTATCCTTGGCGTCATCCAGATACAATTCTATTTCTTCCATGATTTAATGTAAGATATTTTATTTCAGTTAATTCGATATCAATGTCCCAACTTCTTTTCCCATTACCAGATCAAAAAGATTACCAGGCTTGTTCATGTCAAAAACGATGATGGGAACATTGTTTTCTTTACAAAGTGTAAAAGCAGTTAAATCCATAATCTTTAAATTTTTGGATAACGCTTCATCAAATGTAAGCTGGGTATATTTTGTAGCAAGAGGATCTTTTTCAGGATCAGCTGTATAAACTCCGTCTACGCGTGTACCTTTTAATACTACTTCAGCTTCTGACTCAATAGCTCTTAAACCTGCTGTTGTATCGGTTGTGAAATAAGGATTACCGGTTCCTGCTCCAAAGATTACTACGCGTCCTTTTTCCAAATGGCGGATTGCCCTGCGGCGAATTAATGGCTCACAAACCTGCTCCATTTTAATTGCCGACATTAAACGGGTATTCATATTATGCTTTTCCAGTGAACTCTGAATAGCCATACCATTAATAACGGTTGCAAGCATACCCATGTGGTCGCCCTGCACTCTGTCAATACCGGATTTTTCAACAGTTGCTCCTCTGAATATATTACCACCACCAATTACAATTGCAATCTGAACACCGACTTCTGCAATTCTTTTAATTTCTGTGGCATATTTATCGAGAATATTGAAATCGATAACTTGTGCTTTGTCTCCTCCATTAAGTGCTTCTCCGCTGAGTTTGAGAAGGATACGTTTGTATTTTGGTTCGGGCATAATTGTAATGTAGGTGATTTTAATCGCAAAAATACATGTAGGAGGGTTAGATAAGCAAGTTATTTATTGAAACTCTAGCATTACCTGATTTTTTTCAACAGTTTCTCCGGCTTTTATCTTTAATGTTTTTATAGTTCCATCGCCCGAAGATTTGATGACATTCTCCATTTTCATCGCTACTAAAACCAATAAAGTATCACCTTTACTTACATGATCGCCTTCAGCTACTGAAATGGATTGAATCAGTCCTGGCATGGGTGCTTTTATATGATTAATCTTTTGTGCTGTTTTTGCCTGCATGCCCATGCCTTCCAGTAAAAGATCAAATTGGTCTTTCACATTTGTAGTAAAAAGCTGGCCATTGATTACGAGCTGATAAATTTTTTCCGTGGGATTTGAGTCAAGAATTTCGACATTGTATGACTTATTTTTCCAGATCACATGATATTGATTTTCATGTATTTTTACAACGTCGCCGTCAAACTGATCTTTATCTATAAACCAATTGTTTTTTTCCTGTTCTAATTCAAAGGTTGTTTTTTGATCAGAATTTCCTTCTACAATGACTTTTAACATATTGCTTCGCTGAATTCATAAACGATTTCATTCAAAATTCCATCCAGTTCTTCAAACGACATTCCTTCAACAAGACGCATACGAAACGGTTTAAAATGTTCAAGTCCACGGAAATAATTAGTGTAATGGCGACGCATTTCAAAAACCCCCGCAACCGGACCTTTCCAGCGAATAGAAAATTCCAGATGTCTGCGGCAAACTGCAACCCGTTCTGCAAGGGTAGGAGGGGTTAATTTTTCACCGGTTTTCATGTAATGTTTAATTTCATTAAAAATCCACGGATTTCCAATGGTTGCCCGGCCAATCATGATACCATCGACACCAAACCGATTTTTATATTCTACCGCTTTTTCAGGGGTGTCTACATCTCCGTTTCCGAAAATCGGGATTTTTATTCTTGGATTATTTTTGATCCTCGCAATTAGTGTCCAATCCGCTTCGCCCTTATACATTTGCACGCGGGTTCTGCCATGAACAGATAGTGCCTGAATACCAATATCTTGTAAACGTTCAGCAACATCTTCCACATTTTTAGTGCTTTCATCCCAGCCTAAACGAGTTTTTACAGTTACCGGCAGATGGGTAGATTTCACCACCGCCTCTGTCATTTTTACCATTTTAGGAATATCCTGCAATAAAGCAGCTCCGGCTCCGCGGCAGGCAACATTTTTTACCGGGCAGCCGTAATTAATATCGATCAGATCAGGATTAACCCTGGATGCAATTTCTGAACACGAACCCATTGTTTCTATATCACTCCCAAAAAGCTGTATTCCTACCGGCCTTTCATATTCAAAAATGTCAAGTTTATGTACACTTTTTGCAGCATCACGAATTAACCCTTCCGAGGATATAAATTCTGTATACATCAGATCCGCCCCATTTTCCTTACAAACGGCACGAAACGGCGGATCACTTACATCCTCCATAGGAGCAAGAAGTAATGGAAAGTTGCCCAATTCTATATTTCCGATTTTTACCATTCTATACTTTTAGAGAAGTTATATACATGATTTTTGAACTATTAATTCACCAGTTCTCCAATTCAGTTGTTATCTCATTGTTTTAAATTGACAATAAACTGTAAATTTACACCAATTATGCAAAAAAGTAATCTGAATTTGGTTGATTCACGTGTACCAGGCAGTTGGGGTAGTTTATTGGTTTTAATAGGCTTCGTACTGATCGGAATGGCGGTTGGAAATGTTTTGGCACTTTTGCTTTTGGCACTTTTTTTATCCGTAGATGCTGGCAGTGCCGTTACGCTGCTAAATCTTCTCATTACTCATCCCGACCAGGTGCCTGATGGATGGAATGCCATGATGATTCTTCAGGGAACTGTCCACTTCTTTTCTTATCTCCTGCCAGCCTTGCTTTACTGGGTCTTCATTGAAAAAAGAACTTTACAAAATTTAGGATCCAGAGAAATACCTGAATTGAAAATATGGCTTCTTGCTCTTGCATCAGTACTTATTTTTATTCCTTTAAATAGTAAATTTATTGAGTGGAATGCTGCAATGAAATTGCCGGATGCATTTTCGGGACTGGAAGTATGGATGCGTGAAAAGGAAGATAAACTTGCTGTTCTCACAGATTTTCTCACTTCGTATAATAAATTCAGCCAGCTTTTAATTGCCTTATTTGTGGTGGTTTTGCTGCCTGCATTGGGAGAAGAAGCTTTATTTCGCGGTATTATTCAAAAAAAGTTATTTCAGCAATGGGGTAATTTTCATCTTGCAATATGGGTTTCTGCGGCCATTTTTAGTGCAATTCATTTTCAGTTTTATGGATTTCTTCCAAGGATGTTACTTGGTGCACTGTTCGGTTATTTGTATTATTGGACCGGAAGTTTGTGGATTGCAATATTGGCACATTTTTTAAACAATGGTTTTGTTCTGGTAATGGTGTATTTGTACAACATTAAAACCCTGGATGTCAACATTGAAGAAACCAAATCAATGCCTTTACCAATAGTGCTGGCATCATTAGTTTTGACTGCAATTGTGCTTTTCATCATAAAAAATGCCAGCCTGAAACACAAGACAATAACCTAAGATCAATAATTTACGATATTTTAAAATACATATTTACAAAAGCACGGGGACGATGGAAGAAAATTGGGTAATTGCATTTAAGGCTGAACAAATGATACAGGCAGATGTGGCGAGGGAAACGCTGGATCAAAACGGAATAGCGGCCGTGATCGTAAACAAGCAGGACAGCCTTTATCCGGTGTTCAGTAGGTATGAAGTGCATGTTCTTGCCAGTGATCTGGTTCAGGCTCAAACTATTTTAGCAAATGCAGAAGCGTTTAGACAATCTTAATAATTTACAACAACGAACTATCACTGCCCTTGCAGGTGTAATTGTCATTATTGGTTGTATCATTTATAGTGACTGGACATGTTTACTGCTGTTTTGCACAATAAGTACCCTTACCCAGCTTGAATTTTATAAATTGCTCGGGCTGGATGGTAATCAGCCACTTACATATTATGGTACGTTTTGTGGCACAGTTATGATGTTACTTGCGTATTTGATAGAACAGGACATTGTTCCGTTCGAAAATTACTTTATAATCAGTCCGTTGTTGTCAATGATTTTTTTTATTAAATTATATAAGAAAAATGATTTGAAGCCTTTTACCAATATTGGATTTACTTTTTTAGGCATTATCTATGTAGCATTGCCGTTTGCATTAATTATCGTGATGGCAATGAGAGGTGGTAAATACAACTATGAAATTGTACTTGGAAGCCTTTTATTATTGTGGGCATCGGACATAGGAGGTTATTTTGCAGGAACAAAGTTTGGAAAACGTAAGCTTTTTGAACGGATTTCGCCTAAAAAATCCTGGGAAGGAGCAGTTGGAGGGGCAGTTTTTGCAGCAGTTATAGCTTTTGCATTAGGACAATATTTCCTTACATTCGAGCCTTGGAAGTGGTATTGTATTGGTGCAATCATTGTGGTGGTTGGTACGTACGGAGATTTAGTTGAATCGTTATTTAAGCGCAGTATTGCTATTAAAGACTCAGGAAGTAGTATTCCAGGGCATGGTGGCTTTTTAGACAGGTTCGATGGCTTATTGCTTTCTGCTCCGTTTATTATTACGTTTTTGAAGTTATTTTCCTAGTAATCAACCTAATGTTACAAAAAGGGCAATCCAGGTAACCTTAAGTCGTTTCTAACTAAGGAATGATTTTTTAAACTTTTGAAGTTGCTGCATTTACTGAATACGGCAATTTTTTGTTATTTAATAAAATCCTAAGCAACCCGATACCGGTGCTTAACAATCTGGAACGAATGAAAAGGAGTTTTTTAATAAGTATATTAATACTTGCAGGAATAATTAGCAGCCATCATGTTTTTGCCCAAGGCGAACAAAAGGCAATTTTATTTCATGGTATTGTTGTAGCAGGCAAGTCCAGTGAACGATTGCCGGGTGCTTATATTTTTATTCCAAAAGCAGGGACGGGAAGGCTGGCTGATTCCAAAGGTGAGTTTACAATTGCTGTTTTCCCTGGTGACAGTATTGTTTATAGCTACTTAGGTTACAAAAAGCAACATCATGTCATTCCCCGTAATTATAATTCTGATACTTATTCAGCTATTGTAGCCTTGCAGGAAGATGTTACTATGCTATCAGAAGTGAAAATTTATCCTTATGCTACTGAAGAAGAATTTAAGAAAGCATTTTTAGCATTACAGTTACCTGATCAGGCCGACAGAGATGCATTAGCCCGAAGCACTAATGTGGAGTATATAAACAGGATGGCTGCGCAAATGCCTAACAATGCACAAACAAATTACCGTTATACGATGGATCAGCAGCTTTTTGGACGGGAATCCGCTGCGGGAAAAAACTTTGCTACAACCTTTCCTTTCCTGAATCCTTTTGCCTGGGCGAATTTTATAAAATCTGTGAAAAAGGGTGATTTGAAACAAAAAGATTATCGCAGGGATCTGGGTGATACACCTCGTGAAAATATTAGAAAAGAAGACTTTATACCACTTACCGAAAGCGAAAAGGATATAAAGAAAAGCGGAAATAATTAAGATTGTACAGTTGAAAAAATTCAGTTAACTGAATTTTTTCAACTGTACATTAATTCCGTCATATTTCGCAAAAGTTTGTTGCGTGATCCATTCTCCCAAATTAATATATCTGCTTTTATCATTTACCTGAAGATCGAGAGGTAAGTGTCTGTGTCCGAATATGTAATAATCAAAATGCTGCGATTGTTCCACTTCAAGGCAATATTGAAACAGCCATTCACGGTCTTCTCCTAAAAAGCGCTGTTCTTCCTTATTCGCATTTACAACTTTACTCCTGTTAGACCACGTTTTCGCGATCCAGATGCCAACATCAGGATGTACCAGGCGAAAAATGAGTTGAAAGAAGGAATTTTCGAAAACCTTTTTTAAGAATTTATACGTCTTATCGCCAGGTCCAAGTCCGTCACCATGGCCAACCAAAACCTGTTGCAAAATACCGCTGCTATTACTGAACTCGAAATGGACCGGGTTACGGAATATTTTTGCGCCTAATTCTTCTTTCAGGTAGCCAAACATCCACATATCGTGATTGCCTGTAAAAATGATCAGTTCAATTCCACAATCAGAAAGTTGCGCCAGTTTACCTAATATCCGTACAAAACCTTTTGGAATAGTATGTTTATATTCGTACCAAAAGTCAAATATATCTCCGACTAAAAATATAACCTGTGCATCATGTTCTATTGATTCCAGCCAGCTTATGATTATTTTTTCCCTTGCCAGACTTTTTTCAAATGAAGGAACGCCTAAATGATAATCGGAAGAAAAATAAGCATGGCGGCCTGCTTGTAATAAAATGGATCTTTTTTCGAAATTGAAATTCATGCGTTGTGTTCAAATACGCTGCAATTTACAATCTTCCCTGTAAATGTTACCAAAGAACTTCCCAGATCATGTATCCGCCGTTTAATCAATTGAAGTAGAATGAAAATGATAATTTTTGTAAATTTATTCCCTATTCAATTGAAAGTAAATCATTTACTCCAATAACGATTATGGATAAGAAAATTTACATCGCGATATTTTTAACTTTCTGTGCCATTGTTTGTAACGCTCAAATCCGTATCAATGATCCTGCAACAGTAGTTGAGCGGCAAACGCAGAATAGGGCAAACCAAAAGATTGATCAGGCGGTAGATAAGGGTTTTAATAAAGTAGAAGAGGGAATTGGAAATTTGTTTAAGAAAAAAGATAAACAACCAAAGGCAGAACCGGCTAAGGAGAACAGCGGAAACATGGGTAATACAACTGGAAATAGTACACCTGAATCGGGTACAACCGATGAAAGCGCAGTTGTAAAAACCGGAAGACCAACATTAAAATCATACAGTAAATTTGATTTTATTCCTGGTGAAAAAGTAGTAGCAGCAGAGGATTTTTCTCAGGATGCAGTGGGAGATTTTCCTGCAAAATGGAATACAAATTCGTCAGGTGAAATTGTAACGATCGAAGGAACAGAAGGAAAATGGCTGATGCTGGGTCCGGAAGGAGTTTTTTATCCTGAATTTGTAACTAAACTTCCTGAAAATTTTACCGTTGAATTTAATCTGGCAATCACATCAGAATTTAGTTTTTACTCAGGATATTTCAGGGCTGTATTTGCGCAGGTAAATAATGCAGCAAAGGATTTTGTGAAATGGAAAGGCTATGACGGTGATAAATCCAAAGGAATTGAGATAGGACTTCACCCAAAGAATGCAGGCGGCCAGCAGGGTCTTTCTTTCTTTAATGTGTTTGGTCCCTCGCCTGCTGAATCCATGATGAAAAATGAAAAAAGTTTTCCGGCATTTCATGTTCCTGAGCATAATGTGGTCAAGGTTTCTATTTGGCGCCAAAAATCACGTTTGAGATTATATGTGGACGATTATAAAGTCTGGGATTTGCCCAGAGCTTTTGATCCGGCTAATAATTACAACTTTCTTGCTTTTTCAAATCAGGGTTATCATGTCGAGTCAGATAAGTATTTTGTTTCTAATTTACGGGTTGCAGTCGGGGCGCCGGATACACGAAGCAAACTAATTACTGAAGGAAAATTTTCGACGACCGGAATTTTATTTGATATTAATTCTGCCAACATAAAACCGGAATCTTATGGTGTACTAAAAGATATAGCCAATGTATTAACTGAAAATGCAACGGTGAAAGTCAATATTATCGGTCATACCGATTCGGACGGTGATGATGCTGGTAATTTGGCTTTATCCAAAAAAAGATCAGAATCAGTTAAGGAAACCCTTTCAAAAGACTTTGGTATTGACAAAGCCAGGCTTGAAACGGATGGTAAAGGAGAAACAGTTCCGGCTTCACCAAATACAACTACCGAGGGAAAAGCAAATAATAGGAGAGTAGAATTTGTAAAATTATAAGCGGATCATTGTTTTCCGAAAGTCTCTATTTAGATTGCAGACATCAATCATTTTTTTATGCTGCGAAATTTCTGTTATTATTTAGTGTTTATTATCCTTTTTTCAAGTGGTAATTTATTGGCCCAAACAGCTAAAAAATTTCCTGTTGACAAACAGCGTGCCTTACAATGGAAACCTGACAAGGGCCAATATTATTTCAGCCATTCTTTGGTAATAAGTTATGAAGATAAGGTTGAGAAAACAAAAGGTGAAATAAAAATTCACTTCGATCCGGTTACAGGAACGTTGTGTTTTCGAAAGGAAAGCAGTTTTGGGGAGTCAGGCAAGTCATTTGATTTTATCCTCGCATTTCAGGATGGCCGTTATATGCATTGCGGTTCAGATGAAAATGGTAAAAAAATCAGAACGGTTGAACTGGTAGAGGAAGTAAAGCCTGATGCGGAAACGAAGGCTCAGCAAAAAGAAAACTTTGATACTTATTGTGCAGCAACCGGAAATAAAAGGATAGATTTTAGTCTGGAAAGTACTGAATATATACTTTCTTATGCTACTTCTGAAAACAAGGACAAAATTTGGATCACTGTACTGCCATTCAGCATTTATCCTTTATATGGTTTTGAACTAATTGAAGCAGCAGCAGGTTTGCCTGTTTCTTTTGATTATTTGTATTTGTTGGCAAGCAATCAGCTACTCAGTGAACTGGACTCCAAAGAAATGATTTTCAAACTAAAAAACATAGGTCCTGATCCTTTCTTGGCTGTCACTAAAACTTATACTGAAATTAAGGTGAATGACTGAAAGGGAAGTAAAAGAATAAGGAGTTAACAGTTTTTAGTTAACAATAAGCTGCATATCTGCACTGTTTACTGTTAACTAAAAACTAAAAAACTTTAAACTAAGCAGTTGCAGCCTCTGCTCTTTCAGCCATTACTTCTGACAAGGGACGCATGTTAGCTGGAATTTCTACTTCTTCTTCCTCGGCAGTATAAGGGAATACATCCAGAATCGGAGTCAGATTCATGTCAGTAGTTTCATAAGGAATCAGCATTGTACGCAGACTTTCCGTTATTCTTTCCAAAGCCTGATCTATTCCGTCAGAATTCACAAGCATATAATTTACAACTTTCTTTTCTTTACCGCTTTTCTCGTCTACGGACATATAAATTACTTTCGCCTTAAACCATTTTTCGCCTTCTTCGTAAGCAAAAAGATCTGCCAGTTTCATTCGTGAAATACTGGTAACCGTAAACTCGCTGGCACCTGTTGCAATTTGTTTATATAATCTTGCTTCTGCTTCTGTATATGAAATGGCATCGACAAGATATACTTCATTGATTGTTTTGAGACTTCCTGCTTCGTCTTCTTTTTGGAAACGAATTTTTCCTAAATACCAGCTTGCCATGATAATTTGATTTTGTATAGACTTAAAATAAAGGCTGCAAAGGTAATCGCTAGCACTAAGTCTTGCAAGAACAAAACCGGCTTTACCCATACCGGTTTTGCAGCTGCTATGGAAACAATCCTTTAAAATTTAGTGACAAAGTATTATTTTTTGTGTCCCAAATACAGCATTAGAATTTTTGACCTGATATTGTTTGTTCGAAATGATACTGGTTAGAAAAATTTGACTGCAAATAATAATGAAGGCGGGTTGTTCGCGTTCTGATACCATCTGTTTAACTTGCGAAAAATATTCTTAATAATGAAAAAACAAATTTGGTTGATTACAATTTTTACCTCTGCCGCTTTATCGGCTGCCGTTTTATTAACAGGCTGTGGAGTAGGGAAGCAGGTTTCAGAAGCGAAAACTTTTGGAGAATGTAAATATGATCTCGCTTCTGTTGATAGTGTATATCTTGCAGGAATGGATATCAGAGAGTTCCGGAATATCAAAAGTATGAATGATGTAAATCTGGCGAAATACCCGGGTATTGCCCTTGCATTGCTTCGTAAAAATGTCCCGCTTGATCTTCGCGTGAATGTGGATATTACAAATCCTACCAGAAAACGTGCTGCCATCAAGCAATTGGAATACAAAGTATTGCTAACGAAAAGTGAAATATTCAGTGGCTTTTTAAGTCAGTTGATAGAAGTGATGCCTGGAACTGCCAGTACACGTGTTCCAATCAAGTTAAATGCTAACGTATACCAGCTTTTGATGAATGATGATACCCGTGATGAATTTGTAAATATGGTAATGGCACTGACGGGAAAGTCGGAAGCAAAACCTACTACTTTTACGGTAAAGGTAAAGCCAACACTTGATCTGGCCGGCAAGCAGATTAATTATCCTGGTTATATTACATTCGAAAAGGAAATTACCAGCCGTTTAATAACAGGTGCAAAATGATCCTGAAAAATAGGCTAACTTACACAATTGTATACTCAACACGTTTAATGCCTGAATGTTAACTGGTTTTTTGCAGGCATTTAAATTTAACAATATTTACGTTGAATAATATTTTTCTGAATAACTCCTATTTATTTGAATATTTTGTAGTTGTATTAGTGCTACTTCTGTTTTTTGGAGCTGTATTTTTTTTTAAGAGTGAGAAACTTAAAAATTGGTTTGGTATAGGGTTATTGATTGCTCCTATTATTTATTTCTTTCTCACGCTTGATGCGTTCATCATCAATGTTCCGCTTTCAGACGATTACAACCTTTTAGAGACGATTTACAACTTTAAAAATGAGTCAGATTTTGTAAGTGCAGTAAAAATTCTTTTTGAACAGGTCAATCAGCACAGATTTGCTTTTGAGCGTATAATCATGCTCATAATGGTATTTTTTACCGGAACTGTTAATATAAAATTTCAAATTATACTGGGCAATTTATTTATGCTCGGTATAATTTATCTTTTCTTCCGGACTTTTAAGAAAGAACGTATTTCCTGGTTTTATTTTATCCCGGTTCCTTACGTTCTTTTTAATCTGGTTTATTATGAAAATGCATTTTGGGGTATCGCAGCATTACAAAATACGCCACTTATTTTCTTTGCGTTTTTATCATCTTACGGAGTAAGCCGACAGGATAAATATGGCTGGATCTTAGGAGCGATTGCTGCCCTGATAACCACCTTTGTTAGTGGAAGCGGATTGTTGGCATGGATTGTCGGGGCTATTATTTTGACGCTTCAAAAAAGGTATAAACTGCTCGCTTACTGGCTAATTATTGCTGTTGGTGTTTTCCTTTTCTATTTCTTATTTGATTATTATTTTATAACCTCCGAAGGTGAAAAAGTTTGGAAACATCCCATATTTAATACCATTTTCCTGCTTGGTTTTTGGGGTAATGCCTTATATCTGGATGTGCCTCATCCAACAATTTCCGTCTTTTACAAGGATATGGTTTTGTGTGTTTTTCTTGGAATAGGGATTGGTATTTTATTTTGTACCTGGTTACTCAGAATTTTTTTGTCCAAAAAACCGCAATGGAATGATTGGTTCTTGTTAGGCGCTTTCATGTTTGTGATGGGGACCGGAGCCATGTTTGTTATAAGCCGGCCGCTGAATAATTTCCTGATGTATGGCGGGAGCATTTTTTCCAGACGTTACATGATTTTCGGAGTTGTGCTTTTAGCAACTGCTTATCTTGTATTGATAATTGCTACTAAGAATTTCAAATACATCAACCGGGTTGCAGCAGGTTTGGGGTTAGTTAGTTTTATATTTCTGAATTTTTTCAGCTATTTTTCATCGATTCCACAAATCAGGAGGCAATATGAAGATCTGTCATTGGATCCATTTTACTGGGAAAATTACAATGCTTTTTTAACTACCGGGAATAATTTCGGAGACGTACCATTCTGGAATCATCCTACCAGAATGAAAAATTTAATAAAAGGATTAGAGGCAAGCGGATTGTCTAAAATCCACGATTCGAACCAATTTCCGGAGTTTCGGAAAGTGCTTTTAGAAACAGAAAATAAGACTGAAATTTATAAAGGAAGATTTGATGTCAAAGTGGATTACCGCCATGACGGATTTAATAATCTGGTAAAACATCTTACTTTTCAAACCGAAAAAGACAGCGATTTACTGCCTTCCTATTTTATTCTGGCTTCCAAAGATCATACGATTATACTGCCTGCTTTACCTGTTGCCAATTCTCTCATGAACTTTTTAGCAACAAGAACATATTACGACGATAAAGTTTATCAGTATCCTCTTTTCAGAACCAAACTTCCGGCAGGTAAATATGATGTCTGGATTATGTCTGTAAAAAATACTGCTGCTGGAAAATGGGAATCACGAAATACAAGGAAGAAAGTTTTTTTATTTTAATATAAATAAGCAAGTAATATTTTATGCAAATTCTTACCTATAATCTCAATGGCATCCGGGCAGCTTTAAAAAATGGCATCCTGGAATGGCTAAGTGATAAATCGTTCGATGTATTATGTTTTCAGGAAGTGAAAGCAACACCGGATGTTGTAGATTTATCTGGTTTTGAAAAACTGGGTTACGAGCTTATTGGTTGGCATGCAGCTGAAAAAAAAGGATACAGCGGCGTAGCTATTTTTTCTAAAATAAAACCGGATTTTGTTTCACTTGGAATAAATCTACCGGTTTACGATACAGAAGGAAGAATATTACGTGCTGATTTCGGAGATATTACCTTACTGAATTGTTACTTTCCATCGGGCACAAGCGGAGAAATTCGTCAGGGAGTCAAGATGAGTTTTCTTGCCGACTTTTATGATTGGGTTAATGAATTGCGCAAAGAACGTCCGAATCTGATTATTTGTGGAGATTACAATATTGCGCATACCGAAAATGATATTCATGATCCAAAAGGAAATAAAAAATCTTCCGGCTTTTTACCCGAAGAGCGGGAATGGATGACCAAATGGTTTGATAACGGTTATACAGATTCCTTCCGCTATCTAAATCCCGATTTGAAGGAATATTCCTGGTGGACATACCGAGCCGGCGCACGTGGAAATAATAAAGGCTGGCGTATTGATTATATTTCTGTGGCAGATACAATTAAAGACAGAATTAAAGGAAGCAGGCAATATAATGATGCAGTTCATTCTGATCATTGCCCGGTTTGGCTGGAAATTGATAATTAAACCCAAACTGGCCGAAAACGGATTCTCAGATTTAATGAAGAATCTTTTTTGTATTTTTGATAAAGCCGACAATTAAAAGAGCGAGTTATGAATATTGAAATGCCCGTAACTTTAAAAATGGGAGATCTGATGAGCGAAGAAGAGTTCTTTCAGTTCTGCCAAATGAATGACACACTAGAGTTCGAAAGGGACTCACAAGGAAATATTATACTTATGTCCCCAACAGGATCGTTTACAGGTGGATTAAATTCCATAATTTTAATAGAATTAGGAATTTGGAATAAAGAGACGTTATTAGGTAAAACATTTGATTCTTCATCCGGTTTTACTTTGCCAAATGGTGCTGTAAGGTCTCCTGATGTGTCATGGATAAAACAAGAAAAATGGAATTTAATTGATCGGGAACAAATGGAGAAATTCGCACCTATTTGTCCTGATTTTGTTGTCGAAATTCGTTCAAAATCTGATGGACTTAAATATCTTAAGGACAAAATGAAAGAATATATGAGCAATGGAGCCAGGTTAGGCTGGTTAATTGATCGTTTTGGGGGCAAAGTTTATATTTATAGTACAGACAAACCTGTGGTTATTCATGATACTTTAAATGTGAAACTATCCGGTGAATCTGTACTTCCGGGATTTATTCTGGATTTAGGATCAGTTATTGAATAGTACATTGCAGGCAGTAAGTATTTACTCATTATTATTATCATATAAAATTGTTTCAATACTTCCTCATTTACAAACCTTTCGGAATGCTTTCACAATTTACCCGTGAAGGCGAACATGCAACACTGGCTGATTTAGGTTTTGATTTTCCCAAAGATGTTTATCCCGTTGGCAGGCTGGATGCTGATAGTGAAGGCCTTCTTTTACTAACCAATGATAATTTGCTTAAAACAAAACTCCTGGAACCCCGAAACAAACATAAACGAACTTATTATGTTCAGGTAGAAGGAGATATAACAGAAGAGGCATGCGTTGCTATGCGTGCAGGAGTAAAAATTTCAATCAATGGAAAATCTTATTTAACACTTCCCGCAGAAGCTTTTCCCATTGAAATACCGATACTTCCCGAAAGAAATCCACCGATTCGTGTCCGGAAGAGTATTCCTGATTCGTGGGTTTCTATTACTTTACGCGAAGGTAAAAACCGTCAGGTTCGTAAAATGACTGCGGCCGTTAATTTTCCTACATTAAGATTGGTCAGATGGGCAATTGGCAGCGTTTCATTTGCTGATTATGTCAATGCTGATAAACAAGGTGTAATCTGGGAAATTAAAGGCCAGGAAATTCAGCGTTTGTATCAGTAATAATTCCTGTTTTAAGTTATTTAAACCATCGCGTAAGACTTGTCAAACCGGATAGAAGGTTTAATTTTGTAGTATCCCATTGTTGAATCAAATATTCAGTAGTGATAATGGGATTTTGCTACACCGTATACCGGATTTAATAGTTTTGCTATTATGTCGTATACTTTAATTTAAAATTACTTGATAAAGGAACGTAAGGAAACCCCGCTTAACAAACAATATAATCAGATTAAAGCCAAATATCCCGGTGCATTGCTGCTTTTCAGAGTCGGCGATTTTTACGAGACATTTGGTGAAGATGCAATCCGCGCTTCCAAAATTTTGGGGATTGTACTTACGCGTCGTAACAACGGTGGATCGCATGAAGAACTTGCAGGTTTTCCACATCATTCTCTTGATAATTATCTTCCTAAATTAGTGCGTGCTGGTGAGCGTGTGGCCATTTGTGATCAGTTAGAAGATCCATCAACAGCAAAAGGAATTGTGAAACGTGGTGTTACTGAACTGGTTACACCTGGTGTGTCACTTAATGACAATGTACTGGATGTTAGAAGGAATAATTATCTGGCTGCTGTTCATGTAGGTTCAGAAGATCTTTATGGTGTTGCTTTCCTGGATATTTCAACAGGAGAATTTATGACATCGCAGGGGAATGCAGCTTATGTAGACAAAATGTTGCAGGGGTTTTCACCGGCGGAAGTGCTTTTTTGTAAAAAAGATAAACAGGCATTTAATCAGCTTTTTGGAGGTAAATATCATACTTTTCAGCTGGAAGACTGGTGCTTCGGATATGATTATGGATATGAACAACTGATCACTCATTTTCAGACTACAACTTTAAAAGGTTTTGGTATTGAAAACCTTCCTATGGGAATTATTGCGGGTGGTGTTATACTGCATTATCTGCGTGAAACGGAACATAAGGAAGTTGGGCATATTAGCCGGGTTACCCGCTTAGAAGAAGAAAAATATGTATGGCTGGATCGTTTTACAGTACGGAACCTTGAATTGATTAATGCACAGCAGGAAGGTGGTGTACCACTGATTCAGATTCTGGATCAGACAGTTACGCCGATGGGAGCAAGGTTATTACGCAAATGGGTCGTGTTGCCTCTGAAAGAAAAACTGCCGATTGAAGAGCGTTTAAACACAGTAGAACATTTTCTGAATGGGGAAGAATTCCATGATTCGGTTATGCAATATCTTAAGCAGATCGGTGATCTTGAACGGCTTATTTCCAAAGTAGCCGTAAGAAGAATCAGTCCGCGCGAAATGGTGCAGCTGAAAAAATCTTTAAAACAGATTGGCCCAATTAAAGAGCTTTTATCAAAACTGATAGAAGAAGATAAAAAGGAAAAATCAGAAAAGGCCAAGAAGATTGCTGGTTCCGTGTATGCTATTCTCAATAAATATTCGGATCAGCTTAATCCGTGTAATTTTTTGATTGATAAAATTGAAGCTGAAATAAGAGAAGATGCGCCCGTTCTTTCCAATCAGGGAAGAATGATTAAAACCGGGGTTGATTCTGAACTGGATGAACTGCATGCGATTTCTTATGAAGGAAAGGGTTTTTTGCTCAATCTTCAAAACCGGGAAATAGAGCGTACCGGTATTGGTTCGCTGAAAATTGCTTATAACCGGGTTTTTGGATATTATCTGGAAGTAACGCATTCGCAGCAAAGTAAGGTACCAGTTG
>Ga0247734_1001306_pt1 | contig 19155 bp, 15 predicted proteins | sample UWRJL103311B2_FD_180933 | JGI IMG/M metagenome (GOLD analysis project Ga0247734, IMG submission 180933) | Plant litter microbial communities from Arlington Agricultural Research Station in Wisconsin, United States - UWRJ-L103-311B-2 | ecosystem: Environmental > Terrestrial > Plant litter >... | reverse complement strand
GTTGTAGAACTGACTGCAAGTCAGAGGCGGGTAACATCTATCTGTAGCAGGCTTGCGGCACAGTCGGGTCGATCATTGATTCGTTCCCACGTTTCCCTCCCACCAGCGCGCCCACACCAAAGATAGAGAGCCTCAGATCTGTGTAACCCCAGCCTGTTTCTCGGTGCTAAAGCAAGACTTACGAGCTGCGTAACAAGCCATCAACCTCTGAGTACGGAGTATTTTAGAACCTTTCTGACTGTAGCCAACCGAGCCAACAAATAACAACGACTTACCAAAAACTCAAAACATACAAAAAAGAAAGGGCGCGGAGTTTCTCAAGTTAGGCACACATGACATAAGCTATAAACCTTTGAGCTATAATTTTCTTTTTCGTGCTTCTTTATTCATTCTGCGTTTTCCCGTTTCGACTCTACCAGCGGCGTATGGGAACGCGCGGGCACGCAGGTGAAAAGCCCCCCGCATGGCGAATTCCCGTTGCCGGGTTTCGGTGTAACATTTTAGTCAGAAAGGGCATGCTCACAAAGTGGTGCACTGCTGGATTGTGCCTCGAAGGGCTATGCTGTACGAATGCAGATGAATGCAAGTCGAAACGGCAAATGATGAATGTTGCATGTCGGGTGTGTTGCAATGGGAGACCTGGAGAGCACTTTTCGCAACGGCGTTAGGGGAGGCTTGCAATGGAACGTGGATGGCACGAGGGGATGTTGTATTGGACAGAGTAGTAGTAGGGTAGCATCATCCTTTGCCAAGGGTGATGACCGACGTTTCTTTTTTCTTTCAGAGACAAATGAGACCCTGACGAGAGGTTCAGTAAAACGGTCACATTGGAGCCGTTCATCTGACACAAATGACATCAACCAATGACTCTCCGTTTGATAACTGCAGATCTCTTCCAAGAAAATGTAGAATATTTAAATGGAAAGAAAAGGTCCAGCACGTGATTCACTTAGCGACATTCCCCCTTGAGCTTCATATGGTGCTATGAATCAACTGGCTATGTTTATGATGTTCGAGAGCTTAAGTTGTGTTGCCGGTTCATTCCAGAAGAGTCGATATTCTATTCAGATATCCATTTCCGCGTAAATTTGAAGGTTTGTATTCAAAATCTGAGCATAGTTACTTGAAATAACATTTTGACAAAATATATTTCACATTTTTATATAGCAAGACCATAACCATGGTTCAAATAATATTTATCTACACTTTAATAGTCTCCCTCAAGCTAAGACTAAGTTCTTCGTTTAAGCCTAGATGTCTTATCCGAAATGTTGATATTTGAAAAGAAAACTTTCTTACGGAAGTTATTATCACTTGAGCTTCCTCGTCGTCTTCTACAATTCAAAAAGCCAAAGAATTCCAAATTAGGAGGTGGCCACTGCCACTGTATACCATTTGAACTCCACATGCCTAAATTTCTCTCTAGCACATTAAGGAAATGGTGACTAGTTTCAAGTCTATAGCCAAGTCAATGTCATAAATCAGAGGTTTCTACGTAGGTATTAACTTCTTTTCTTCTTTTTTTTCAAAAAGAAAAAATAATATTTGTCCAATAGTATTCTAACTTCAATCGGGTTATCGTGAGCAAGTGATAAATACTTTGGCTAATACTTAAGTCTATAAAATGTCGTTGTATTAAGGATGTCACGATCTAACGCCGCCAAATGAGACACACAAGACACGGTGAGATGAGGAAAAGATTCTCAAATTGTATTAATCGCTATGATAACACCGGTAGTGTTATTCGGATACCGCTATCTGCTCATACAAACACAAGTCAACCACCAGTAACTTCTGATAAACAGCGTACCACAATCAAGAACGGTCCAATTATTCCTCGATGCGGTGCCTTCGCCGATGCCCTTTCCCACTATAAATTCTCCAGAACTGTAGCACACGATGGTTAGAATACAATTTTGGAAGTCAAATAAGATATTAAAACGACTCACCTTGTCCATCTCGCAAGTCCATATAGATGGAACACATTCGTTGAAGATGGTCACCGATAACTCGGGCCTGTCTATAGTCCGCCACTGCCTTTGAAGATCTATGTCGACTTTAGGCTCTAAGCCATTTGCTGGAGTAGGATTTCTGTCTTGATTATGCATAAACGTTCGCAATTCGTTGGTAGATATCTCTAAATTGAATGGTGTTAGTATCTAGGAAAGTTCAGAACTCTCTGGTACTTATTGACATACCTTCACAAGCCACCGAAGGTTGAGCTGCTCGGAACAAATGCTCGCGGAGACACTGGTGGCGTTTTCCGTATATACTGTCTTCATTGGCGCCGTGTGGGTTACCATCGCCTTCAGCTTTTACTGTGTTTGCCCTCCCCCTTGCAAGGTGCAAGCGTATGTAATATATCCAATAAGAAACCCAATGATAGCTCGCAAATACTGTTGATACGGTCTGTCTCCTCAACATCGAACGATACATTGCCCTGGTGTGGTACGCGGGTATGAAATAGGCGGTGAATTGAGATGGACAAACTGTCGGAGGTCGGGAGGCAAGATGTTGTGCTGTGATTCTATCTCTAATTGTAGCTATAATGTCACTTGTTGGAGATGGATGTTGTTTGTCCTTTGTGAAGAAATTGTTGGAGATGAATCTTGGTAGGAAATAGTGGTTTTTGTTCCTTAATATTGCAAGAGGACGATGTCTGTGGCTTCCAGTTAAAGGCGGAAGGCTCGACCTACGCGCTCTGCAAACCAAGAACCCAGCTAATGTGTCATTTTATTTGTAACTGTATATTTCAAATTATAACCGTGAGCATCAATATAGAATAATACAGGTCGATAGCCAAGCAAGGTCTGGGGTAACATCTCATGATATTGGAAATTAGCCAATACGTGAAACTTTCTCAATTTTATGGTCCTGGTGGCCACAAATCGAAACGGAAGGAACCTTTTCAAGAAACCGAATGCACAATGGGAAAGTTTGCCTGGTATTATTTATCAATTGCGTTTGGCGTCCCGTAGGAGCCTCAAAAGAGAGAACGTAATGACATGATTGGGGATGGCTCCGAAACGAGAGCAGGGGAAGTTTCAATATCAGATGACTGATAAGATCAATTGTAGAACTTAGAAGGAAAATAACCTTGCTCTACTTAAACTTTCCGGGCGAGCAATTTTGGTTTTTTTTTGGTTCTGAGAAAGCAATCATAATTTATAGGGTCTGTGAGGATGAGATTAGCTTATAATTGAGTGCATTAGCAATATCCAGATATTTCAGCTTAAATGGAATTTTAGATATATATACAGTGCTTACTTTCCCTTCACAATATTCTTGACCATCCAACTCTTCACATCTTCCACCTCAATCCCCTTTTGAAAGTTAAACGTCTTCTCCATCTCCCACGCCACACCCTTCCCCGCGGCGAAAACAGCACGATATTTCTTCACTATATTCTCATGATCCCCCTTCAAACTTTCCATAGTCATCTCTTCACTCCATTCCTCCCTCACGATCTCCTTCCCTAAAACCTCCTCTACCAAGTTCGCCAAAGCCCCATAACTAATCGTCTCACCTGCCGTAAAGATAACCTCATTCTTAACCCTCGGTTCAGCAAAAACGATCTCCGCTGTTAGCTTTCCAATATCCTCGGGCGTCGTGAGCGTAACCTGGGAACCCCAAGAACCAAGAGCCCGTACCACAGGTGGGCTAACAGTAAGATCTACAACACCAAAGAAAGTCTCGAACAGGAAGCTTGTAAATAATCCGGTGCTCACGATGATCCATTCCGTTCTCTGTTGAGCGCGGAGGAGGTCACGGATATCGAGCTGTTCGTCGAAGAGATTTTGGGGACTGCCACGGCCGATGATGTCGTAGTCAATGCCAAATTGCCATGGTATGAATCTCTTGATTTCGGCTTCTAGAACTGCTTGGGCGATTTTGAGTTGGGATCCGGGACCGGATGCAAAGCCTAGACAGGATATGATGAGGTCGTAGGGTTTAAAAAGAACCGCGAGCTCGGAAATGGAGGATGCTGCTATATCACCGGCAAGAAAGGAGATACCGAGAGATCGCAGATGGGCAAGCTGTGTAGCTTTTGCGGGACGGGATGACTTAATGGTGTCAGGACGAAGGAAAACTGTAAGTTTTGTGTTGGTAGGTTTTTTGTGAGCTAGGGCTGTGAGCATAGAGAGGCCAAGCTCGCCGGCTCCGAGGACAAGTATGTTTGATGCCATCTCTAGACCTTATTGTAGAGTTTGTGATTAAGAATAAATTAGAGAACTAATGGGGTATACCATAACTTTTCATTACGTAGACGACAATTCGGAGTTCCGGGCTCATACTGGCTGGGCTTACAAATATGTAGCAACATCACGTGTATGAAGATCTGAGCAGGTAGCGAAAACTTATGCATTTATATCTTACTCTCAAATTGTCTAACTATTAAGCCTTTATCTTCAAGGAATTGCTTCACCTGCTTGACGGTATATTCACCTCTGTGGAACATTCCTGCACCGAGGGCAGCGTCGGTTTTGGTTTTAGCGAAGACTTCTTCAAAATGGGCGGGATTTCCTGCTCCACTAGAAGCGATCACAGGTATACTGATGGCGCCCTTCACTTGATTAATAAGCTCAAGATCAAATCCGCTGTTGGTCCCATCCTTGTCGATGCAGTTGAGCAGAATTTCTCCTGTGCCCATTGCTTCACAAGCCGTGGCCAATTCCACCACATCCACATCTCGAGTTTCTCGTCCACCCTTGATAGTACAGGCATACCAGCAAATGGTTTCGCCATTAGGACCGGGAAACTTGGTTTCTATTGTATTGTGTTTTGTCTCCTCGGGCTTCGAAACATATACTCGTTTTGGATCAACACTAACTACCACGGCCTGGTTTCCGTATGCTTTTGATATCTGCTCAATTGCTGTAGAGCCAGACAGCTTCTTTCCCGCGGCATAGAATTCCTCCGCAGCAATCACCGCATCGGATCCAATGGATACCTTGTCAGCACCGCTTTTGAAGTACATCGTAGCAATTTCCAATGCCGAGACCTTTGTGCCATCCGTGTCTGTTGTATCTCTGATTCCACCACCAATCGTCAATGGCACAAATACTGTTTCCGAAGTTTTACGCAGTATTTCAAGCATCGGTAAATCTGCCAGCGGGCAATCCCGAAAACTTGTAATGTTGAGGAATGTAACCTCGTCGGCACCCTGTTCGTAGTATTTTTGTGCCATTTCGACCGGTTTCCCTAGGTTTCGGACATTACCTCCAGAAGTCTTTTCTCGAACATCATATTGGTCTCCTTTGGTTACAACAAGATCCCCTTGATCATTGGTCCGTACATCTAGGCATGCGATCACGCGTCTCGTGAGGCCTTCTTTCACTTCTTTGATTGCTGAATTTGTGCCACTCTCTGAGCCACAGTTCATGTTCCCGTCTAGAAATGCTTTCAGTACCCTCAATCCGGCATTACCACTTTTTTCGGGATGAAACTGGGTGGCCAGTATATTTCCTTTAGCGACTGCTCCGACGAAGTCCTCCCCTCCATATCTTGCGGTTGCCACAGCCCAGCCCTGGCTTTCCAACTCTCCCTGGTGATAAGGAATTTTATATGAGTGAACATAATAGTATTTTGAGCTCGGCTCTAGCCCATATACCTTTTTGCCTGATGTGTTCGCACTATTCCAACCGATATGAGGTACAGATTTCGAGGTCGCGTCAAATCGATCGAGTTTGCCTTTGATTATGCCCATGCCTGGTACATCTGAATCTTCTGCAGAGCTTTCGAATAGAACTTGTAGTCCAACGCATATTGCCATAAATGGTTTGCCGGATTCGATGTGCTTTCTTATTGCGGGAAGGTATTTCGCAGCGGCCAATTGAGTCATGCAGTGGCCGAAATGCCCAACACCTGGGAGAATCAATTTCTATTGGAAAGTCTGGTCAACATATGAGCATATTGAACCGTCAATATGACTAGAAATATGCTACAAGCCGTCTGGAAAGATATTTGAACATACATCTGCCTTTACAACATCTTCTGGTGATCTAATCCATTCCACGGTATATCCGACTTTCTCGATGGCATTGACTAAGCTGCGAACGTTTCCCGCCACATAATCTAGTAAATAAACGCTGGGCATTTTGGTAATATGACAATGTGGCAAAATGGAAAGTGTTCTCTGAAAGTTGTGGATCGTGAAGGTATTGGTTGTGTTGTTGATTTCCATATTGATTTCAGTGACTCGATAGCTGCCCCACCCAGAATATTTCCTGCCCCGCGCTAAATTTCTGCAGGGGTCGTCTCGCTTACGACCTGATGGAAAAGGGGAGCAAAAATCATAGACCTAAGTGAATTCCGTGGTTGTTTGTTAGCCTTACTGTGGTTATTCGATATCCAACTCTAGCCTGGCATACCACACTAGGCCATAAGAATCGAATAAGACCGTTGAAAAATCTAGAGATTATAATGTTCTCGAGTCACTTTCCGAGAGAATTAATTCTACACGCGGCGAAATCTTGGATTAGTGTTATTTTTTGGAAGATATATTCAAATACCCAATAGAAGGTCAGAGTTAGGATAAAGAGCGTTAAGGTACTCTACTTAGAAGTGAAATCAAGCGAGCACAGTAAAGATCATGTTCCTCCAGGTGCAGATTCTAAATGGAATTAAATACTCTCTTCAGTTGCATCTATGTGGCATTAATCTGTAAGTCATGGAAATAATAACTTATATGGGTTGATGGCCGCTACGAAAAAGAAAACTCGTTCCGTTAAATACAGAACATTGCCAGTAACATGACTATAGTGGAGATGTTTGGAAACCTCGGGATATTATGTCGAAAATGAGACCATGCATACGAATATCCCAAAAAGATATTTATGAGTTATTCCGGGCAACTTCGGCCTATTATTCTGACCCCAGGGGCATCTAAGTTATCTATTTCTGGCTTTTCCTCTGTATGCGTGTATATGTATGTACAAATCAATCTTGATTATTCGTTGCTTCTTTTCTTCCAACGGAGCAGGGCTCCTAGTTTTTCAAGTCGTAATCGTTAATCGCTTGCACCTTCGACGCTGACGCAGAATTCTAGCACAAGTCAGTCCAATTTCCTCACCAACTCTTGACAGAAAACTTACAGGGTCAAAAGTATATCCCAACCACTCCTTCACCAGCCGTCTCGCAAGCTCAATACCAATAACCCTCTGACCCAAACACAGCACCTGAGCATCGTTGCTCAACACTGCTCTCTCCACGCTGAAACTATCATGTGCCGTGACTGCTCTCACACCCGTCACTTTGTTTGCGCTGATCGCAACACCCATTCCTGTACCACAAATCAACAATGCACGGTCTGCATCTCCGCTCGCAACTAGCTTCGCGGCATCAACTGCGAAATGAGGGTATGCGGTCTTGTCGGTGGCAGTTTTGGGTCCAACGTCAATGACGGAGGCAACACGAGGATCGGCTTCCAGATCTTTGGTAATTTGAGCTTTGTATTCAAAACCGGCGTCGTCGCCACCAAGTGCAATACGAAGTCCTGGCATTTTCGAAGTATTTAGGGGATTCGTAATGGTTTCAAGTGTGTTCCGCTGCGGATATTTCGTGTAGTTCGGCTGCTCTTTTTTAATAGATCAGTTGTTGGTTTAGATGAAGAGGAGGGGTTCATGACCAAAAGCAATGGTGGGGTCGGCTCACACTTATTGGCAAGGATAAAGGCCATGTATTCTTCCGCGTTCCTACATGAGTGGATAGGAACAATAGCTACGGGCTCGCGGGATGGTGTTGAGGTTCATACAGCTGGCTTGACGTGCGAGACGAGGTCATAACCCGCGCATTTACCCGCGGTTCGAGGTTCAGTCCCCACAATCATGCAGCTTTCCCCCAGGCGCCCGCCCCCATCTTTTCAGCATTGACCTGAGCGTCACGGAGTAACTTGCTCCACCACCAAATCCCCGGAATCACGAGACTTTAATCACTTTGATTCACATTTTATTAACTAGACCAGTGGATTGTAGAAGCTAGAACTGCAGTGGTCTTACTAAGCTTTCAGCATCAGTACAAGGTTCTTGTATCTGGACCACGAAGCTTTTCTCTAAATAAACCACATGTATTTTTGGATCGAAAGGTCTTGAAAGCTAGCACCTAGAAAAAGAAAGGCAAGGTAAGGCATGAGTATATGGAAAGGGAAGACAAATTATACACTAAGCATGTAGTCTTAAGCAATCTAATGTTTCATCTTGGTCGATGAAAGCGGTTGAGAATACCAACGGAATATTAGAACTCGAGGGCTCAGGGGTAGTGAAGAAAGAGTACCACGATTTCCCTTTTCCATCAAAGAACAGAACATGTAAGTAATGGTTGAGAATTAAGGTGAACATATTTAGTATGTTTAAGCAATACATTACTAATGAATGGACCAAGAACATTGGGGTGTTTTCGGCAACTGCGTTCACCAAAGAAATAGGCGTACGACCTTAGATGCAAAATAAAGTAAAACGATTATAAGTATAAGAAAGACTAAATGTCTACATACACGTTTATACCCCTCATAGGCCAATGAAGGTCATCACCAGTGCTGGAAATAACGGTCAATACCCCTACTTCCCGCTCATATTTCATCAAAAACTTAGATTCTGTGTCGTCCATACCCTGAATGTCAAGCCTCACCTCGAGATATTCCAGCTTCGGCAATCTTTCCTTAGACACAGTAAAAAGCTCATATAACTTGTGCAGATGGATGGCCAGCCTACTTGGCACACAATCTTTGGTTTGCCAAAAGTCTGTTGAGATATATACCTTTTGATCTCCAGTCATCCAAACAAGGGCAGGATCTCCTTCGGAAACCTTTACTAAGGTAGCGCCACTATTATAAATGTAAGAATAAAATTTACTGTCACATATCTTAAGAATAATAAAATAAGCAACTTACATTTCTTTTGGCATTATACAAGAACTAGGCCAATGCGTGCGGTCGAAAGACATGGCAGTAGAAACCCCCTGATCCAGGACTAAATGGTGGAGGCTATCCCCGAAAACGCGAGACACCATCCCGACAAAATTTTCTACTGATTCAAAACATCCTGTTTCAACGGTTAATGTTGTTGGTCGATGGAGTATCTCTGAATTCCCTGGCAAAATAGGCTGAGCATCCTCGGTAGGTGTTCCCCATGGTTCATGTGTTTTATATATAAACCGTATGTGGGATACTAGCAACTGACAAAATTCGATAGCACAAAGGCGTGTTGCATAACTGACAGTAGAGATAGGAAGACAGCTAATAAAGGTTTTGAACTCGTCTTTCACGAAAAACAAATTCTGTCCACGGTGGAGGTCCAAGATAAAGAAATGTAAAGCTGGGTTGAGTTCCCTTGAAGTGCCGCCAACAAGTATATGTCGTCGTCTTTCAGCCCAAGAATTCTCAGTGCAAGGCGAAAGACTATTTGCAATATCCTGAACATGAATCGCAATAGCGTACCCCCAGATTTTACTTCGTAGCTCAAGAGCAGGCTCCAGAAATCGATGAAATGAGTTTAGCAACATAACTAACTTGGTCGGTAGCTATGTAGAAAAGGCGAAATACGAAAAAGCAAGTTTGATGTTCGGAGTGCACCAAAAAGAGGAGTGGATTGAGTTGGTATTAGCCTTGGCGTTGGTATTGGCCTTAGCATTGAACGTCTCGAAGGTGGCAGCCAATCGTTAAAATGTACTGTACAGACAATACTTTGAAGGCAGTAGACAGGATATAGTTATTTTGACAGAGTAAAAAGGTTTTAAGAGGATTGAGACTCAGAGAGAACCAGAGTCTGTCTACTACGCCATGGATTCCCCTTATAGTTATGGGTTGTAATTATTTCAAACGTAGTTCTCGCATCTATTCAGGTATCATCCTCCATTGCTCATTCGGCCATCTTTTGAAATTGCGCAACTATGGGCTGTGGACTGCGGATTGGGAGTTGGAGGCTACATATCAACGACTGTAGGCTAGAAAATCGTGAAGTTTGGAGAAGTGTGAAGAAGTACCAAGCGAAACATGGACTTGCGAGCTTATGATATTGCGTGCTAATTATCTTGTTTTTAAATATTACAATTTGTCTTTCATACTTTCTATCTTATATGAAATGATGGTTACCACGGCGTATAAATTAGCCTACTTACGGAATTGCCAGAAAAGGAGTTTGTCAGCAAACTTCTTACAGCAATAAGAACTAGGACTAACCAACAAGAATAACTAACACAATCAACACGAGGCACAATTAGTTGGTATGATTCTCCTTCAAAAAGTTGCAGGATCGAAGGATGTTGTCGCAGAGCCTCCCGATTCCTCTTCAACACTCCTAATACGGTCAGGCCATTATACCTATGCGCCGTGAGCGCGATTTCAGGCGTAAATACAACTTTATTTTGTTGGTTGGTGGTTATATTTCCTCCTTGCAAACGAAAGGTTCGAGCTGAATCACGGTAAGAAGTGACAGTTGACCCTTGGCCCACCCTTGTTCTATCCCCAGACCCAAGGTCAATATTCCTGCATCCTGTATTGCAAAATAACATACAGCTCAAGAGCCTGCAAGTTGGTCACACCGCGGTGCATTCCCAAATATCGCCTCTTTCTGATTTAGGACAAACTTGTTGGCTTTTCATTTGACAATCGATCAATTTTGTCAGTCGATAATGTAGGGATGTTGTCACAAGATGTGTTATCCTGTTGGAATAATCAAAAGCGTTCCGAATACACCGTCATTGCGTATATCTCATTCTCAGGTATCTTCGAGTAAAATAGGAAGCTGAAAGTTGATACGCACTAGGGAGATTGTGGGCATCACACCTTCATCCTCTGTCTGACCTTTTCAATCCTCAAGCTACACAAAAATGTGGAAAACTCTTTGACCTTGAAAGTTCCACCAAGCTCCTCAGAAATGGGAAGATTCTGATGACTTCGTCCTTCTTAACGATGATTGTCCCGTGTCAGATCGTTGTCGTAGGTGGATTCATGTACCTAAGCGATGTATTCTCATACATTTGTGTATCTTGACAATATAATCAACCATTCTGTTGTTCGTAGTTAGATACACAGCGCCTCGGAATTCCTGCAACCACCATATAGCCTGTAAGTATGGCACGTTTGTCTAAAATATAATGCCTAACTTCAAAATACAGCACCTGCTCAAAGTGCTATTTTCTACGAACGTGTCACCTTGAACACACCATTGAACGATACAAACTCGTTTAAAGGAGAACCACAAGAAGAGCTGGACAAAGCGTGGTATAGCTATCTACAGTGTTTGTCTCCTCGTGGTCTACACTTACTTCTCACTTTAATTTCTTTCAAGATACAACTCTCCAGTTTTCAGATGACGAGTTACATGACGCCAATCGAATGGGAATTCCCCTCAACGATGAAAAAGGCGGATATCTTGCCACTATAGATGTTTTTGTCGAGCTGCATTTTCTCAATGTTATCCGTGAACAGGTTTATCGGCCTTACTATCATACCAAGCACAGCATCGAGGAACAACTCATGCATGTCGACCACTGCATAGATACTCTCCGCCAGACGCTTGTGTGCCATGGAGATGATGCAATACTGAGCTACTCGTGGAAACCCAACTATCAGTGGCCTTGGCCAAGCTTTACAATCGATCACGAATGCAGAAATTGGGACACCTTGTTGAATTGGGCAGCTGAGAGAAGGATTTTGAATGTCAAAGGTCCGATTCTTACACACCCAACTCTCGGTAATCTTTGCACCAGAAGATTATCTATAAGATTATCTCTAAAGTGACTTCTTTAGGTATATCATGGCCAGAGGATCGCGCCAGCATAAATTTAAGGGAAGGCAAAGGGATTTAAATTTACTTTTTGGTAGCTTCTGGTAGTAGCATCCAGTATCTGCATTTTTGGAAAATCGTCAGCGTAGCCAGAAACTTCATATGAGCCAAAGTGTTTTGATATCAGTTTAGTACTTAAATTTTCGGTGCCTCCCTTAATAATCAATAGCGGTGTGAATAGTGATACGCATGTAAGATCGATTGGTATGGTTCAATCGAGAGATCCTTCAATTGAATCATAGTACAGTTCATTCAAATGAGATAGACAACTTTGGAAATTGGACACACAAGGTATCTCTTGCCGTATCAGCCACTTTCTAATACGGCTAGCTAGAAGCTGCTGGCGCATAATACGACTTTGACAGATAAAGTTACGATGAATCTAGGGGCAAAGTTGTGCTAAATGGAGCACTATACTAGATACATAAGGCCATATCTCATGCTGTCAGTAGCACTAGTTATCCTTGACTCACTCTCCTGCAATGTTTAGAGGCAGCTTGTTATGTTGGAAGGCAATGAGTCCATCGTCAATTAACCTCAACGTTGTAGGTCCCTCGCCAAGACCGAAGCCAATAAATCCCCATTTCCCTGCAGAGCCAAGTCACTACTGCAGTACTACTTAGAATAATTCCAGGGGGCTGTAATGCTTGATTTGGATTGGCACACCTGACCTGATTCCTGCCAGAGTGCCGGGCCTTCCTGTGAATTCGTGAAGCTCCCCCAGCTGGCCCCATCATTTCAGCATTGGCCTGAGCGTTACGAAGTATTATACTCTATCATCAAACCCTTGGAATCTCGGGACTTTGTAACGTTCTGGTTTGTATCTTGGTCAATTTCATAAGCACTATAAATTTTCTAGCTCTGTACCACGATAAGACTCCAGTCGTCTTACGGTCTTCCTCTCGAAAGTATTCCAGAGCCACCAGATGACGAAAACAAACAATTTCACGGGAATCGTCAGGGCCCAATATATCCAGAAGTATCCAGAGACTTGAATGCTACCATCCACTTTGACATCGAAGAACGAGCTCATGCTAAGAATGGCCTGCGTTGGTTAGGGAAGTGGAAACAAGCAATTGCTATAGACACTCACTGCTATTGCTGTTCCTGGTAAGAAAGCCATTGTTACAGCTGCGATTGTTTTCATAGCTGAGCTGTCTAATTTGCTCGCTGTAGCAATTCGTTTTGAATAATCAGCAATGTCTTGTGAAATTTTACCGTCATGCCTTTGCATCAGATTGTAAAGCTGCGTATGTAATGAGCAGATGCTTTTCTGGAAAGATCACCATGTGTGGAATCAGCGACTCACAACTTGTCGTTGCATTTCTAAACGATCGAGTGATCGTTGCCGCGAATCAAGTAAGCCTGCACATGTTACTTTTAGTTCTTCCCATACCACTCTGAGAGCTCTCCCTGAAGTTTTCATTCTTTCAAAGTCTAGCTCTGGGTTATATCCAGGCACATGGAAGTCTTCAATAGCTTCTTCGACCCTGTCGAAGGCTTTACCTAGACTCTTACCAAATGCCCTCGTGAATGGAGTTATGGATGTTGAGAGAGTGTCGTATGCAATAATAATTTTGTTATTGACATCAATAAACCCTTTGAAGATATCAACATGTTTGCCAGGAGCTGCAAGATCAGCGTTCGCTTTCCGCACATGCCTAATAGAAAGCAGCTGTCGCAAAGTATCCTCTTCCAAGAAGTTCATATACTGGCTGAAGAACAATGTTGGCAATGTCAAGGGATGAGCTGCTTCTTCAAGTGCCTTGGTAAGAAGCAGTTCTACAAGACTAGTGTTCTGTCGATTATACCCAAGAAATCCACAAGTGACATGATTTCTTGGATCAAAGGATAGGGCCATTGTAGTGAATGCTGTCGGATGACAGGTAGTTTGTAACATGATATCTGGGACTGAATAAGCTGACGTTCCATTTTAATTAGACCTTGCTGGACACACTCATAATGTTGTAATCGGGACCAGGATCACGACTAACTTGAATTGGTGTTTGTTTATTCTTTGCGAAAACATAGGGGTATCCAAGTGGTAACGAGAACTTCTCAACCATCAAGTCATACACTTCTTTTGGCAATGGGAATTTGTCCTGATTTATCATTTCAAGATCTCGGGGCCACTCCTGGTACACGAGACGGACAACAGCGGTATATGGTCCGGGGAGTGGTGGCGAGTGTTCGCCCTAAAGTCGCATGCTTAGTTCGAACTATTAATCGCACATATTTGTCCTTACATTATTGTCTATCCAGCTAGAGATATCTTCGAGTGGAAGTATTTTATCGCGGACCGAAGCTGCATGACTCTGCGAGACGCAAAATTCGTCAGCCAAGGTTTGACGAGCAACATAATAGGGTTGTCCGGTAGCTGCCTGCTCACCTCTATAAACCAAATCTCTAGACTTCTCATCTCTAGGGCTACAAAGTCCAATGCTTCAAAAGCGTGGTCTCGGAGAAGCGTAGCAATGGATCCCATTTCAATAGTAATCTGTAGAGCATGAGTTTTAGTAGCAAATGGGTGGTTTGCGGGAGATCCGCAATATGTAGGGTAGATAGGTGATAATCTATGTAAGAAGCTCAACTCAAAACTTTGTGTTCAAAAGAGGAACGAACGCCAATACAGAATGTTTTGTGTCAGTATTAGTACGGGAATACAAGGTATCGTAGACCCCTCCACATCCCCTGGGCCCCCGCCCCTAACCTAGATTAATGTTAAGCAGTGAACCCTGGGGCCTTGAAAATAAAAAGACTTGTGATAACACGAATGTCAATATACCTACCCCTATAACGGATCTCTCGATGTGCACATACTGCAGGCGATATTATAATGCTTGATCCCTTGATATGCCAGAGAAATTATGTTCTAGCATTCCTAATAATAGTTGTACTGTAAACTTACAACGTTTGCGCCCTGGTATGTGGCGTCTACTGCATGTACAGTACCAATGTTGCAGCACTTTCTTTATTTACCTGCCATTTCAGGAGCTTACCCGCTAAACCCAACAATCCAACAATCCTACATGCACAGACTGAAGTCCTTTTGGCATTTAACCTTTCTCCCACACTGTTAACGCTTCTTTCCATCTGAGTGTAATTTGTATTAGCTATTTAGCCGTGCGCTAAGAATTTGTAACTTGGAGCTCTGAGCCGAGAAGTTTCTAGGAGGGAAGCAATGTCAACCAACAACATGTCTATGATTACATCCCCCAGCACGTTTTCTGAAGTGGGAATTGTCGCAGCAGGCAATGGTAGCTGTTGCAATGGTTACTTTGTACAGAATTGTTATGGTACCTTCGATTTCAGTCTGCTCTTTGAGCAATCAATCCTGTCAATTACACCGTCAGCTCTCCTGCTCCTCGTGGTGCCACTGCGAATAGCCCAGCTTGCACAAAATGATCACAAAGTTAAGAATCACTTTTCACACTGGCTGAAATTGGTAATCCAGTGTCCCTGAAAAACCGGAAGGTAGAATGAGGTGACTAAAGAGGTGTTAGGTTATGTGTACTATCTTCGGCGCCCTCCAACTCACACTACTTGTGCTGTGGACTCAGGCAGCTGCATCAAAAGTCAAAACGAAAGTTTCTGTTGTTACAGCAGTCCTTGGCCTTATAGATGCGTTGGCATTGACCGTGTTGAGTCATACGGAACACATTAAATCCACACGACCCTCAACGATTGTTTGTGTCTACCTTCTGTTCTCGTCCACCTTTGATGCTGTACAGTGTCGGACTTTATGGCTCTTGCACGGCTCGTCCGTACTCGTAGCTGCTTTTACTGCCATGCTGTCCGTCAAACTCATCATGCTATGTCTCGAGGGCCGGAGCAAACGAACATTTCTACGGTCACAATGGGAGCATATGGGACTAGAATCTACTAGCGGAATCATGAATCGTGGCCTGTTTTGGTGGCTCAATGGGCTCTTAAAAAGAGGGTTTAAATCAATGCTCTCGGTGGAAACACTGTATCACACAGATGAAAAGCTCGCATCTGAAAGATTGCTACATAAGCTACGGCAATCATGGAAGATGCATAACGGCATGAAAACCAATGCTCTATTGATTTCTGTCCTTACATCTGTCAAGAAAACCCTCATCATTGCGATATTCCCTCGTATCTGCCTTACCGGCTTTAAGTTTGCACAGCCTTTCCTAATCCATAGAGTTATTTCATTTGTTGAGCAAGCAAACGGCCCAGAGAGCAAGAACATTGCCTATGGGTTGATAGGCGCTACGGCTTTGATATACACTGGCATAGCTGTGAGTTCCTAGTACTGATAGCATATCGATGTTAATAGCCTTCTAACATGAGCTTTTTATGAGCAGATATCAACTGGTTTCTATAAGCATAACGTCTATAGATCATTAACAATGATTCGAGGCTCCTTAGTATCTCTAATATATGCCAAGACCATCGATATGGGCGCCGCCTCTGCTGCATCTACAGGGTCTGACACCCTCACCCTTACGAGTACAGATATTGATAGAATATGCTCGTCTTTTGAGAATATTCATGAGCTATGGGCGAATCCGATTGAGATTGGTATAGCTCTATGGCTTTTGGAGAGGCAATTAGGGGTGGCTTGTGTTGCACCTGCAATCGTGGTTATATGTGAGTTGCCTTCCGTCTCGTGGATACGTAATCTATAACCAAGCAGAAGAGGCGCTAATTGTATAAGTCTGTACTATCGCATCATTCTACCTATCTACGTACATGGGACCAGCTCAGGGTTTGTGGATTGGTTCCCTCCAAAAAAGAGTGGGAGTAACCGCACGGGTTGTTAGCTTGATGAAAGAGGTTAAACTGTTGGGGATGTCCAACTCCTGGCTCAGCGATATTCAATCATTGAGAAATCACGAGCTGAAAATGTCAAAGAAGTTCAGAATGCTGATTGTTTATATGAATGTTTTAGGTCAGTCTCAATATCACTAGAACGAACTTGTAAATAACTTAAAAGACAGGAAATACTGCGCCAATGTTGGCACCTGTCTTGACGTTCGGGATTTTTATACTCATTGCGCGACTCCGGACCGGCGAGGTGTTGACCGTTGCCACTGCTTTCACCTCGCTATCTCTCCTTGGATTACTTATGCCTGTATTGGCACAATTAGTAGCAACAATACCAAGCTTAGCTGCCTCGCTGGGATGCTTTGCGAGGATCCAAACGTTCCTCCTCATCACCGATCGGGACGATTACAGAGACCTAATAACTAGTCATATACAAGATACTCAATTTTCTCCTAGAAGTACTGTTGAGCTGTCTGTAGGGACAGCTGGAGAAAAACAGTCAAGTGATTCTACTGCTTTAGGGCAAGCTGTAGTGGTGGAAAATGGCTCCTTCGCCGTAAAGAGCAGTGATGCGCCAATCATTCAAGATATAAACATCCAAATCCCACGTTCTACCTTAACAGTCATCATTGGAAAGGTTGGATCCGGTAAGTCTATATTGTTGAGGGGGCTTTTAGGAGAGACTTACATCTTGTCTGGCACCATACATACCTCTGCCAAAGAAATCGCATATTGCGACCAGGAACCCTGGTTGACTAACGCGTCGGTCAAAGAAAATATTTTGGCAGGATCGGTCTCAGATGAAAAATGGTACAATACAGTCATCAGTGCCTGCGCGTTGGACTATGACATCGCTAAATTCCCGCGACATGATCAGCAGATAATAGGAAGCAAAGGCTTATCTTTGAGCGGAGGCCAGAAGCAGCGTGTTGTAAGATTTTCTCTTCCTGTTATACTATATTTTATTCTAATTTAATATCAGGCTTTGGCAAGAGCGCTATATTCGAGAAAAGAGATCGTGATTCTCGATGACATCCTCAGTGGCCTGGACTGGAAAACGCAAGATCATATCTGGAATCAGGCGCTGGGTCCCAGAGGACTGTTACGTCAAAATGGCTCAACCGTTATCCTCGCTACTCATTCTTGTATGTTTTAGCATTTCTCACAAAGTTGGTTTGTAATGTCTAACTCCGAATCAGTACGATACCTTCGCAACGCAGATAAAGTTATTGTACTTGGCGGGGAAGGTCGAATCACGGATCAAGGAAGTATGAATGAAATAAATCAACAAAGTGAATACATCAAAAGTTTATTCAATGAAGACGGGTTTTACGAGCAACGGGAGGAGAGTATAGAAGAAGCTATCAATACTCCACCAGAAATAATCGATGTTGCGGAAGAACCCGAGTCAGGAGTTGAAGATGAGAACAATCCACTTAAATCCTCTGGAGATAATTCACTCTACGCTTATTACTTCAATTCAGTCGGACTAGGTTACACCTTAATAGTACTTGGTTTGGGATGTTTCGATAAATTTCTTGTCTTGTTCACTCGTAAGTCCCCTCTTCGATAGCGAGTTATGGACTTGCCTTGGGATGACTCGCTAACTGGTGTCTCCAAGATGTTTGGTTGAGGTTCTGGTCAGAAGCTGATTCTTCAAATCCTGGAACACGCACCGGCATGTATTTTGGCATTTATTCTATGGTCTCAATTATCAGCCTATGCATCGTAGGGCTCAACGTATGGTGGGTCAAGACCAGGTAAACATCTCTCGATATAGGTGATATTGATTAGTTGGTTTAGGTTTATGTTTGTTATTGTAACCCCCAGATCAGCTAAGAACTTGCATCAAATACTGCTAAAGACGGTGATAAGGTAATGATTCTTAACCTAGGGGCTGGTTGCTATTGGCTAAGTATTGTATAGTGCTCCGCTTTCATTCTTTGTATCTACTGATCTAGGCTCTATCATCAATAGGTACTGTACCAAAATTATACTGGGAGGTAGACTATCTAACATTTACGCAGATTCAGTCAAGATATGTCACTTATAGATATGCAACTGCCAACTGCAATGTACACAACTATCTCTGGTCAGGATCAAAATGCCTTTTCACTTCCGAGCTAATGATCTATAGGAGCTCTAAGCTGTATCGGTAGTGCAATTCTGATTCTTATAGGGGCAAAGTATTTTGCTGCTATAATCCCATTTGCTCTTGTTATACTCTACTTTATTCAAAAGTTTTACCTGCGTACCTCACGCCAAATTCGAATTTTAGACCTCGAGGCAAAATCTCCGCTTTACGCTCATCTCCTTGATACCATCAATGGCCTCACAACTGTTCGGGCGTTTGGCTTGGAATCAACATTCCATGATACAAACCTCAAGCTTCTAGATTTATCACAACGGCCATATTATTTGATGTTTTGCATCCAGCGTTGGCTGAATCTCGTCCTCGATCTCTTTGTCGGCGCTCTTGCTGTCATTTTGGTGACACTGGCCGTCATGATGCCAAATACAACAAGTGTAGGCGCGCTTGGTGTTGCTTTGTTCAATGTCTTAGGATTTAACGAGGACC
>Ga0247734_1001305_pt1 | contig 19169 bp, 17 predicted proteins | sample UWRJL103311B2_FD_180933 | JGI IMG/M metagenome (GOLD analysis project Ga0247734, IMG submission 180933) | Plant litter microbial communities from Arlington Agricultural Research Station in Wisconsin, United States - UWRJ-L103-311B-2 | ecosystem: Environmental > Terrestrial > Plant litter >... | reverse complement strand
GTATGTGCATAAGCATCTTAATCGTCGGGTGAACATTGTGCGCGGGTAGATTCGAGAAGCGTCTCCGACGCAATCTGTAATGTTGCTTTAGCGTTGAAAATTAACCGTTGATAGGGTATCTTACTTCTCTCAAGCTTTCGAGTATTATCGTTGCTTTCGAAGAGGGTCCGCCTGCCTGAAGTTTTGGGATGTGGTACAGTTTCCGCAGCAGCTTTTTATCGTCAACAGTGAACAGTGAAGAGCAACACAATTTGGAAGTGTTCGTGGCTCTTCTGACGACTCAGTATAAATACTTTCTGATGGAGCTTTCTCTTCTCGCGGTAAAAGACTGAGGAAAGGCCTAGAATCTACGGTGTCACTTGACCACGATAATCTGAAACGGGTGCATTTGATATACTTCATAGAAAGAAATTGGAAAGAACAGGATTTCTCTGTTCTCAAATGTGGAAGCTTGTTTTGGATTTAAGAGTATGTCTTTGCGGTAGCACGCTGAAGCAGCCGATGCTTTCTTTCTTTAATCTCTCGTAAGACACATCAGGCCCGAGCTACATTTGCAACAGCACCTAAAACAAGTGCTTCCCACACACCTAGTAATATCAAAATAACTACTTTGCGAATCAGTCTCTCAATTCCTTTTTGCCAAAGAAAACTCCAATCTTACCAAATGTGAATGTCCAATTCTCAGTAAGCAAGCGAAGCCCCAAAGCCACGAATATCCAATATACCACCAGAAAATGGAAATGAGCTCGCATTGGAAACGGTTGATGCTCTCGTAAGCCGCCCATCAGTGTGAATATAAGACCAGTGAGAATAGCGAGGATGTGAACAGCAATGATTTCTAGAGTGGAGTAACCAGCATGATATTCAAACACTTTTGGATATCCGGAGTGAGTTTGGTTGTTCATTATTGGGATTCTAGATATGTTTTTTTTTCTTCGGTGGGCTTTGAGGTTTATTGTGTGTCATCCCGTATGATTTGAGAACCTTTTTTCTAGAATCCTTAAATTTGTCAAGACGAGTCACATATCCCTGAATGAGTGTGATACTGATAACTTCTGTGATTCCTGTATATTCGAGCCTTGCTTATTTTTTACAGACACTGCCACTCAAAGACGGTAGCATTACATTAGTTCTTCACATAGCTACTAGACTTGAGGCAATTGAGCCAAAGGTATAAATAGTATTATTTCCAATTAAAAATTCTAGTAACCATAGTAACTATATAATATATACATGAATGTTGCTAAAGCGAGTTCATGATGTCACCAAGCTTGAAATTATCGGTAAGGAGCTTGCAATGACAGTCTCATGACAAATTACCTTTAATATTCATCCTTTTGAAGATGGATATCAAATATTTTGTCCTTTAAACATCTGGCGAGAAAGAAAAGCATGAAATCCAAGCCTGCCAACATCCGCCTTCGATCTCCAATCAACGAAACCCCGACTGTCAATATAAACCTACTTCATTCCCAGTGGCATGATGAAACTCCGCAAAAGCTAACACTATTGTCTCCGTAATTGAGAGAAGAAAAGCTGAATCTGCTCTCATAAATAGCCATCTATCTATCCACCCATATACGAAACCTCTATTGATCTGCACCATGAGCTAAGGGAGGACGGAAACATACATATCAGAAAACTCCATTGACTAGTCAGCCATGCAATGCCAAAAGAGATTGCGAGAACGGCGATGATTGGTGTTAGGACTCAACGTCCAACGTTCCTTCCATACAAACACTAGCATAGCATACTTGATATAGGAACTCTCTACAGAGAGACGAATTGAGACACTTTCTATCATACAAGTTACATTACAGGTGAGGCTATAATTGCTCTGCGAATATCGGTTCGTTTATTAAGGGGCACAACGTGCGTCTCAAGTTGAGCGTTGAAGCTCCAGTCCAGGATGGTCAGAATGAACTGGATTTGTAAGACGATCATTTTGAATGGTATTTCTCTGATAAAAAGATCTGGAAGTTGCTAAGTTGTCTCTATGAATTTTTTCTTGATACGTCCCGCTCAGATGAGTTTAATGGATTGCAATTGCGTATGCTGAAAACATTGTCTTGTTCTTTTAAAGTCAAAGCTTGCAGGTGCTGTTTTAACAGGGAAATTGAAAGAGAGATTTTACAGAGAAGTTATTCCCCCACCGTTTCCTGTGACTATATTTGTCCCTTTTCTAGAGAGTAAGTCACTTGAATTTTTCATTGTAACATACATATTTTAGCTTTAGGATTTAGTGCTAATCAGCGAGTATTGGCCCAATTAGCCTGATTAAATAATACTGTATGATTAAGGCCTCAGGCGTCAGGAATCGGCTGAGGCTGAAGAATTTCCGTCCCTACATAGAGCATTCATGTGTAGAATATCGTGATGCAGGACGAGACCACAAGAGCATTTAGCCTCAGCCTTGAATGACTCGTAGCATAGTTACTAATTTGCTGCTTTCAGAGCATTAATTAATGTTCAATTTGCATACAATAATAATAGAGCCCCTATATTCTTTCAACAGCAATTATGACAAAGATCCACCGGATAGGGCCCACTCTGCTCTCCACACGCGACAGCGCTAATGGAGATCAACGCGATTTGAAGTACAGCTCTCACCTATTCTTAATTGTACCGGGTTCTGACTTTGAGCAGTATTATCTTTATCCATGGCCTCAGAGGGCACCCACGAACAACATGGTCGCATCTGCGATCCACCTCCCCCTCTAATTGCGACGAGGACACCGACGCGCGCATCAACGAGCACAAGGACATCAAGTCATTCTTTAGGCTAAAAAAGAGCAAGAAGGAGGAGAATAATCAGGGACAAACAAGCACGTCTATACCCGCGGATATCTTCTGGCCAGAAGAGTACCTCGTGCCAGACCTTCCCCGGGCTCGAATATGGACGTATGGGTATAATGCAGATGTTGTTGGGGGGCTTTTCCAGACAAGTAACAAGAACAGTGTGTCGCAGCATGCTCGGGACCTTGCTGTCGAGTTAGACAGAGAAATCGACAATCAGGTATATTATTCTCTTTATACTTTGAGCGAGTCTTAACAACTATATATATACAGGATCCGATTATATTCGTGGTACATAGCCTTGGTGGGATCATTGTCAAAGATGTAAGGCTGTACTTACACCGCTGGAATAGTCGTCCCTCCTAACACGTCAATACAGGCACTCCACAAATCGGAGACGATTTGTAAACGAACAATGCTGATTATCTTCCTTGGGACCCCTCATCGAGGAAGCACATATGCAGGTTGGGGGGAGATCGCATCAAACCTGGCGAGGCTAGGTCTACAAGACTCGAATAAACGGCTTGTACAGACGCTTGAAGTCAACGGCGAGGTGTTAGATAATATTCACGAGGAGTTCAAGACTATACTTGTCAAATCTGCAATTAAAGTGCACTCGTTTCAAGAGGCAAAGGGAATTTCTGGCATGAAAGGACTTGATAGCAAGGTACAGCAATCCTCGAACACTAACAGGAGCTGTAGAAACTAATACGTAATATAGGTAGTAGATGATTTCTCCTCAAAGCTTGATCTCGCAAGGGAACAAGAAACAGTAGAGACTATGGACGCGAATCATATGGAGATGGCTAGGTGTAGCAGCAGAGACGATGCGCGTTATCGCAAGATATGTGGAGTTCTAAAGCAGTTTATAAGGACCGAACTGTCGAACAGAGAAACGAACCTGATTAATATTACGGATAGTCCCTGTACGTGAACCATTTAAGAGCTATAGATTATACCACTTATTATCTCTTTAATCTAGTATTCGCCAAGCTATTTATAGTTCCCTTCTCGCAAGACGATCACTTTATTGGTCGGGAAGAGATACTAGGTGAGTTAGACTTAGGAGGCAAGCTAGAGGCGCCGATAAAGCATAGGAGAGATGCGCTAGTCGGTCTTGGAGGTGTAGGGTAGGTCTGCTACTACACCCATCCTCACAAAAGCTTAAATCTTTATAGAAAATCACAAATTGCTATAGAGTATGCATATCGAGTGCAAAAGCAGAAACCGCAGACAACAGTGTTCTGGATCCATGCAAGTACCAAGATTCGATTTGAACAAGCGTATCAAGAGATAGCAGACAGACTCGAGCTTCCCGGACGAGACAATCCTAAGGTCAATGTGCTACGTTTGGTGTACAACTGGCTCTCAAGTGAAGCCAACGGACAATGGCTTATGATTTTGGATAATGTCGATGATGGAAGCGTGTTTTTTGGAGAAAATGATACTGTAAAGGGTGTCTCATCGCACGACCAAGTAGCCGACTTGCAGCCGCCACTAGAGACGTTTATTCCTCAGTCGTCAAATGGATCAATCCTTATCACATCACGTAACTTAATCGCGGCTACAAATCTCGTCAATATGTTAGGAAAGATTATTGAAGTAAAACCGATGGAAGAGGAGGACTCAGTAGAATTGTTTAAGACGAAGATTTTGGGAGATAAGTCTCCAGAATCAGACTTGAAAGAGCTGGCTAAGGCGCTTGAAGGTATTCCACTAGCTATTACGCATGCTGCAGCATATATACGGTCACGGCCACGGGTTACTGTGTCTGTATACCTTCGTCTCTTTCGGGAGAGTGAGGTTAACCAGGCAAGTCTTTTGAATAACAACGAAATAGAAGACCTCCGGCGCGATTACAGTATCAGGCATGCAGTGATTACAACGTGGCAGATCTCGTTCAATCAGATCAAACGGACAAATCCCAAGGCTGCGGACCTGCTTGCACTTATGAGCATGTTCGACAGACAGGGTATTCCAGAGCGGCTACTGCTCAACAATATAGATCAGCTGCAGTTTGAAGATACTTTAGCGCCACTGATCAGTTTCTCGCTCGTTCGAGAGCAAGTTGAAGGCAGTATTTTCGAAATGCATCGACTTGTGCAACTGTCGACCAGAAAATGGGTAGAGCTAAATAAACAGCTAGAGAGGTGGCAGAGTGAGGCGATTAAGGTTATAACAAGGCTGGTTCCGAGTGGAGAGTACGAGACGTGGTCAGATTGCCAGATTCTACTTCCTCACGTTCGAGAGATTATGTCATTCAAAGTGACTGCTCAAAAAGATCTATTAAGTCTTGCATCGGTTAATACTAAGTTGGGGGTGTTTTATATATTAATAGGAAATTTTATCAGAGCAGAGTCTACACTTCACGAGGCAATTGTAATAAGGAAGAAGGAGCTCGGGGCCAACCACCCAAACACGCTTACTAGCGTCAGCAACCTTGCGTTAGTGCTTAAAAAACAGGGAAGATATCAAGAGGCAGAGTTAATGAATCGGCGAGTATTAGAAGTATGGGAGAAGGAGCTCGGGGCTAATCACCCAGACACGCTTATTAGCGTTAGCAACCTTGCGTCAGTGCTTGAAAAATAGGGAAGATATCAAGAGGCAGAGTTAATAAATCGGCGAGCATTAGAAGTATGGGAGAAGGAGCTTGGGGCTAATCACCCAGACACGCTTACTAGTATTAGTAACCTTGCGTTAGTACTTGAGCAACAGGGAAGATATCAAGAGGCAGAGTTAATGAATCGGCGAGCATTAGAAGCATGGGAGAAGGAGCTCGGGGCTAGCCACCCAGACACGCTTACTAGCGTTAGCAACCTTGCGTTAGTGCTTGAGCGACAGGGAAGATATCAAGAAGCAGAGTTAATGAATCGGCGAGCATTAGAAGCATGGGAGAAGGAGCTCGGGGCTAGCCACCCAGACACGCTTACTAGCGTTAGCAACCTTGCGTTAGTGCTTGAGCGACAGGGAAAATATCAAGAGGCAGAGTTAATGAATCGGCAAGCGTTAGAAGCATGGGAAAAGAAGCTCGGGGCTAATCACCCAGACACGCTTATTAGCGTTAGTAACCTTGCGATAGTGCTTGAGCGTTAGGGAAGATATCGAGAGGCAGAGTTAATAATTCGGCGAGTATTAGAAGTATCGGAGAAGGAGCTCGGGGCTAACCACCCAGACACGCTTACTAGCGTTAGTAACCTTGCGTTAGTGCTTAAGGGTTAGGGAAGATATCAAGAGGCAGAATTAATAAATCGGCGAGTATTAGAAGTATGGGAGAAGGAGCTCGGGGCTAACCACCTAGACACGCTTACTAGCGTTAGTAACCTTGCGTTAGTACTTAAGGGTCAGGGAAGATATCAAGAGGCAGAATTAATGAATCGGCGAGTATTAGAAGTATGGGAGAAGGAGCTCGGGGCTAATCACCCAAACACGCTTACTAGCGTTAGAAATCTTGCGTTAGTGCTTGAGCTTCAGGGAAAATATCAAGAAGCAGAGTTGATAATCCGGCGAGCATTAGAAGATCTATAGTTTTAAAATAGCTCAAGCTTACAAGCTCGACAGGCATTGACTTATCATCTCTATATAATATATATTTCTTCTTTTAATCTCTATTTCATAGAGGGTTCTAAGGGAGCGGGTGGATTTATAGTAAATTGTAATTGCCACTTGGTCTCTAAAATCTTCTAGATCAGTCTGTATTTTTGTAAGTGAGGATATGAGGTGAGACTTTCTAATGCATACTTAGACCATCTGTTCAATCCTTAGAGTTCGTCACAATAGCTAAAAGAGAAGTCATTCAAATTCTTTTGGCAAACATCGGCCTTTTTTTGTTGCCGCTTAAGAAGGAAGGGTACAACTCGGAGTATATCAGGAGAACTACATTTGTATGAGATGAATACGCTGCAACTACCGTCAGGGACCCTTGATCGCTTGACGGAGGTATCTATCCAATGTAGCGGCATGTATAAAACAGCACTCCCTGGCCACCACAAGGCTGAGAATAACTTTTCAGCATTTTAGCAGGCTTAGAAACACAAATTAAACTGTTTTACAAATTTAAAAGGCGCAAAGAGCTCATGGTGGTGCTGTAGGTTAAGTAAGGACTCTATTTCATTGACACCCTTTACAATCAGTCACAAGGGGTATGAAATGGGGCATTTTGGGGCTTGAACAGGGGCACGCCTGAAGTGTTGGATCTCTTCACTATTCCCTTCCATATACTACGAACGAGGGGCCAAATCTGGTGGTTTGGTCGGTCCATGCATGGTGGTGTACAGTAAGCAGTTGAACAGAAATACGCACATCAAAATGGCCGACGCTTGAATTGTTCAAAAGTGGTCACACAATACAATTGACACAAAATTGCAGGGATCTTTTAAGAATTCACAAATCTTTTTTAAAAAACTCAATTGAATTCAAAGTACCGATGATCTGCCTCGTCTCGGGGTGCGTCTCTCGACACAGGGATGGACGTTAATCAGTCGGTTGATAAACAATTCAACCGTGGATATTTTTGTATAGCGGTATAAAACTCTAGGGTCACTTACATGTAATAAGGTTGGGATCAGATATAACAAATATTTCTAATATCCTGTAGTAATTTCTGTCGTGCTGGGAGATATATTACCGGTGTATGCCCGATATCAAGTAAAGTCGCGGGACCGGTTCCCCGGTCCAAAACGCCACGGAAAGATACCGGACGATCACAACTGCCACCACATCCACTTTACGACTAAGTACGAAATACGAAATATACAGCCACCATACACACGCCATGCTCGCCATGTAACGGGGCAGATTACGTCGAAGGCGTGTTACCCCCCGCTTCGGGTAGCCAGTCTATCAAGTGCTCATGGGATCTTATCTCTGAAGATGACCGCTTCATTGGTAAGTGACTCTGGTAACACTTTGACAGCTCCTTGACTATTGGATATAAGCATCTAGTGCACGCGCTATGGCCTTTGATTGCAGGGCATCCTATCTTTTGGAGATAACTTAAGCTTGCTAAGATTGCTTGGCCGCTGTGTCTGTGCCTTGGTCCTCAAACCTTAATTCCGCCATGGCTGCTAGCCATGTCATAGAAAACAAACGAGGGGGGATATCTGAAGCTTTGGTCGTGTGTCTCGTATATTCCATCCTTTACTCTTCGCATCTTGTCTGTTGCCAGCGTGGAAGAAAGACAGCACAATGGCGAACGATAATCTTGCCCTCAGCGACGACGTTGAGAAGGCAGCGTCTATCAACGACAAGACTTCGGATGAGACCTCGCCTCCTCGATATGACAGAGACGAACAGCTACGACGAGGCAGCGTGACAGCTCACCATGACGGCTTTTTTTCGGCTTTCACCGTCAACAGCTTCAAGCGTAATCCGAATGCTCGAGTGGTTACAGAAGCAACCGACGTGGAAGGCCGTCCCCTTCCCGATCAGCCACCAGCAGAACCCGCACTGGCCATGAAGCTCAAACAACGACATCTTCAGATGATTGCTATCGGAGGCTCCATTGGTATGTGACCCTCCAAAAGTTACACTTGTAACTGGCACACAAATCTGATAGAGCTCTCTTAGGGACCGGTCTCTTCGTCGGCTCTGGCTCTGCATTAGCAACTGGTGGCCCAGCTTCGTTGATTATTGCTTATGGATTGATTGGCATCATGTTGTTCTGCACAGTCCATGCCCTCGGTGAATTAGCTGTTGCTTTTCCAATTGCTGGTGCTTTCTCCGTCTACTCGAGTCGCTTCATTGACCCTGCTTGGGGATTTGCCATGGGTTGGAAGTATGTTCTGGTCCCTAAAAATTCTGCACTCTTCAAAAAGAAGCTCCAATTGCTAATTATTCTTCTGTAACTAGTTATGCCCTCAACTGGCTAGTCACCCTGCCCCTCGAGCTCGTAGCCGCTTCAATCACAGTTTCATATTGGCCAGGAGCAAAGGATATCAGCCCAGCCGCTTTTGTAGTCATATTCTGGTTCGTCATTGTAGCCATCAATTTCTTCGGTGTGAAAGGTTATGGTGAGGCAGAATTCGTATTCTCCATTATCAAAATTGTAGCAGTGATTGGCTTCATCTTGCTAGGCATTATCATCGCTGCAGGAGGTGTGCCAGGAAGTCCACAAGGATATCTTGGTGCGCATTACTGGTATGATCCTGGTGCATTCAATCATGGATTTAAAGGCCTTTGTTCGGTCTTCGTTACTGCAGCCTTCTCCTTCGGTGGGACTGAACTGGTCGGCTTGACAGCAGCAGAAACAGAAAATCCTCGTTTGTCATTGCCATCAGCTGTAAAACAGGTTTTCTGGCGTATCACCTTAGTAAGTTTATCTTAATTTGGTTGGCGAGGTCGCAAATGCTAACAAAAATCAGTTCTATATGGTATCTCTGACCGTCGTCGGCTGCCTCGTTCCATACAACGACCCCAGTCTCCTCAACGGTACTGGTAGTCAAGATGCCAACGCCTCGCCATTCGTCATTGCAGTGAAAAATGCAGGTATTTCGGTAGTACCATCCATTATGAATGTCGTCATTCTCATTGCTGTACTCAGCGTGGGTAATTCCTCCATCTATGGCTCATCTCGAACAATAGCTGCTCTCGCCGACCGCGGGCAAGCGCCAAAGATATTCGGCTACATCGACAACACAGGGAGACCACTAGTCGCTATAGTTTTTGCCTCAGTTATTGGATTGCTCTGCTTTATTGTAGCTGCTGGAACAGATACCAGAGTAAAGGCCTTTAATTGGATGTTAGCTATCTCAGGTCTAAGCTCAATTTTCACATGGGCCTCGATCTGCGCCTGTCACATCCGCTTTAGACATGCTTGGAAGTACAACGGCCACTCCCTTGATGAATTAGCGTTTACCTCTCAGCCAGGCTATTACGGCTCATGGGTTGGTTTAATCATGAACTTATTGATTCTCGTCGCACAATTCTGGACTGCTGCCTGGCCGGTTGGGTATGCCTCCGAGAACGCTTCCGAGATCGTGAATGGCTTTTTTGAAGCATATCTTGCTCTGCCAATAGTCATCGTCTTCTATCTTGGCTTTAAGATTATCAAGAAAACGAAGTACAAGAGACTCAAGGACATCGATATAACCAGCGGTCGCAGGGAGATGGATCTGCCGACTATTTTAGCAGAGGAGAGGGCAATTCAAGCAACGTGGCCCTGGTGGAAGAAATGGTGGAACGTAGTATTCTAAGTCTTTGTCCACGTGCTTCGGGTGCGATATGGGTGCGTCGAATAGTGGAACGGTTGTGAGTGTTGTAACGATATGAAGGGCCTGTATCGAAGCTCAAAAATTGTCAACTAAACATCCTCGCAAGTACATATTGAAAGAACCAAAGATAATGCCTGAGCCTAGAAACTACGGCTTTTCCCTTCATCTATTGCATCAACCTGCCGTTGGTCCTGCCATTGGCCGTGCCTGAGACCCGCAAGAAGCTCAAAGCTGGCAAAGTCTATTCCCTTTATGGAATGAAATTCCGACTGGTGATACGGTAGACATAGGTATGAACTATATCTCAGTGGCACAGTCGACTGATAAACGGGCCTTTTCATTTCCTTATATCAGGCATCGCCGTATTATATATGTTCAGTTTATCACCTTCATCCCAGATCTTCAGTGTCTTGTGCCATCGGACAAGCTACGAATACTCCTACAACAAACCAAGATTGCATTAGTGTGTGTGATATGCAAAGAACATATCAAAGAGCTGTCGCATCTCTTCTAGCTCATCATTTGCTGTTGCCCCTCTCTCTTCTTGATCATATATCCTTTCTCCATCCTTGTGGTACTGAAATATTGCTTTCCTTGCGGCATATCAAGTGTTCAATTGCTCCAGATTTGATTCGATGACTCAGACTTCGCTGAGCCTGACGGAATATAGATTGAGGGTGAAATTTGAGACGATTCAGCTTTGCGGAGGTAATAGAAGGAAGTGGGGCGGACTGGCATTCACCGCCTTTCGCTGCATGTGGAGTTCGCCCTTATAACTTTTTCGTTCTGTATAGTTGGAAAAGTCTCCTGACAGTGTCTTCGATTTGCAAAACAGTGTGAAATTTGGCCAATCTGGTATGTCGTGGAACGGTGGCAATGTGCGTGTTTCGATAGAAACAAAATGTCAGTATCTGATCCTCAGGAAAACCCGTAAAAATAATGGGATGCATTGTACTGACAATAGACTCAACAGCTTGCTTTCATGTATCCAGAGAAAACAATCTGTGTGCTGTTGCTTGACTCTTCATGCAGGTGAAATCCTCATAAATACAGGGACATAGATCACACGGCGCATTATTGGGAGTGATTGATTGAGAAATCTAGAGATGTTGGTGGTCGAAGAAATACGAGGTGATGGTACGTGGTGATGAACTAGAAACAGATATGAACAAGATTCTGGAGTGTGGTCTTTAAATCAATCGACAAGAACAAAATGGTTGAATTGAATATTTTTTGGACATGATTCGCTGATATCCATGGACTACCCTTGTTGAGATCCAATACATTGTACATTGGTAGATTGGATTCATACATCGATGATCACAGTCAAATGAGCGATCCGGGGCCATCAAAATAAGCAACATGTCACACTATCTGCCTCACCGAAAATCTTACTATTCAGAGTTGTTGGCTAGGATGCAAGAGACCGACGTCTTCAATGCAGTAAGTTTCCCATTTAGAGAACCCTCTCTGATTAATTGATCCTTTCCACATTTTTGTCTCTTTAGTAAGCAGTTGATGTCTTGTAGTTCTCATTTAGTCTTGGCAGGGGTTTACGCGAGTTCTGCTGACGTGTGCATGAGAATACTCTTAGTGCTCCAATAACGTTCCCCTAGAGAAGTACTATAACTACGTCCATTTTCCATTAAACACTTGATATATTATTAAGCAGCGCTATGTAGAAGAAAGAGTTTCGGCAGGATCACTAGTGTTTATTTAGCATATTTGTGGCTAGCATCATGGTGCCGCAGATGAACACCACTACCAGTCACTCACTGCTATAGGAAGTCTAAAAGAGAAGCGCACTTGGTTCTGACCAGGCTTCTTAGGTTTTTGGGCTACTCATGGAGACGGTGAGGCGACCAAATAACTGCGCCTAAACTCCAAAATGTTTTGCCCGAGACCTTCCAATAAATCCAACGAGACGCCACCTAAATGCATCATGATCCTTCTCAATGCAATAGCTGGCATGTAATCAACCATACTGACCGAATCTTTCAGCCAGTGGGGTCTGTGATACCACAAGACGATGCCCAAAGTAATCAAAGCCAAGTCGGAGGAATGATACGCCTTCTTTTCCAGTGCATCGGCGATGTAATTGTTAACGCCGAAAACCACAATATCAGAACTCCTCATTTTCCAACAAGAGATGCGGCGAACAAGAAAAAAGAAGTTCTTTCTTTTGGGGGCTCTCGGAATACTGATAGACCGTATTACTCAAACAGACGTGCAACAAAAAAATGGAGTATTGGAATCCGTGGAGGGGATTCGTGGGTGGTGAACGAGCCGCCATGTTGGGTGTACTGTACAGTACTACCACAAGCGGCTAATCCATTAACTAACACAGCACGCGATAGATTATATAAAGCTGTATGCTTCAGGTACTATATTTTCCCATCACAAGGTGACAATGCAAAATATCCAGTCAATAACTTGGAGGAAGATGCAGCTGTCCTTCATCCTCAATTGTTTTGAGCCTGAGAAAGTCAGTGTTAACTTTCTTGGCTTCGATCAGATAAGAAACATAGCTCATTGAGACTTGATAATAGAATCGATCAACAAAGCATGTAACAAAAGCAAGTTCTACCTTAGTGGCTTTTTTGTGGGTCAACAATCAGAGATTGCCGCCATTGTCAGAAAGCGGTGCTTACGAGAGGATGACAATCAACATTGTGGCTCGAATCCATCGTTGGGTTCGGTAGGTATCGGTGAGCGATTATGCAACGGGATTGAGATAAAGCAAAAGCTCTGCCCGCATGGAATCTCGTATTTATTGTCCTATCAAATAATAGACCTCGAAATAGCTCGATTCAATGGTGTCTAGCTTTTTTGCCTGCGCCGTAAAAGAACTCAAAAGTGCTATTACTTACCTCAAAGCTATTTTAGCCTAAACTCCCAAATTTTGGAAGTTCAGCGAAGTCTTTTTTAAAGCCGAAACGCAATTGTATTTTCGTTTGATTTTGTGCAATGGTTTTCACATTAAGTCCTATTAGATATTAAACCTAGAAATTAATTAGTAGAGACTTAAAGTCGAATTGGCTGTGGCTCCTTTTGCAGAGCCTCATTGGAAACTTTGGTATCAAGTTTATGCCGTCATGTGATAAAACGATATAGATTCGTATCACACAAAACTCTCCAGGTGACCAATGAATAAACCCCCACAAAGTAATCCCCAAAAATTCGGGTCACCCAAGATGGTGGTCATGGATTTATCTAATCTTTTGCGCTCAAATCACTATCATATCGAAAAGCACGAGGTCCTTCCATATCAACAAATCAACATTATGACATTATGACATTAGGAGTGTCGGATCACGTGCACCCGCCCGAGATCAGTTTTATACCAACAATAAGCCATAGGCATTCTTCCATTGCCCATATCGAATCGCTTGTTTTTTTCAAGTGGAGTCTCTCCGTTCTGTTATGTATAAAGAGGAAAGAATTCGTAGATTCTAGCGAGAGGTGGTTTGGCTTTTCTCGTGAGGTTTTCAAGTTGTGCCAACATCATCATGTCGAATGGCTAGACTCATAATTTAGCTGAACAGAAGCGTAAATCAAGCTCAAACAAACTCATGAGCCTCAGTGATAGTATAGTGAGTGTATATCAAAAGAAGAAGTGCTTACTCTTCAGGAAAATATGCGGTTTTGAATCCCTGGCTGGCAAATCCCAGGAGTCTCTTGGAGCAGGCTCGCTGCTAGCAGCAGTGTCTCTAAATTTCCCTTCAATCTTTATCTATATCTCATATCAAGACTACAAGAGTGTTTTAGACTTGTGTTTTGCACATTCTGGATTGTAAACTCTTCTAAAACGTGGAAATTCGCGGTGGCGAATCTCACTTTCGAGGCTGTTAATCGTATTCAATCTCTCGTGTAAGCAAAAAAGATAGCCATGGCTGGTGTAAGATAATGGTAGTTTATCGGAAACTGGAAGTTTGGGATTGTTGAAAAGAATGTCAAACTTACTGGGGAATTATTGATGAACCCCACGTATGAATCTATACAACCATTTGAGATGGATATATGTACTTGAGACTGTCAATCAACTTTGACAGTGAAGACTTTCTTTAACCATTTGAATAATGCCCATACATATCAACCGATCGCTTCTCCTGATTTGTGGTATTTCTTTCTTACCCCAGGTTCTGTCAATTTATGTGCTATGAACTTTTGTGCTTTGAACTTTTGTGCCAGAGAAAGCCGGAATGACAGCTGGGTTATATACCAACACAATGAAAGGACGTGAAACTAGACATGCGAGAATTCTTCATAAATAGAATGGCGGTATTTAAATATGATTCCTATATTTGAGATCGAGTAGATGAAATATGAAAGCAGGGTGTCGAAGCGGAGAGCTATTCTTCGCACCTATAGCTACGCTTTACTAAGAATTTACTAAAGGTCACGGTTCCCAGAGTGAGTCTAGCTCTAGTTGTCGCAGGTTTATTTACTTCGCGGCGTTTGCTCCGTGTTGGTTGACCTTAGGCGGCGCGAGGTGTTGTGCGAGTGATAAGTAAGCAGTTAAGAAGTGTCCTGGACAAATTATTTTGTGTCAGTAATACTGATTAAAGGAATCCCACCACTAGAAATTTAGCTGTGTTATGGGTAGTCTGATGAAGACTAAAGTGCTAGACTAGTGGTGACAGGTTCAAAATACGTTTTAGAAGACAATAGTTAGCTGTGGCCTTGGCATCGTCGCTTAAGCCCCTATTCGGACGACCTGGAAAACAATAATCAATGCTGATGAAAAGATGAAAGAAATCATAAGCTACACAGATATGCAACCTCAGTGCACCTAATAGATTATAAATTGTGAGACGGTCTTTGTGAACGTTAGTATTACAATAAAAACCAGTTTTACTAACAACAAAAGCGTGAGCAATGAGCATTCGGAGGAACTACAATGATAATAAACAATAGAATAGCATATGATGACTTACTTTAAACTTTGAGTTCTATAAGTTTACAGTTTTCTATCCAATGAATCAAATTCTAAGCAACTACAAATATGATGTTTCCAGGGGAGAAGGCGGTTTGCCATTGTGAACAGACAATTTGTTGTAGATTGAGCCAGAGAACACTTCCGAATCCCCGAGGATGTCAATAAACTAACGCACTGAGCAATACCAAAATCAATTCAATTTTCTGGTATGGTGCCATCTCCAAGACCACTCCCAGCGCTCTATTCAAATCATAACATCCACGAAAAATTAGACGCACATCGACTTAGCAGAATCATGGAGTACGAAAGACTTCCCCAGCATTTCTTTTTGCTTCGAAATGAAGCAAATCATCTCATTCTCACAACACCCCGCTGGGAGATGCAGATGGCAGCCACGGGCTTATCTACTGCCAGCATCGATAACTTGAACGCATTTCTTGTTACTACCGAAGTGACTGAGCCTGCAGAAGTGTACTCCGGTATGGCAGTAGCATTTCCTGGCCTTGGACAGGTTTCTAGATTTTCTTTCCATCCTCCTCGGTAAGTAGAAGTGTAGTTGTGGATAATAATTGAAGACTATTGCTTGGAGGCGTCTTCTTCACATCTCCAGAGTCTGGCTTTAGATCTAGAACGACGGCTAACAGCATCTGACAACCAGCGAGCCTCTCACTACCTCTTTTCGGAACGCCTTGGTGCAAACCATCTTTTCCTTCAGCCCAGGAATTACCCCTACCGAATTCGACAAAGATATACTCATAACCGCTCTCATGCTAAATACGCCACTAGCAAAGAAGCTCATCACAAACCCCGTTCAACGCAATCTTGCGGCCAGAGCAGGAATTAACGTTACACTAAGGGACAGTATCCAGATTCTTGCTTGCGCCGCCTACTTGGTCGGAACTGTTCAGCTGAATCCCTGCGGCAGATGCGCCAATGGCTTAGGAAAGTTTGTTGAGTGTGTGGTTTATGCGGCGGACATTTTCGGAGGAGCATGTAGTCATTGCTACTATGGACATCGGTCTACGGACTGCTCTTATCATCGCAAGTCGCCCCTTACCATTATTTTGCGGACATCACCGTCAGCTAACTTATTGTACAGCAAGATATCAATGAGCTTATCAGAGAAAAGAATGAGTGCTATTAGATCAAGCTGTATAACATAATGAACTTAACATCACAGGTGACATGATTCAAAACATAGTGATACCGAATTAAATGTGCGAATACGTTCCATATGTCCTATGGGAGAGCTATCTGGGGATATATCTAAACAGAATGAGTTCGGTTTGATTTCATGAGGACGTTTCACCCATTCTACTTAAAAAAGCCTTATGAACGAGTGCTTGACTTCATGAACTTATCAAACAGTTTGAAACAGTAGTCAACTCTGAAAAGGATATTTATTGAGCATGTTGTGTGGCTGTCTTTGTCGTTTTGAACATCTCGATATAATGATTTGGCTTCATAGCAAAGACTTTGTCTGAACTATAGTTCTATTGATTCTATCTTAGCTTGATGCACACAGAAGTTAACAGAAGAAATTGGGTTGCATTGTTTTATTGTAATATATAAACGGTTCTAGTTGGGCAAACATTTATATTACTCTCACAATCTCAGGATCATGGATTATATTGTACGAAGCCTTGTGATTGTAGATATGTAGTTTTTAAAGTTGTTTAACTGCTGTTCGTTGCTAACGCTGTTACCAATGCGATAAATGAATTCGTATGCATTCGGAATTCACTGTCTTTCCAAAAAGATCTTCTTCTGCTAGATAAATGAGATGATTATGGGAAGCCTTTCCGCCACTTCACCAGTTTCAAATGTTCGTTGCCGATGCTGAGAACTACTTGCGGTCCACAAGTCCGTTGGCGCAACCGAATAAAGACACGAACGCGGAAATCTGGGAAGCCTGAAAGATTATGTTAATAAGGGTGAACATCCACATGGTAAATATAGTACGAAAGGGGAGGTAACTCACTGTTCATCGTTATATTCACCAGTATTTGGCAAAATCTTTATATGTTGCATAAAAGCCTCTTGGGTTATGAATTACCATAATATACCTCCTCAATGACCGCAATCCATGCAGATTTACATTTTCTTCATGGTTGATCCCTTCTTTGGTTCCTTGGGTAGGATCAAATTATTATTTAAGCAAGCTGTTGCTTTCAATATGCTGGACGAAGGCTATGAAAGTTCTAAATTCCTCTCAGTGGCAACATAATAAGGCATCTGCCAGCTCCTATCTTATTAGGCTTATCTGTAATATACAATTCCTACCGGTTAAAAAGAAACCTATCAAGACTTGCCATTTTGTCTAAAGTTGACGGGATGTTCTATTACTGTATAGTAAGAATTCGTAAAAGTTCGTGAGGCCGCTAATATGAGATCTCAGGCACCCGCATGGAAATATCGTAATGTTTTGGGAGAATTCAAATTCTGAAATCTGTGGCTAGTGTCTGATATCGAAATAAGCGTGCATGCTTGACCATAAGGGATGGTAGTGGAGTGGCAATTGCAGTGCGAAAAGTGAGACCGCTATTTTTCGAATGCAAGTGCTTGATGTGGCGATTCTGAATTGATGGACACTACCTGCTGAAAGGTGCGAAGCTGTTCTAGAACCACGGCTACATGGGCGTCCAGAAACCTCATCGCAAGTCCTTTTTGGTGGGCGGGGATTGAGTTCTCCTATTCGAAAACATCATCAATATGCTTAACGTGGAGTTCGATTGATGGGCCGTCTTTACTGATGGGTGATAAAGAAACAGCGTTGCAGGACGTTCTGATGAATTCTGTGATAACATGGCTTTGGAAAATCAGGTCCTGGCGACAGCAATTTCCCAACGACAGGGCGAGGGAGCTGGATAGCATGATAACCAGGTTTCAGATATCACTCCGTTCATATGGTAGCGTGAGAAACCTGTAACTTAAGCTGTATCTACCCTCACTTAGCTGTCGATTCCGCCGCGCATTGCACAGATTGGGATGCTGTATTTGCATCAAACTCGGGAAGTATAGAAGATCCAGCGGCATCATTATCATCGCGGTGGGTTTCCGGTGTCTGTACTAAACTAGCCGCTATTGATGGTGCAGTTTGTATGGAGTGGGACGACTCATTCGAATTAGATCCATTAGCACCTGTGGAAGACCCGCCGACAACATCAATGTTGTGATGCTCAATTTGAATCTGGGACTCGTGGACTTCTTTTCCCTTTCCTTTGTCTTGTCTGAGTCCGGGCTCCACATTCATCTTCATGTAGCCAAATTCGTCCATTTGTCCTTGGTGTGGGGTTTTCTCTGTGCCATCCATGTCCATGTGATTATCGCCAAAAGTATTTCTTTTCCCTTCCGCCATTTCGTCTTGTTCTGTTTCCACCCCTTCCATAGCAGAGTCCTCTGATAGTCCATAAACATCAAGAAACCCCATCTCCTCTTCATTGACACCAAATCCAGCACCGATCCTCTCCCGTCTCCGATCCCCTTCTAGACTCTCATCATCCCTCTCCCCATCCTCACTTCCACTATAGCTCCCACTCCCTGCCCTCAAATTAGCGTCTTGATCAAAATCTGGAAATAAGGTCTGGAGTTCCGGAGCTGGCAGAGATTTGTTCGCCCTCCAATACAGTATCACATCTTCGTAGATCCAACCCAGTTTCCACACCTATCGATTATGAAATTGAAAGACATACCTGAATAACTCCCACTCCACTCACTCCCCTCTTCCTCCTCCTCTCCTCGTTTTACCAACCGCAAGGTCTCCTCCAATACCAAAAAGTCTCTTTCCAACATCTCCGCCCAGTTTTGTACATTCCCCAGCTCCTTTATCTTCTCCCCTCCTGCCTTTGCCATCTTCCCCAATTTATCATTCTCCTTTTTTAACCCTTTTGTTCCCTGGTCTACATCCTTCAACTGTTTATCAAGCTGTGCGGAGTTCGAGTGCAGGTTTTGGGCGCGGGATTTAAGATCTGCGGAGAGATTGTTGCCGATGTTGAGCATGGAGGCTTCCAGAGCAGCGCGGGCTTCAGCGATCTGACGGAGCGTTTCGGGGGAGTGGGGGAGAGTGGAGGGATGCGTTGATGCATTGGATATAGAGTTAGATGGAGGTTGAGATGAATTGCTGGACTGGCCATTTGATTGCCTGATGCTTTGGGTGGGATGGAGAGCTGAAGAAGGTGATGGCGCATGCGTGCTTGTGGAAGCAGATGCTGAGGTCGACATGATAG
>Ga0247734_1001304_pt1 | contig 19169 bp, 10 predicted proteins | sample UWRJL103311B2_FD_180933 | JGI IMG/M metagenome (GOLD analysis project Ga0247734, IMG submission 180933) | Plant litter microbial communities from Arlington Agricultural Research Station in Wisconsin, United States - UWRJ-L103-311B-2 | ecosystem: Environmental > Terrestrial > Plant litter >... | reverse complement strand
GGCTTCCCAGGAGGTGGCTTCCCACAAGGTGGTGGGAATGGTGGAATGCACCCTGATTTCAATGACCCAATGTTCGGTGGCCAACGACCAGGCTTCAACCCAAATGCTCCACCTGGTGCGCGTTATGATCCACCTGGACCTGGACAGGCACCGCAGGGAGGCAGTGGAAGGCCGCATAATCCATTTGGTGGATTTGGGAGCAACGACTTTATTTAGGCAATGTAAGCGATACAACAGCATGTGCCGGTTTGGTTTGGGGGTTAGCGATGGCAATGGAGCAAGCTACACACGCTAGTAGAATGAGCCCGCAGGAAACAACATATGGTCTCCTTCCTAGCTGATCACTGTGGAAGTGGTATGTATTAGTACTCAGGGCAGAGTTTCTCTATACATATTTGTGGAAGAAGGGGAGAATTTTTTATAAATTCATAAATTATAACGCTTCAGCGCAACTCAGCTTCCAACTCATTTTGTAGACCTGACAAAATATGGGCTCAAGGCTAAATTTTTTTACTTTGGCCAAACCTGCCCTGGCACTTCATTTGGCGAACCTCAGTGATGTTAATGGAATAGGGAAGACGAGGAAAGCCCGGGAATCTGGCTATGAAGTCTCGGAGGGAGATGCGACGAGAGAAGGGGTTGGAGCAGGTTGCGTATTGGTTGCAAGAACGAATTAAGAGCGAGAGCGCTGGGGATGGTCCTATCTACATAGATACTCCCGACTCGTTCAATACGAGCTGACTATCACACTGTAAAAAGACAACCTGGATATGATATTGCTAAAAAAAACTTAGAGCTATTGTAAGGGCCACGGCGATGCAGTCACTAGGAATCACCGGTTAATGGGACAATATTTTGGCATATAATTCCTTAATAGGTTCATATATACCGGCCACAAAAAAGTGGCGAACAACCACGCGCAACCAGCGCTCACCATAAAAGTGTATAATTACAATCTGCATATAATCCACAAATACACACAATACACAGATATCCAGAGCAAGCAAACCCGGCGCATAAATTATCATTATCCGTGATTACTGTCTGCGGTAAGCAGAGGGTGGCGGACCTCTCCCATCAAAATGCTGGCCACCAAAAGCTTCTGGGCCTGGGAAGCCGTTCATACCCGGAGGCATGAAGCCTGGGGGAGGAGGATTAAAAAACCCGGGAGGAGGCTGCATTCGGACATCGGGGGGTGGGAAATTACCCATGTTTTGGAAGCCAGGTGGGAACATTTGGGGTGGGGGCATTCCGCGGCCGCCTGCTAACCCGGGGGGGGGAGCGATGTGTTGTTGACGGGGACCAAGATCTGAAGGGGATTGAGCCCAGTTGGGTTGCATATTGTTGAGACCTGGGGGCGGTCGTTGTAAGATTTGAGTTGGCTGTGGTGCAAGTCCATGCCTCTCATGCTGAGGCGTAATTCCACGTTGTTCGTCATAGAAACCAGGTGGTGCTTGAGGGCGACCTTGGCGTTGAGTTGCGTTTCGTTCTCGTTCTCGTTCTCGGGCTGCCTCCCTTTGCATCTCGGCCTCTCGCTCAAGAATCATCTGTTCTCGTAATTGGCGATCCAATGGCATTCCACGTTCGACTGGTCTTTGAGGTGGCATTCTTAAAAGGGTTTGTTCGATTCTTTGCGGCTCTGGTGTGTTTCTCATGAGGTCCATCAAGAATTGTGAGTTGTTGCGGCTCTGTGCCTGATCTGGGCGGAATGAACCTTGACTTGAAGCATTGTGTCGCTGACCCACCAAATCATTGAGCATTTGCTCAGGCCGAACTGGTGGTTGGCTTCCCGCACCTTGGCGTTGACTAAGCAGATCCTGTAAAGTGTGCTGCGAATTGCGAGTGTTTGAATTTGGTCTCTCTTCTTGACGTTCTTGTTGATCTGGGCGTTCTTGACGATACTGTTGGAATGACTCCGATACGGGAGGTGGCTGAGCATGCTGTCTTGCAGGAGCGGACACAGAGGGCAAGGGAGCAGACGCAGGAGGCATCGGTTGTTGTTGCGCATTCGCCGGAGGAGTTGTACTAGGACCTCCTGCTTGGCCTTTCAGTTTCTGTAACAGTTGTTGAAATGCCGCCTTTTCAACATCAGGAGTTTGGCCATTCCCCTGTCCATTACCTTGTGCTTGGAAAAGGCTGGCAAAAATGTCTGCAGAGGGTGGTGGCACCGCAGGCATCGGTTCTGTGTCTCTTCGGGGAGCTTCATCCTGTGGTGTGAAGAAAGAGGTAAAGCGGGATGCTTTCCCACCAGTTTTCGGTCTGGCAACACCCTCTTTCTGCGACTCGATCGCCGAGGCTGGGGTGAACTCATCCGTTGGTGTTGCCCACATGCCGAAGAACTTGTCAGGTCCAGTTTCAATAGTCATAGGCGTTTCAACTTTCGGTTTCTCTAGGTTGAAGAATGAACCCCCAGCATCGGCTTTCAGTAGTACCTCATCCGCAGGTGTTTTGGCAGAAGATTTGTTCATCGAATCCTTCCACTTTTGGAAGTCTTCTTGAGTGTGAGATTCACCCTTATGATCTGCGGGCTCATCCATCCACTCAGGCTCACGCTCCTGTCTGTCATCTCTGTTCCTATCCCATCGTCGATCTCCTCGATCATTTCTACCTGCGCCTCTCTCCCCCCTCTCCCCTCTATCTCCTCTGTTATCACGCTCTTGATCTCCTTTATCGTCACGTTCTTTTTCTCTCCAACCTCTGCTGCGATCAACGACTCGATCGCCATTACTGTTGCGGTCTCTGGGTGTTGGTGGTGCATCTTCCTTATCTCTCCATGATTCGGTTCGTCCACGGCCTAGACCATTCCTACGGACATCTCTTTCCTGTTCATGATCCACATCCTTATCTCGTGAAAAAGTGCCAAATCCTCGCTGAGGTCTCACATCATTTTCTTCTCTATCTTTGAATCTCCTTTCATCTCGGTGTCGGTCAACACCTCCCATGCGACCATTAAATCGCTCGGCGCCTTCTGTACCGAAACTCTTGCGAGGTTTAACCTTTTCCCAGCCACTCTCTGAATCACCATCCCCATCAATGCGCTTTGGGCGTAGTGTTGATCGTTGTGATCTATCATCATCGCCATCGCCATTTTTAGTTCGGAAGTTGAAGCGTTCTTTGGAGTTTTCGGTGTCGCGGAGTGATGGGCGATCAGTAGAATCAATGGATTTCGCTGAATTTCGAGCTGATGTTGAGGATAGGAATGATGTTTTGGGCGGACCAAGGATAATTTCTGTAGGATCTGTACAACGTTAGCACCTGTGGCTTAAGCTAAAGGCTAAGGGAATATTACCTCTACTATTACGAGATATGTGCTGCGGACGTCTATTTTCTAGAAGAGCCTCACCCTCAGGTCTCTTGGCTCTTTCGATCAACTTGGCTGGATTGTTACGAGTGGTGTCGGGAGGTGCTCTAAGGAGTGTTAACAGATCATCTTGTATGCTAGGCCAGTATGTTCAGCTTACCCCATCCAGTGCTCGGTCGGGGGGAGTGCAGAAGGTTTAGCAACCAAGGGCGACTCCCGCAGATGCTTCAACTGTTCTGGTGTGTACCTCACTGCCATAACTGAAAGGCGCGTTACGTGATGCCCTTCGTAACGCCTCGATGAGTATCAACGATCGAAGCACGGTGCTAAGCTTAAATATTTCGTCAGGGTGGGCAGAGCGCCAGGCGCGCGAAGCGCGTGAGCTACAATATGCAGATGTGTTATCGAAGTAAATTGATGCTTGAATATGACTGCCGAGTGGTGTTGGGCTATGTTGGTGTGGATATGTAAGCCCGATTGACAGTTTGTTGTCTTTGATGGTAATATATGAGTCTTCAGGCAATCAAGTGAACATTAGGTTGGTGAGTTGAGTAGGTGTTTGAAGAAATAGGCATGTCTGGTCTTTAAAGGTATTTCCTGACAACGACATGGCAATAGGCAAGGAAAGGGAAGGTCCCTCGCTTAAGCTTAATGTTAGCGTGGTGAAGACACGAGGCTGTGCAATAGAAGGCTGAGGCTTTCGAACTTAGATGCTAAAACCACAACTACAGTACACACATTATCTCGAACCGTTTGCTCTGGGACGTTCGAAAAAAGAAGAAACCGGAACGCTGCGTGCCGCTTCTTAAAGAAACCAGGTAACCCACATTTCTCCGCAATTGTGATATTATTATTGTACAATACTATACTTACTCTACATCTCTACACAAAGTGGGTGACAGAACTCATTGTGTTTCGTTGCGTTGCATTGACAACATCAATTTCGCAATTAAAGAGCGAATCCCTTTTTATTAGATGTTAACGCCTAGTTAACAGCGTGCTAGCTCACAATATTTAGATGGTCAGATGAGAGCAGCAGTTTACATAATTATTCAAAAGCTGTAGATTGAGTGTAGTTTCTCCTGGATACACAATGTTGGAACAACGGGGCAAAGAAGATGCGATCATGTTATAAACACCACGATCAGATGCCGAGGCATTGGATATGGTTATTATTTGGGTATCTAATGTATCTAGAACTTCATAGCATCAACCTTTATGGCTTGGGCTCCTTTCTTACTCCAAACTCCGACACGCTTTTGATCACATGACTCGATTATCTTTTCTAGCAACACTTTCAGTGGTAGACCGCCTCCCAGAGCAATTTGTGCTTGGAGCCATGTCATAGTACTAAATCTCGTGATGAGTGTGGTGCTAGCTCCTTCGATTGTAGAAGCTTTGAACAGAATCCGAAGGATCTTATCTCGCAAGCCTGAAGCCAAGTATGTGTTGTTGTACAGAGAGAACAGCTTTTCAAAAACTCGTCTTTTTCGGAAAATCGACATGTCAGCTGGTGTTTGTAGACCAGCAAGCATATAGTTCAATAGCCATACTGTCTCTAGATAGTGAGCATCATCCAGACTAGGTGCTTCATCTAATATCTTATACATCAGGGGGACCTTGTCCAACTCCCATGATGGTCCTTGCGATAAGAATTTGTTGATCTTAGGATACAAACAGTGGAGCGGATCATTGAGCACAGTTACGGCGCTCGACGCAAATGCTGAAATGAGTGTCGGTAGTGGTCCTTGGTCCACAACCTTCTTTGCGGTCTCTACAACCTCTGCGAGTAGCAGCCATATTTGCTCTTTTTCTTCAAACGTTGATTCCTTGAGTTTTGCCGAAAATTTAAATAGGTTGGTAATAGCTTCTTTACGGACGCTCATATGCTCCGAGGAAAGAAGCCTGATCAGTGCGGCTACATGTCCTGCTTCGATAACCTCATCCACATCCTTTGTGGTCCATCTGGTGAGGGCGCTGTGATCCTCCGCTTTGGCTTCCGAATCCTGTAGAAAGATTTCCGCAACTTTTGACTTTTCTGTCTCGGAAGGAATATTGTTCTCATTGTTGTCGGCGGATGGAATGATAGAGATTGTAACGAGCTGCGGAATAGCGATACCATCAGCAAGTGTCCGAGATGTTTCTATAATACTCCGGATTGAAAGATCTTCTGTAGTTGATGCCAGTTTTCCGATAACTAGCTTAAGAATATTTTTGTCTTCCTGGATCTTGAGAGATCCTGCCAAGTGCGAGGACACGAATTCAGCAGCTGCTTTGAGCACATCACTACTGGCAGTCTTGGCCAAGAAAGGCCACTGCTCAGCAATCGCAAGCGTCAAGAGACTGATGCATGGCTCAATAGATTCTGACTCGTGAACTGCAGACTGAAGCTCCTCGAGTTCGAATATGTATTTGACAGGCTTGGAAGCACATCGTGAAATGCACTCGTCGAGGAATTCCCATAATTCGCTAGAACCAGTGCCTTGTACTTCCCGTAATCTCAATATTAATGTTTGCAATGCTGATACTGAGGTCCGAGTTTGTAGAATTTGATTTTCTGTGATCACAGACTCGAGCACTGATCTTAGCTTGAGTAATGGGAAGTTGGAAGGTGCCTCAGCAGAGAGCTTTAGCATAGCCATAAATGGTGAAATAGTCAGCTCTCCACTTTTGGTAAACCAACGCATCCCAGGAGAGAAGTGGGCAAATTGGAAGAGATTCTCCAGTTCCATCGAGCGCATCACCCTATCTTGTGGCGTTTTTGTTGTTTCGTCCATTGTCAACAAAACCTCTGCAATTATACCCGAGACGTCAAATTTAACATCGAGTGCGACCCTAGGTATTACTTCGTAGTAGAGTACAAGCAGTTTTGTTGCTGCTTCCCTTTGCATTAAATCTGTGTTTGGCATGTTCCGGAAACTGCTAATAACATCCTTGATAGAAGGGCATAACTGGCAAAACTCTGCAGTTAACTTCTCCGCTGCCTGGATCCATATTGATGAAGATCCCGCATCCGCTTCATCATACATTCTCAAAATATCTTTTAATTTTGTAAGAACGATACAGAGCATGCGAACAACGAAGAAAGTAATAAGATTATTGGTATGGCCTAGACAGCGTGTTAAGACCTTTTGGGTTAGAGCCCTAGGGAGAAGATTCTCAAGGACAATAGAAGTCGGTGGTGGTAGTCTGGCATACTTTTGATGATGCCCAAAATACTTAGGAATCGGAAGCTGGAGGGATGAAAAGACAAAAGCCGAGTACCCAATCCATGTTGCGGTAAGCTTCGGCTCAAACGAGAAATCCTTCTTTCTGATAAAATAGCTTGCGACGAGTTCCGGTGCAAGTTTGAAGATAGATAACAAAAGCTCGCTTTGTTTTATGCTGGACCACGGCCTTAAATCCTGAAGAAAATCTGACAATATGGTGTTCCGAACGGGCACACTATCGGTGAAGTGATCCATCCATTCTATACCGTCCAGCCCCAAATTTATGGTTTTCTGTTCTACACTTGTATCTGGAACCTCATCGGGGTTGATACCTCTTGGGTAAAATCCAGCTTGGCGATTGAGAATACCAATATCTAGAGATGTGCACGCTAGGAGCAGAAATTCATGGGCAACAGTCTCAACAGACTTTATAGCACGGTCAGTCGTAAGTTCCTCGTCAAATTGATAGTACCTATAAAGCATAGCAATTCGTCCTAGAGAGTTCGCATTCACGACCTTAGTTTTTGCATCCCGGGGGAGAGTTTCGTCCTGGAGCACACAGGATTTTAGTATCTCCAGAACCTCGCGAACGATGAATGGAGGATCGTCTTTGAGATCTCGCGTCAAAGCTGCCACCACTTCTCGTTGATTCAGAAGGTCCCGCTTCGCTTCCATAGGAAGGAATTTGAGGGACGAAAGTACTAAACGTAATGCGTTGGTTCGAACAGATGGTTTCCTGCGGTCCTCCACTTCATCGCCAGCGTATTTCAAGCGTAGATTTCTGGCTAAACTTTTGAAGGTTTCGTCTCTAGTCCGAAAAACTTGTTTTGCCATAATACCACCGTCGAACATTACAATCTCTCGTAGAAGTCGCAACGCTGGCGAAATTATGAACTCTTTGGTTTTACTTGCTGTCAAGCAACGTGAGATGAGCTCTTGTTGAGGTTTCTGGAGCAGCATTCGGCCCAATCTTAATCCATATTCGGTCAGATCTAAGATATTGGACAACGTCTTGAGGAGTAAAGCAAACACAGCTGGAACTCCCGAAAGCAGCGAGTCGTGATTCAGCTCCGATGCTAAACTCCATGTCCTTACTAGATCCCCCAGATATACTGATGTCTCGTCATCCTCGGCTGGCTTCTGCGATTCGAGATATTCTTTAAGAATTGAGACCTGGGATGAATTATCACTCCCTGCAGTTGCAATACTTTCTAAAAAGATTTTGAAGGTCTGTATCGCTAATCCGGTATTAGTTTATCAAGATTGGCAAATAGGTGACAGTAACAACAAACCTTTCTTTGATTGGGTAACATCTTGGTCGAATGCTAAGATTTGTCGCAGTTTCCTGGCAGAACGGATCTCTTCAGCGGGGTTGGAGACAATCTGTTCGTTGCTGCCGAAAGATATCTTTTGTCGTTTAAGATATGCCTGGTCACCGTCTCCCTCGTCATCCGCATATCTCTTGGACATCTTGTAAAATAAGAATAGCAAGGCCCGTTTCTTTTTTCAAGGGCATTATTACATGGACTTTAGAAAAGCGAGTTTCTCCCGCTGCTCGCTGGGAACTTTTTTTCCACAATTCCGGTTAAACTTGCCATTTGCAGTGACCGCTCTGAGATTCTGCCAGATGCCAAGGACTTACCTTTGGTCGGTCCTAATCATTCCACAGCTTCTCTCCTCTTGAACTTCACTCGGATTGAACTTCACCGCACCATGATACGATATAACTCTACTTTTACAGCCACGCGGTGCATGGCTTTCAATGTCTAAAATCCCACCTTCTACGCCTCGAAGAGGTGGCTTTCGCGGCTCGCATTTGCGACAAGTCAGCAACGGGAGTACAGGCTCGTCATCCAGCAATGATAATAGTGGTCCAGCCAGTGTATCTTCTGATACTGGCACAGCACAATATGACCCGATTACGGATAAGGTGCCCATTGAAAAGAGATGCAATCTTTCGGTCCATGACGAGTCTCTCTCGAAGGACGAGGTCGTTCTCAATCTTGATTTAGTCCCTGGGATCATTGCTGGGGATCTTATGGCAATTGTCGGACTGAAGACAGATACTGGTGTTCGTGATTTCCAGGAGAAGCCGGCATCTAAGAAAGATATCGATGCCCATATCACTACAATTCACCGTGAACGAAGCAACTCAAATCCTAGGAGTCCTGTTAACAACAATGACTCAAATTCTAAGTATGACGTTGATCTTGGAAAACGATATGTATTTATTGCAAAGGATATGCCGAAGGACTTGAAAGCCAAAAACCCTACGCTAGAAGTTTCGATTCTCAAACACATTGCAGATGTATTCTGTTTTAAACATCGTTCCATTGTGCTACTGACTGAGGTTTGTTATTCCTTGCTAAACTTTTGGCTTTAAATAATGAAGATTCTAGGCAGATTCTAGTAGTAGCTTTGCCTCCCATGTCCAAATATCCTTTAAAGATGAATACCTTGCCCGCTCTGATATGTGGAGGCTGGCTGTAGGGGAACTAAGCAATAAAACGGTCTACAAAGGGCAGAAGATTCTCTTCATGGGCACCATAAAGGCTCATGTGACAGCTGTTTATGTGGACGGCAATAAAGTTCAATCCGCTTTTTTTTCTACAACCACAAAGCCGATCTTTCGCAGCGAGTCGGCCCGGTATGTTTTGTTCATTCAGATGTCAAGAGAAATGTGGGATTTTGATTCAGAAGGTTCTGGAGAAATCATGTTTAACAAAGTGATTAACGGATTCCTTCCCGCTCTTTTTAAAAAGTGGGTGTCTCTAAAAGCGAAGCACCTTGTCAGCATAGTCCTCTTTACAAGAGTGGAATATGACACAGGCCTCACCTCGGAGCTAGCTTCAGATGTGCATGATAGTTCCTATCATACTGGAATTCAGATGGATGGTAACAAGAAGCCTTACAAAGATTTTTATCGAGTTGTTGTTAGCGAAATGTCAAGCGGCTCATGGACCACCATTTTGCACGAACTGAAACATGAGTTCAAATCCTTTCGCAGAGACATATCCATGTACCGCATAGAGACTGTTAGTGGTTCAACCTCTGAAAAAGCGGATGGCGATTCAAGAGGTGTGCTTGGTACCCGGATAGAAGCTCAGCCATCTCTAGCTATGTATGGAAATGTTCTTGAGGCAATCAATCTTGCTTCTACTCAGTTTGCGCATGATTATATTGACCGAGATTTGATGAGAACCGGCATCTCCATTGTCGTCATTACCCCTTGCCCTGGTATCTTTGAAGTCGACTATGAAACGTTGAGGTTGACAACAGAAACATTGATTGGGAGTGGAATCGGGATTGATTTGGTATGCTTGCCAAAGATGCCCTTGCACTCGGTGCCACTTTTCCGCTATCGAAACCCTCAGCGGCTAGCTTTTGAAGAAGCTGCTTTGCAATACAAATCACTTCGAAGCGAAGATAGCACCCCACAGCAAAGTTCAACGCTATTTGGAAGCAGTTTTTCGTCCCTAGACGATTCACTTTCGCCTTTAAAAATGTCACTCCCAGACCCATATAAACGATCTAGCAAGTTACAATCCGGTGAAGCCCCTAGTGAATGGAGCTATGCTATCCCCCACTGGATTGATGTGTCTTTTTGGACGGGTGCGAAACAAGACCTCCGTCTCGCAAATTCAATTACAAAAGGTAGATCCGCTCGTTCCAAATACCTTAGACGATTCAGTTCTCAACGACATGAAGACTTTGCTGTTCGGTGTAAGATGTACGAAATGGAAATGGCCAGCATCATGGAAAATGATATGAATGAAATCTCTGTGACCCCCCTGCAGCATGACTTTCCTCTTTATGAAATCGCACCTAGGCCCCAAGAAGTAATGGGGAAACAACAACATACTACGGGACCAATACCGGTCGAACGGAAAAGGGTGTATTCTGGCTTTCTAGAGTTCGTTGGTGGCCCTTCGAAGGTACTGCTAGAACGAGCTGCTAAGCCAGATATCAAGTCATTTTACAAAGCCCTGGAGTCTTATGATCTGGCTAGAGCGGAGCCATCTGAGGCCTCAGCGACCAATCGACAGAGAAACGGAAACAAATACTCGGTTAAAGCCGCCGCTGAAGAAGCAACAAGGAAATCCCTTGCCGAAGATCCAAAAGTCTTTGGCACATCGTTTAGTGAGAGCAATGGACCCAGGGGTCTTGGTTTCCTAGAAGTATCGCCGACAACACGATCCAAGGAAGCCAGAGGGAATACAACTGGCATAGTAAAGCCTCGTAAAGAGATTTCCGGCAGTAGTGTGAGCAACAGTGTCATTACAAAACCATCCACTCTCAAACTTATAAAGTTTTCGCGCCAGATAAGTCTGGGAAAGCATGGCTTTGGAATTGCTGCTCCCAAAGTAGCCACGGCAGAGCTACAAATGGAGAACATCAGCGCGACTAGTACAGTTAAGGCACCTGAGAGTATAAAATCAAAAAACAGCGCTATGGCAAACCACCTCCTGAACACAGCTGGGACACCAACTCAGGAGAGACCCTCATCATCTCATAGTAACATGTCAAAATCAAGCACCCGCACGCCGCCACCAGAATTCAAGCTGCCAGAAACTGTGAATTTCGAGAAGCCTCCAACGGCTCGCCCAATGACTATCAGAGGTGCACTTCAAAGCCTGGATTCTACAAATCAATCCCAATCAAGGTCGCTCCTTGGTTCTCTATATGAGGGAAGCGATCAACGCGGTGATCCAGAAAGTGGCGATTTGATGCAATCCGTGCGACAAGATGATACTCATAAATTATACAAATCTAAACTCTTGGCTGGTTCAGTGCCTGAACTACCTAATACGCTCTCGCCCACAACAGCTTTATCGCCATGGCTGAGCGTGTTGAATCCATCTAATCCTTCAGAGAGTGATGCTACAGGACCTAGCCAATATAAGCGCTGGCAACATGTATTTCCTCGCCCTATTCTGACCAAAACCATGAAATGGAAGTCTCTTTGCTGTCCAGCATCAGTACCACTAACAACCGAATTCTTCCCAACGAAGTATCAACTTGATACGGAATACCAACAAAAGCCATACAACGTTTCGCAGAATGCAGATGACGACGTCGCTGAGAATACAAAAACCAGAGAAGAATTCTTGCGGGACCTCATCGGTTTGCGTCTCTCTCAGGGCTTCCAGGTCGTTATTGGCCAAGCAGTTGCAAATGCCTTTGGGCAGAAGTCATTGAAAATCGCCAATGTATTTGATAGGGATCGCATAGCTGAGGATGGTGCTAGTGTATTCATGTCCATGGGCAATACCATCCATCAGCTTTCGTGTGTCAATGGGACAGAGATAGAGGTCAACATGTTTATTCGAAAACCCACTGCTATATCAAGTACAACGACACGGTCTAATATGCCAACAACATACAACCCAGCGATTCGTACAACCTTGGCGAATCACTACGAGTCACGTAAGATCAATCTCGAGAGACCAAAAGACGAATACAATTGGAATTACGTGGATGCTTTTATTGCCGGTTTTGATGAAGAAATGACAGAAAGTCTACGTTTTTGGCGTGCTCGTTACGTTCTCATCCCAGTAGAACGACCTACGCAATCCCAAAGACCTCAAGGAGGAGATGACGAGGAAGAAGTTCGTTTAGAGGGAATTAAAAAGATCACACAAATATGGCAGCGTCATAGAGTGATCACTGCATCAGAACGCCGATATCAAACTTTTGCCTCGATAAAGACCAAAGATCCGAATCCTTTGGACATCGTTTACAGGACCGATGATCCCTCTGTCGTGGTTACTGCAGAGCTTGAAACTCTACCGCTTATTGAAGGTGAAGGACCTCCACGTAGAGGTCCGGGACATCTTATTGAGTCTGAGCGGTTTCGGAAAGCAAAACTTGATATTCCCGGCTTAGCTGAAGCAATCCAGGCTCCGGTTGAAAGAGGTGGCGTCAGAATGCAGAATCGAAGGTGGCATTTTAGACTTCATTATAACTGCTTTATCGGTTCTGACATGACTACATGGTTGATAGAAAACTTCGAAGACATCGATACTCGCGAGGAAGCTGTTGAGCTTGGGAACATGCTAATGGCAAATGATGACAATAGTAAATTCAAGGAGAATAAGGACATGGAAATATTCGTCCACGTTGAGAAACGACACCCTTTTAGAGATGGGCAATATTTTTATCAAGTTACTGGAGAATTTGCCAAACAACGCCCAGAAAGTCGAAGTGGCTGGTTTGGTTCGAGGCGTAGGGACATGTCTATTCCGTCGACCCCAATGTCAGAAAGCATGGCTAGAGACTCTCCTCGGCCTGAGCGGTCTAGAGCTAGCTCAAATCATGACGAAGGATCATCATCTGGCGCCACAACACCTACGACAGCGAACGGATTTGGTGCGAAAAAACCCAAAGTCGCATTGAGCAAAGTCATGAAATATGATGTTGACCATCGAAAACGTTCTTATCGTCCTGAGCGTATCAACCTTCATTATGATCGGCTTCACAATCCAGACAATTGCTATCACATACGTATCGATTGGATGGGTGTCACCGCAAAACTAATCGAAGATGCGATTGAATCATGGGCAGCGACAGCAGAGAGGTATGGCCTAAGACTAGTTGAGGCGCCTATTGGAGAAGCGTGCTCTATTACAGAAATACACCCCTTTAGAACTCCATACGAGATTGAACTCATTGCACCGCCCCCCGATAGACAGCCAAGAACATATTTCGATCTCAATTCATTCGCACCTCAATCCCAAGGAAGTCCAAATAGCCGTCACTATTATCAAAAGGCAATAATGAAGAAGTTCAACTTCGTTCTTGATATTGAAGCAGCCCGAAATTTTCCCAGCAACGTGGATGTAACATATTCATGGGGCCGGCCGGATTATAAATACACCCAATACATCCATCGCTCTGGTGTTGTCTTGGCTCAAATCACTGATGAAGGGACATTTCTTCTATTGGCTAATCGGTTATACAATAATCGAACATCGTCAGCGCGTGAATCAGATCGGTTTGTCAAGATTGATCACACAATTAATCGTATTCCATCTGCACACACTCACGAGAGAGCTGGATCACCCTTCTCTTCCCCAGCTCTCAGACCAGCAATAACGAATATATCCTCACCAGTGATCCGCCCGGTCCTCACAAATGAAGTTCTTCCTCCGCTCTTGAATTCACGCCTTTCCACAACCATAACTCCCCAGACCATAAAGGACGAACTAGAAACATTCTGTCATAATGCCACCCTTTTAGATATCTTCTACAAAGAGGTTTTTGAAAAGGCGACCCCACCGTCGGCAACACCACCACATTTAAGAAATCCTTACATTATGACGGACAACAATATTCCAACATTAGGTCTTCCACCAGGGATCTTAGCTAGAGACACAAGCCCCGCACCATTTCGCATGAGTAATGTAGCGGGAGTTGGCAGCTCGATGCCACAAATGGGACGAAGACCAAGTGCTCAATTGGGCTCAATACCCCTGTCGCATGAGGGTAGCAGAGACGCGAATAGTCCCAGAAGTAGTATTGCGGAAAGCGATGAGAGGTCTGTATAATATGTAACAATAATTGTTCTTGGAGTTCGGCGAATAATGGAAGGACTATACCCCGGTGGCTAATTAGGCTGGTGATCGACAAGACGGTAGCTGCATTTATACATATGTTTAATGGTGATTATACTGAAAAGAATACAAAACTTCGCATTCTGCTAAGTGGCAGCAAAGGTCTTAAGATTTTACAATCACTTCTGACACATAATTTGGGTTAGTTTGTTATATCAGGGACCCTCAAACTCATGTAAACACTGTTAGAAGGATCATCCGAAATCGTGACCTATGACAAAGTGCAATCTAACTCATATTACATATACTCGGACCAAATTTTTAAGGATGAAAACTAGTGAAACTAACTAAAATTGCCAAATGGCCCTCTTAAAGAGATACAATATTAAAAGCAGCCGTTCGATAGAATATTTGTGTGGAGACCCTTTGAAAGGTGTAGTTACAACGGTAGTAGGAAAGGGGGAGGGGAATGGGGCTAGACATTCCAGTAAACTTAACTTTGTCATGGCAAAATTAATGACGATATGGCGATATCGTGGAGGGTAGGGGGGCATGATTACTGGATATATGTCCAATAGAATTTGGGATGCAATATTAAGTCTTACAATCCTTCCTAGCCAACAATAATGCAATGACTGATTGCTAGTTGTAAATCTGGGGCACTTACACAGACTTAATACTTGAACTGAGGGAATTATCTCAAGTCTTGAGATTACAGAGTATGATCACTGCATTGCTTGTTCTGAGATATTCAAAAATCACGAACAAAGTCCAGGCCGTGGAAAATATAGGTTCGTTTCTGAGCAATTGTTGATAATCAATTCCTGAAGGCCCTTGCCAGTAGAGTACAACGTAATTGGGTCTTGTTGCGTTACTGAATACTACAATAAGCCAATTAAAGAATCCGCTAACTGGTGATTGGGACTCTGAGTCTATCAATAATTTTCCTGTGCAGTAACGGTAACATACATACATGGCCAGTAGATAGATCCCGAGTTTACCATGGAATAATTGCACCATCATAGGAGACTAGCTTTCCTGAAGTGGTTTGTTTGGTTGCGGTGTCGATCTAAATACAAGAAATTAGGTTCAAGGCTCAATTTTCCATATCAACTGCATTCAAGGATATGCGGACCTGTTTGAGAATTCCTTCTACACTTTGCTCGACCGTCAAAGGCGGTTGAGCTACTCCAACAGAATCGGCGAATGCTTGGCCATTATTGGTCTGTACCCATCTGCACAATCACAAATTATTCAGTGTTTGAATTCTCGAAATTTATTGCGGAGCTTACCCAGGATGAATAGCTATAGACAGGATGTTTTGATGTTCGAAATGAATTTTCCGAATGGCATAGTTTCCTGCTGCCTTGCTCATGCCGTAACTTAAGCTTGGGGATGCGTCCATTACCTCAATGCTACCAAGTACTGAAGATATTAGAACAAACTTAGGTTCAGGTGCTTTGCTCAGAATCGGAAATGAGTCTTGGAATAGCCTAATTGGACTAAGGGTATTGACCTCGAAGTCAGACCTGATCTCCGCAAGAGAAGTTGTAAGCACTGGTTGAAAAGATTGGCCATAGCCAGCATTGGATATTATGATATCTATACGATTAATATTTACTTCCGTGAGTCTGCCGATGAGACTTTTGACACCATCTTCATCGGTGCTTGAAAGGACATCGATCAACAACTCGTTTTGAAGAGGGAGCGATTTTCGAAGAGTCTCCAGTGGCGTTATGTCCGTTGACTTACCACGAACGGTGGCCTAGACTCGTGTATCAATACATGATTTCCAAAGATGGCCTTCCAGTAATTCATGGTTTTGCCTTTTTTGGTGAGTAATACTCACTATGACGGTGGTAGAGTCACGAGCGATAAGAGAGGTCACAAGTCCTAGGCCAATTCCTAAAGTACGTCAGTAACACTTTCAAAAGCCATCTCTCTGCTTGTTAAAGTACTGTCCCCCTAAGTGCCATATATCATCAAACCATTGCAATTAAAAGATTGGAACAACTTGTGATACGGTAAGAACCCATTATCTAACCTCGGTTTGCGCCAGTAATAAGATAAACAGTGTTTTTACTTGCTGCCATCTCTACTTTAGTCTGTAGAAATTATTTTTATATAAAGTTTGTGTTGAGCGCCTGGTGGTGTCGTGCGTAGCTAGTGTGCGAGCAAAGAAGAAGGAAGGAAGAGAGGAGGCAAGGGCGAGAGACCGTATTTATATACGCAGTTTGAAACCCCCGCTTTAAGGCACAAGCGCTTATTCATCTGCGACTGCGAAGCGATGGTTAGAATCGGCATCTAGGTGGCGGGGAACATTATTGAGCGCCTACTCTGTCATGCAACATCAAATCATCCTCGAGGTATTTGGGTTATTTTTATGCCAGCTAAGCGATGATAAACCAAATCTAGTGAACTTAATATTCACTACAGCCTCTGAATAATTACTGTTTATTAATTAGCTCGCAGGTTATCTCAATAATCTTTCAGTTAAACACATAAAATATTTTCATTAAGCGAGTAATAAAGGGGGCCCCTATTCATCTCTCGCTTAGAGGGGCTCGCCAATTCGTTGTGGAAATAGGCAGTTCGCGGCATTTGTATCCGGCATTGCTGTAGTTTTACTTTAATTGGTCATACCACAAAATACTGAATACGATACTAAATAACATGGCAGTGCCGGTTCTAATGCTTGATGGACTGATTGCAGCCATTTTGGTACCTGCGACGATGCTCTGGCGTAGAGCAACTTATCGTTAAGTTCAAGGAGTCTGTTTCTTCATAACCAGTACTTAAGGCTCTAAGCTCAGAAGACAGGACCATTCCGTAAAATCTTAAACTGGTACAGGGTTAAAATCAAGCTGATGCTATAAACAGTAATTGGTGTACACATTAAATAGGAAATCTGTTTGAAAAGCTGCATGACATAGCTCAATTCTTTAGATACTTTTCTTCGCCAGCGATAGCATAAAATTCAAAAAATATCTCGTAATGAGGATTCACCTACCGGTTTGTGATTGCCCTAGTGGACATAACTCAATCAGAACGGCTCCAATTACCATTCAAGCAATGTCTCCAATTCCCAATAACGAATTGGATGACAGTAATGACTGGCGTGCTTGTAGAAATACTAGCTTAATTGAGTATAGTTAATTGTGATTGTGGCAGAGGCAGTGACCCTCGGAGGGCTACATCCTACCGAATTATCTTGCACAGTGTTCGATGAGGAGGGACTACCATCGAACCTCAGAGTTCCAAATGTGTACGATGTAGATGACGACTTACTACCCGTTCGATTTGTTGCTGGTACTGAAGTTATTTGATAGAATGATACTTCCATTACGTTAGAAATGAATGTTGAGACCGGGTAAGATATTCTTTGTCACTCATTTCAGTAATTTGCCAGATGAATTCGTGCTAGATATACACCATTGGTAGGACTCTAATGTAAAGTTATGACTACGATATAACCATATGAAGTAAAACGGTCCGAGAATGCGATTAGGTCACTTCCGCACAGAGATTGTTTAGTCAAATATTCTATTATAAAGTAGTAAACAACCCTGTAGCGTAATTACATTCAAAAAATAATTTCAAGATGTGGTATAACATCAAGACGCTCCACTGATGTTGCTGCAAGTCAATGATTCTAGAATTAAACCTGTGATATAGTAGCAGTAATCTCTGTCGTTCAATTGAAATATTATGCAGCGTGCTTCAACATAAGAATATCTGATGAACCTTTATCTTTCAGTTGTCCTCAGATTCGTGGTCTTGGAATTAAGGTGGGGCTGGAGGAAACATATCGTGCTATGATATATGCAATAAACGTGAGCACCATAACAAAGCTTATTCTGTATAAAGTAGATTTTATATCAAAATCTTATATTTGAAGTTTAAGCAACTAAGAACAGATATACGGGATTTGAATATTGTGGTTCTTTAGGGAGCGATGCGAGTTATGAGGCTTCTACGACGCTAAGCTACTATATTTAATCCGTGTACTGTTGTGAAATTACGATCTGTATCACTCACTGTCACCGCCTAATCAGATTCGGAGACTTCAAGGAAATTGCTTTAAAAGGGGTTTTACTGCACTATACCAAGCTGCACTATAAGCATCATATATTGATTTCACATAGGAACTGTCCTGGAATGCTGACTCACTGGGATTAGGAGAGGATATAACGTCATGGGGTGTAAATTTGACCAATCTATACAAAGCACTCACGTTCACGCTCTAGCATATTGTTGAGGCAGAAAACAAGTAAAGATATAACTCTTCCTTCTCCAACCGGATTTATATTATACAAATGTGAAATTACAATTTTCGAAGCACTAGTATTCACGAGCGCCTCAAGCTATTGTAATGTGAATACCTAGAGTATCTGTGGAGCCATTGCTAGGAAAACAGGCTGCAAAATAGGAAGCTGCAACATCTGGTCGAAATGGTTTAGATAGGGTGATACTTGAGATGCTTGAACTTGTTCTAGTGTCACTCGGGTATCTGAAGTCACAAAGCCGTAAAGATGTGGGAGGGTGGATGGAGGACGTGCATTTGATCGTTGTAGATTCTTGTTGATTTCCTGTTTATTTATTTTTGACTCCATTGCAAGTAGAAAGCTATCCCGCCCATATTTCCGAGAAAAGTAAACAGAGCAAGAGAAGAAAGATGCCTTGAATGAAGTAGCATATAAAACCCAACAAATGAGTAGAATATTCTTTTATGGGGTGACTGCTCAAAGGTTCGGGGGTAAAGCGTAGCTTTATTCACCGTTCATCTCAGTTTTCGAGGCAAGGCCAAAACTTATTCCAATGAATCAGAAAGACACACCTCTGCTATCTTGGACAATCTGATCCTTATGAGATCAAGTTTTTTCTATTATAAATAGATGATTATTTGCATAAAGGATGTAAAACCAGACTAACATTTTGACAGCAACCCTTTGTCGTTGTGAGGACTCAACGTCCTCACGCTGTTGGCACTGGCGTTTGGACTCAACGTCCAACGTACTTTCCTTTTAGCAAACAAGTATATTTTAGAAGCCACTTGAACCTTAAGCAGAATCAGACACTTTTCCTATCATTTCAGACTCACGACTG
>Ga0247734_1001303_pt1 | contig 19185 bp, 13 predicted proteins | sample UWRJL103311B2_FD_180933 | JGI IMG/M metagenome (GOLD analysis project Ga0247734, IMG submission 180933) | Plant litter microbial communities from Arlington Agricultural Research Station in Wisconsin, United States - UWRJ-L103-311B-2 | ecosystem: Environmental > Terrestrial > Plant litter >... | reverse complement strand
GGAAGTCTATGGTGAAAAAAACTCCTTCGTTGGTTTTGCAGCCACTACGTACTGGCCGAAATATTGGTTGACATACAATGAAATTGCCAGAATCGTGTCACGAAAGCGCCCATTTAAATTTTCCTGCTCCTTTACCTCAGGAAGCCTTTATTTCGGCATATACTAATAAGTAATTGAGTTATTTACTTGCCGATTCAGGCACCATATGTATCATGGGTTTGCCAAGAGTGGGCGGACTTTCCGAACCAGCGATCGATGTCACTCCTGGGAAACGCAATCCACATCTGTGGGGCTACGGGTAGGAAGATAAAATAGTGGCTTGGAAACAAGTGGAATGAAATCAAACTGGAACAATATAAAAACTAAGGTTACCAGGTTATGCCGGACTATATGCCAAATATTCCTCACAAGTTGCGCTTCATCAGAAAAAATGACATCTTCGACACCTAAAACCACCAAGCAATGGGTGCTCGTCTCCAAGCCCACTGCAGCACCAATTCTCTCTGGGCCAGATGCAACATTTGAACTCAGAACGGCAACGTTGCCAGTGTTAAAGGACGATCAACTCCTTGCCAAAGTCAAATACTTTTCCAATGATACCGGCCTCCGCAATTTCATTCAAACTACGGTGGCACCAGAGCGTTTCTATGTACCCATCGTTCCCCTGGGCTCTCCTATGCGGTCAGGCGTCATTGCTGAGGTGATTGAATCCAGGTCACCTAAGTTCAAGAATGGCGACCTTGTTTTGGACTTTCATCTAGGGACCTGGAGTGAGTTCGTCGTTCTCGATGCTGCTACAACTCAATCTCTCGCTCCACTACCTGGAGACTTACCCCTTACTCACTACCTTGGCGCCTTTGGAGCATCCGGGTTGGCCGCTTACTCAGGACTGTACTTTGTAGGAATGGCTAAGCCAGAGCACACTATTGTCATCTCAGCAGCAGCTGGCGCAACTGGATCAATGGCAGTTCAGATCGCGTCGAAGTTGCTTGGTGCCAAGCGTGTGATTGGAATTGCTGGCTCAGATGAGAAGTGTGCTTGGGTGAAGGAGCTTGGAGCTCATGAATGTATCAACTACAAGAGCTCGACCTTCGCTGAGGATCTAAAAGCTGTTACTCCAAATGAGATAGATGTTTATTTTGACAATGTTGGAGGGAGTATGTTGGATCTTATGTTGACACGGATGAAGAAGAACAGTAAGATTGCAGTTTGTGGTGCAGTTAGCCAGTACAACACTGATAAGCCTACGGTGTTTAACAATTGGTTCGAGCTTGTGTCCTCAAGGATCAGTATTACAGGGTTCATTATGTTGGATTACATGGAGAAAGTCCCTGAAATACTCAGGGAGCTAATTGGAGCGGCGGCAGATGGAAGAATTAATCTCGAGAAGGGCGAGACGATCGTGGAGGCCTCCATTGAGGAACAGGCAAAGATCTGGATGAGCTTGTTCAGCGGTAGAAACCAGGGAAAGCTCCTTACAAAAATAGTATAGTAAGGTAGTAGCATAAAGAATAACATTATAAATTATCCAACCTTTAATCATGCTTACTCTTTATAAGAGTTACTTTTATATTACTCTATAGTATGTGAAATACAGTAAGGACCTCTACCGCCTAACAATTTATATGTTAGAGTTTAGCGTAAAACTGGAGTTTAATGGTACGATCGTCAAACAATGTAGTACCGACGGTACTGTAGAAATAAAAGATTGTGTAAAAGCTGATTCTTATTCTGCTGTCACTAACTACCAGTTATACCTATGCTGACTCAGCACTGTACGGTACCGAGGTACTGTGACATTTAATATAAAATATATAACCTTTCTATTCTTATATTTTATATTATTTTTAAGTTTAATATAAAAATTTAATAAATAAGCTTTAAAATATAAGTTTTTTGTCACAACCGGAAGACCTTGACGTATAACGTGCTGTATTGGGTAAGCTAATATGTGAATATTAAGGTAAGGAGGTAAAGGCGTAATTACAGAAGGTCAAGAAGTAAAGAGAATTCTGCCCGACTGGCTACACCGCCTTCCCTGTACAGTCTTACCCCCTATCCAGATAGCCAGATCACGAAGATAGGAATAGATAGCAATAGCATATTATCCTTTTCAAGCTTCATAGCCTGCTGGGACTGTGCATAGTATTTCATCCTGCTACCGTAACAAGCCCGGCCAAGTGTGGGATTTCCAGATAGTGATAATGTATGCACTTGTTAGTCTGGCTGTGTGGATATTTCGATGTGTACTGTATATGTTGAAGTAGATATTTTAGCATTAATATTTCAATCTGTGATATCAAGCTTGGCAAGCTAACGCTAACCTATGGTATTTCCGAATCCTTCTCCAAATCACTGGTATTACGCCATAAATAGTTAACCTGTTAACACCGTAAACGGTACTTTGTAAACCGTAAACTACAAACGCCGATAGACGGAGCCTCCCCCAAGTGCAATGCTGCCATTCAGCCCAAGCTATAACCAACTTTCCTTCATCCTCACTCGCTCAGATTTTTCTTTCTCTATCTTTCACAACCTGACTTTGTTGAAATACATAAGTCTACGCCTAAAAATACGTCGGTATGGACTTTAATGGGTCTTCAAAATACCCCCCAGTCATTTCCTTCCTTGACACCGACCTTTACAAACTCACATGCAATATGCGGTCCTTAAGTACTTCTCAATTACGCAAGTAATATACGGATTCAAGAATAGAAGCCCTGAAAAGAAGTTATCTCGAGCAGCGTTCAAATGGCTGGCAACGCAAATAAATAATTGATTATTCGACTTTGTTATTTAGATCCCTTAGCTGACAAATAATAAAGCTGGGAAACATTATGTCATTGTTTAATAAGTTGAAATTTCTCCAGAGCTCCTGTCTTTATCTCAACAAGCTATACCTTAAATTCTTAAAGGATTTCCGTCTAAACTCCCGCGAATAAATCAAGGTGTCACAAACCCCCCCTTGAGCCTCATCACCAGCTCTCGGCAATGTTTGGCCTGAGGATTGGTGGCCCCGCTACACAGAGAACCATTAGATTTAGGTCAGGTTATGGAGTACATTGAGTGTCTTGGGGACTCTTGGGGGCTCCTCGGATCCATGGGGTTCCAAGTAATTAAGATTTTGATATAAGTAGTTTAGTTTCCTTAGATAGGAGCTTCGTACTCAAACATTTATAGTATTCGATTCATATAGTTTTATAGTGACGAGATCAATTCTATTTTGATTTAGCCCAACGTAATATTTTCCTCTTTATTCCTATAGCAACCCGACATTTAGTTAAGAGCTATTCGAGTTAGAACCAGTACGTAACACTTACCCTAAAACGTCTTAGCTTTTCTCATCGTTTAACATATACGAGGAAACCAAGCTTAAAGTACCAATATCTACACGACCCCATGTTTAGGAGATTTATTGACATTATACCCATCGCTACCACTGAGAAAAGAAAGACCAAATCTCTGGTCCGGTGTACAAGTTTTTGCCACTGTCGATATAATTTCCATCACTTGGGCCTGGATAATGACCACCATCAAATGCGATCTATGTAACAGGATATCCACTCTTATATCCTGTGTATTGGGTTTTCACATGGATCTTGCTTCCTTTGGCGGGCTCTCTGGGGGAAATCTTAGTACATCCATTGTTGGTAACGAACATGTCGCGCAATAAACGACCGCCGGCAATTCCAAGATTCCTTATTAGTAATACCGTAGATACCAAGATAGGAAATTGGGTCACTGCCTCTACTATAACCACTTAGCTGGCCTCCAGATAAAACGGCCATAGCGCAGAAGTCTTTGGCGAGCGAGCACGTAATAGAGAAAATTATCGACCCTTTATAAGAGAAACCAACTACATAGCGTTGTCCCTGGTCAACGCAGAGGTTATTCTCGATTGCCTATCTTATTTGAGTAATAAAGGCAATATCCCGGCCTCTTAAGTTGGCCCAGCTATTACTAATTCCTTATAGAGCCACAAGAATAGTATTTTTGTTAGACGCTCTTTGCTGCCTAGAGTAGGCCCAAGGTGCTCCATCTGTCCCACTACTCGAGGCATCTCACATGGTACCACCAACCCAATGGAAGCCGAATATAAGCTTGTACTTCTTGTTCCTATCGTAGCTATTCGGTACACGAATAATATATTGTCTACTCACACCATTAACGTTCACTGACCCAGTGCCAGATGAGAACGATGGGCTCTTACCACAACCAGCATTACCGATACCAGGTCCGGCAGAAGGCGAACCCGTCGTAGTGATCGCCCTTGTAGTCGTTGTTGGCGTCCCAGGGTTATTGTTGACAGGAAGGCATTGGGCGAACCAATCACTTTAAAAACGAAAAAGCACAAATATTAGAACCACAAACACTATACGAGCGTTAACCTAAAGGGAAACTCACTTGGAATATACGCAGCTACTTCTAGAGACATAAGACATAAGACATTCGAGCTGTCCATCCCATACCACCACTTATAGTTGCTTAGTCCCAGTGATAGACTCCCCCTTTATCATGTAAACCTAAACTGGCCCCAGATGGGACTTTGCCCAAGTGCGACATTAGGGTTGCTTCACCACCAACACGGCGAGAGATTTGAAATCCAACACGACGAAGGAGAAAGGTGAGTCGAAGTCCTAATTAATAAGAGAGAAAGAACATTCTACGAGAAGCGGGAGTTGGCAATGTAACTTGCATGCCTTTAATACCTATTTCTTTCCTTCAATTGGGACGAGAAGGACGGAAAAGAGAATTTGAATTTCCAGGTCCAATTATCAATATTAATTTTGAAGTAGGAAGTAATGAACACTTATATAGATTACAGCTGTAAACTCTACTATTCATCTGACAATAAAACTGCTCGAAATGAAAAGGCATATCAACACATCTTAAATAAAGCAGGGGCATATCAGAGACAAGGTGAAGTAGTCAAGTTGTTTTAATAAGATTTGATTACTTCTATTATTGTCATCCAACGATCTCAAGAAGAGCAAAACTATCGCGATAATGAAGCACCATCTATTTCTATAAACGATAAGAGACTTTTCAACTAAATAAGAAATATACGTACCTAGTATATACAATACACCTCCTAAGTCTTTCATCAACAATCTTTGGAAAGTAAAACACTAAGATGGAAGGTGGTAAATGATATCGATAATATGACTTATGGGCACAAGGGGAAATTTTAGGGGGTCTTTGACCACTTCAGTGTAAAGATGGCCTCTTTGAGGTGCTCTAAAGCAATGAGCTGACTGCTACCTTCTTAGCTGTTCCAGATAGAATAAAATGGCATCATCTTATCGAGATTCTCTAACTTTGTTAAATGACAACGTCCTAGGTATGAGATAAAATATCTAGGCTCATTTCTAAATAGTACAATTTCTATTGTATTTTCTAGATAACACAAGGAAATCCTAAGTAGGAGAAAGCTGACATTGTAAGTGTCGGTGATGTTGAAATATCAAAGCAATAGGCACTCGAGTTTGTCTCGTACTGTAAAGAGGTGCGTGCACAAAAGAACGGAGGTTATGTAAAGATAATTCGACTCCAAGTTACCACGTAAATCTCTCTAGTACGCTACAGCCTTTTTCGAATCTTGATCTTAGGCTATCTTTCGCGGAAGGGTTCCTGCTTACGCCAACTCACACACATTGAGAGTAATATGGCCCACTTGCCTCGCACTTAAACGGCGTTACACAAGTCGTCGGGCCTGTGAAGCCAATACCACCACACTGTACAAATCGAACGTCAATACAAATACTTTCCTTAAATCTCACCATCTAGGAAACGTTAAAAGGTGGCAACTTGACTCACCTGAGCGTACTGGGCTGCCGCACTCCCTCCTACTGGAGTGGATGTCATGGTCGCTGTCTTTGATGTTGTTGTAGCACTTGTGGTGGCAGTATCAGTAGAAACTGGTGGGCTACCACCACTAGATCCCCCGCTCCAAACAGCGGGACCCGGGGCTTTATATGCCTTTGGTGGGTAGCCATAAATGTCGTACTTAATTCCAGGGTCCATTGCACTATATGCACCCGGGAACGAAACAAGTGGGCCAGGTGTACCACTTCCACCGTTGATGACATTGATCTGACCGCAGGAGAGATAGAATTGAGCACCTCCGACTGTCCAAGCTGCATGAAGAGCAATGTGTTCAATTCTAATCAGGTATTCTCCACTAGGTAGGGCAGTTGGGAGGGTTACAATAGGCTCAGAGACACCTGCAAAAAGCAATTAGACATTCAAATCGAGTTCAAGGGGTAATAATGAATGTGAGGATGCAGGATCAAAACAGATTAGCCGTGGAAGCACGTACCCAGTGATGACCATACGAGCTGGTTGTTTGCAACTGTGACGTTTTCTTCATAGATTTTGAACCAGTGAACCCCAGCGCCATCCCAAGTTGCTGCTGTACTCCCAGCAGGCACCTTGGCTAGATAGAACTGAAGGGGGCCTGGGTGAGATATAGAGTCACTAGTGAAACCAACAGTGGTTCCCGCAGAGACTGTCAAAGTCTCTGCAATGTTGCGAGTTGGGTCTTCGTTGCATCGAATATCGACAGAAGACACGTCTTGGACAGGAGATTTGTTAAATCTATATTTTGTCACGCGAACATGCTGCCATGCGTTGTTTCTGACCCCGTTATAAATTAACCCTAGAAAAGTGTCTGTAGTGAGTTAGCAAGCAGCTTACAATACGTATTTATTAATACTAAGAGTGCGGACGCAACGTACAGTGAGCATCCACGGAAGCGATCGTCAAGGCGAGGATAGCTACTGATAGCTTCATGATGATTAATGGAGGTGACCTCAAGCATAGGACTGAAAGAAGAATAGAGAGCTAAGTGATCCGCTTTGTGCACAAGAAATTGCTACCATTCTATACAGGATCTGTTGTCGTTGATAGACCTTTTCTTTGCCACTTTAAATATATTAATTCTTGGTACTAGATGGGGTTTCGGAAGAAATCGTGCCGACGGTCCATCCATCCAAATTACACGATCAATGTCAAGGCACTACTATTGCACATTATCTCTATTATAGGTTTTGGCTTGTCAATCCACGTTTTGATATTTCCTGGCCGTCTGACTCCACTTGCCACTGAGCGCACTCCCAGCCGGAGAATTGTAGTAGATAGGCTCAAGGTAGATTAGTAAATTAAGCTATCACAGTTAGCTAGAATGGATTGGTCACGTCTCAGCGTGCTGAGGTTGATAGAGTTACCTGCGTCCTGTCTCGGTCAATTGTTCCAACAACTGACAGGTTATTCCGGGTCTTTATTCGGTGGCAATGCCAGAATAGTGAGCAAAGACAACTGGATATCCAAATAATGAGACATAGCACTATATTTTAAAGTAAAACGCCAACTGGTGGAAGAAATACGATTGGTGCAAAGTTGAATGACCAGTTTAGCTGAACTGCCCCTCCTTTATATATTGTAATTTACGTGGGTTTTAGATTGCGGAGAATAAGCGATCCGGTGATATCACGCGGGGAATTGAAAGCGAGGAAGTGGCAACGCGAAAGAATAACCTAAACGGGAGACAGGTGTTCTCAAGTCGGTGATTCTCATGATAGGCAAAATAAACAACCAGTTATCATAAGAGCAGATGGAACGGAGTCGCCTTCCCCACAAAATCTCCGTTGTCAGTTTAGTATATAAGAGATGACTTCGTTCTCCGTTGCGGCCCCTATCAGATTGACTCCTTGAGCTTGGTTTTCGACTTCTTTTCTCATGATAAAGTACCTCCCTGCTGGTCTCGCTGGTCTGCTCCCTGTTGCTACTGCCCATTGTATGGAATTCCACTTTACCATTCAAGTCTACCTGGATAACCTGACAAGGCAAACATTATACGTAAGATGTGCGTTGGTTAGTTGCTCGAAATCCAATCCGGCAGAATATTCAATTCTTTCGTGATGCCTGGAACTAAAAGGATCATAGGACGGATTAGTGTAGCTTGGAAAGATTTTTGGTTGAGATCCAGGAGAACCACCGTCTCACGAAAAGCCTTGATTCCTCAATATTGATATGGCCTATTTCAAACACAAATTTAGTTACCACAGCACCCAGACTAATCTGATTCACATATTTTTGAGATTGCTTTCTGTCCTTTGCTGTCGCCAATGGGTTTTCCCGAAAGCTGAAGGAGTTTTTGTTCTCTAACCACCAGCACATATGCCCACAAACGACAAACGACAATCGGATCGCTGAACCGGACAGTGGGGAATGCATCCAGATTGAGTGGAGTATGCCCTTCGAGGGATTATTGACCCCCAAAACCAAGCATGTGCCTCCAAATGTCCTGCTGGTTATTATTATAATAGAATAATTGAAGAGACTTCTGCGAAGGAAGAGTTGCTTTATAATGAAGAGAAGAATAAATTATTGATTAATAATTAGAAGAAGAGGATGTCTATTGATTCAATAGGGCAGATTTATGATAAGGCTTACTTTTAATCTATATTATCAACAAGAATACGGCGGTGAGAGTGCTTTATAGATAGTATTTTGCCAACTGGTATGGAAACTGATATTATTTCAATACTTGCCACTTTTGTATATATTTTCTAAGGTTTCTGTAGCTTACCGCTTTAAAGATTATAAATTGTTAATAATTTTAGTACTTAGTAATTTTTTAAAAGATTTACTAAGTCTGTATTTTACTTCTAAATTAAATAACCTTTCTAATATAGTTATCCTGTTACACTACCTCGGTATTGTACCTCGGTACAGTACTGTGCTGAGTCAGCACAGATACTATAGACACAAATAGTAGTTAGCGATAGCATAGAAGAATCAGCTTTTTTACCAAACTTGATTCTCTTAGTACCTACGGTACTTTATTGTCCATATCCCTTATTTCTTAAAAAAAAATTTATAATAACAGTATTATATTATATATCTAGGGTATATAGCTCTACTATTACCTTTATATTAGCAGGCATATTAGAGGGAGAAGGATATAGGTAGATTAAATAACTCTTTTTAAGCTTTTTAAGAATAGTAAGGGCTACTAGATATATTTTAGAAAGAGTAGTAGTATAAAATTGTAAGGATTAGTAATAATAGATAAGTATAAGCCTAGAACGGGTATTCTAATTGATAAGAATAATCTATAACTCCTAATTATATCGCCAGGTACTCGATTGATACATCTCTTCGTTCCCCTGGCGCTAGTCCAATTCAGGAGGCTATTCCGAATTATCACGAAACCCCTTATTCCAACTAGCCGAGGTAAGGAGCCTCACACTTCCTCATAACTTTTTTCTACAAAGTGACCACCCTTAAGGGACTTATTCCTTGTTTTTGTTGTCTTGGTGTTTCCCTCGTATTTAATTACCTGCCTTTCCTACCTTTCGTCTTTCCTACTTTTCTTCTTTCTTCATGATCGTGACACCTCCGGGCAGAATTCGGCGTTATCAAGAGAATGATCCTACTAGCCTGCCCCGCCTACGATCCGCAAGGATGATCACAGGTTGGCTAAGCCGCCGCCCTCCTGTTCTTGAGAGGTCAAATTCGCACTCTTTCACACCTCCCAGGCTCCCCTGGAACTAGTAAGACTTGTGTCACTGCCAAATGGCAGGTATTTCTAGCCTGGCTCTTTCCATTGTTAATTGATCAGATCCTAATAACAGACTCGTCGCAGAGATCTGATTCAAGATCTTCCAACGCGGTGTAATTACTACAGAGATTTTACTTCGTACCTTGAAGGAGCGGGGAATGGGGAAGTCCTGGTGCCCCGCATTCGCACCGAGATTTCGGGTGGAAGAAGGATGTCCCCAGTTGATTCACCCAACAGACCGGTTGATTGTTGGACATGGTAGCTTAAGTTCGGTCTTTGATATATCTCCGAGGGAAAACTTATAAGGGGCTTTGGACGATCTAGTAGGTTCATAAACAGTACCCCTGGATTTTGAGCTGCCTAGTGTTTTTTAACGATGAGAATACAGACAAGCCCACTTAATGTCAACGGGCCATGTCAATTAGATCCAGATTCAATGACTCGCGAATCTCCCTTGCAGTAGCAAGAGTGAAATGGGTAAAGCAATGACCGCTTCGTCCAAAGATCGTAAACTATGACCCCGCAAACATAGGTGTGATATCTCCGCAATATCCACAATTCCTTTAACATACGAAGTATAATACTCATGATGATCGCCCACAAATTTCGTTGTTAACGAGTCTTTCTTCTATCCATCCCTCTTAATTATTGCCATATAATGTTTGCGAAGATGAACTTTCTGGGTCTGTCCTTTGGGGGACTTCTATTCTCAAGCGCGTTTGCTGAATCAAGGTATAATATAACAACTGTCACTAACGCGCAACCTTTATTGATCATGAATAGTCCCAAAGTTACGATTCACCAAGGAACTGTGATGGGTTTGAGTGATGCTTATGCACCACTGGACGTACATAGTTTCCTCGGCATTCCATACGCTGGTCCTGTGGTTCGATTCAAACCATCGGTCAAAGTAGCCAGTTCGTCTGCATTGATCAATGCCACCAGCTATGGCCCAGTTTGTCCTCAAAGATTATCCAATCTTCCACAGAATGGGACTTATGCCGAGAGCTGCCTCAGCATCAATGTCTTCAAACCTTCAAATGCGACCAGTGATTCGGCTTTGCCTGTGGTTGCCTATATCCCTGGTGGCGCATTCAATACCGGCTACTCTTATTCAAGAGACATCGGTAACATGATAGCATCGCGCTCAGAGCCATACATTGGAGTATCTTTCAATTATCGACTCGGGGTATTTGGCTTCATGTCGAATCAGCTCGGCGCAAAAATCGGTGCTCAAAATTTGGGGCTCAGAGATCAGATTCTGGCATTGCAATGGGTTCAAGAAAACATTGCCGCGTTCGGGGGTGATCCCTCGCAAGTAACAGTGATGGGGGACTCTGCAGGCGCTCATTCTGTAAGGCTCTCGCTTTGAGCTCCCACGCCTATCGTGGGACGTTGTCTTGCAGCTACTGCTTTTATCTGGGCTTTACTAACATCATTAGATTGGTCATCATATTCAGAGTCCACTTGGTGCTGGATTGTTTCACAGGGCAATCATGGAATCAGGGTCTCCAACCTCTCGCTTTTGTCAGCCTGCAGGCTCTGAACTAAGTGAGGTTCAGTTTAGCAACCTTACAAGCGCACTTGGTATCAATACGAAGAATATGACCGACGATGCTATAATCGATGCCCTGGCGGCCGTACCACTGGCAAATATCACCGTAGCAGAGTCGGATATTTACACTCTCTCCAACCCGTCAGTTCGGTGGCCATGGCAGCCTACCATTGACGGATTTGGCGGGGTCATTCCTCAAGCACCTATTGATCTTTGGAGCTCTGGAGAGTGGAATAAAGTACCGATATTAACCGGTTTTTGCGACAACGAAGGCGCTTCGTTTGTGCCAAATTTAAACACGTCGGCACAATTTAACTCATTCTTTCAAGTGCTAAACCCTAATTTCACCTCCTACGATATGGATACACTCAACGCCTTCTACCCAGACCCTCTTACCACGAACAACACTATATACAAGCAGCTCCAGCCGTCCCGAGGGCCTCAATTTACGCGCGTAGCGGCTGCTTATGGCGAGTTCGCGTATATTCAACCAGTGCGACATAGTGCTTACTTCGCAACATCTCAGGCTTCTTTTCCCCCTGTGTATCTATATGAAGCTGCGGTGAATCTCTCGGCGCCGTTAGGTGCGAGCCATGATTGTCTTAACACATACGTTCCGTACATTGCAAATGTAACGGGTGTCTCCGAAACACAACGTCAGCTTTCTGCTGCCGTTCATGAGTACTGGACAAGCTTCATCATTTCAGGAAACCCGAATAGTGTTCGAGGGAAGTCGCCAGACAGAGTTACTTGGCCAACCTATACTCCTAATGGTGCTGTAGTCAACAAGCTCGTTTTGGGAAAAGGCAACGATGAGCGTGCAGGCGGTAATAGTACGGGTGTCTTGACCGATGCTGTGATCGAAGAGGAATTTATTCGGACAGGTCACTACTGGTGGTCTCGAACCATTTTAACAGAGAGCTAGAGTTTTATGTATATAAAATTGATAGTTTATAACAGAGCATATCTTTCAACTTCTTCAAAACTTTATATATTGAAGTCTTGGATCAAAAAACTGTCCTGCGGATCTTTAGAGTCTTAAAAATGCGTCTCCTGCAGAGTGCCGACACTGTGAAGGCCTCCGTTCTATGCATTTTTACCCTTCCAAGACCAAGAAGCACTATCGCTAGCGCCAGCTGCTGCTAACGTAGGAGGCCACATAACAGCGAATACTACGTGTCGTGCATCATGAGAGGCGCAGAATATTCCCGTTTAATTACACGAGTAGGGCGCTAAGAGTACAGTAAAACATGACCTCGGTGGGCGAATACCCTCTAGGGCGAGCAGTGTCAACCTCATCATTCAATCAGGCTCTCTCTCTCTACGCCCAGATTTCTGCCTAGAAAAACGTTATAGATGCAAACGAATATGTCTTTCGTCCACAGTCCAGGTAATCTACAAGATTCTAACTAGGAGGGCGAGGTAATTGAGTGCCAATTCCCTTAAGCGAGCTATCCCGAGTGCTACGAATGGATGTCGTCGCTCTGGTTCAAGAAGCTACCACCGTCGCTGCAATAGTTAAGTTCTTTCTAGCAAGTCAATACAATATTGAAACCCGTGTAATGAGCAAGTACCGAGATCTTGCTTGGAACAATTTCACCCAGTGTGGAGGCATGTTACTTAAGCACACACACATAGAAGAAAACAGTTGCGTTGTGTCTTTTCATCGAATCAAGTCGAGAATTTATAAAAATCCTCAACGGATCAAAGATGCCACTTTAGAAAATCTGCAATGATCTTGAGTCGAGGGTGCTAACCCGCCATATTGTACTGTACTGTACAACGACGTGCAGTGCACCACTTCCGAGCTCTGCCTTCTACTTCACTTGTTCGTCTTCAAGCGAGATTAGAAATGAATATGTACATGGATGAGAATGTATAGTGTATTGCGCTTTCCCAAGTACAGTCGGGTTGGCACCCCGCCAAAACACCTATTACACTTCAAATACGAATTGTACAACAACCACTATTACAATTACTTTCTAAATACATTTATTTTAAAGCCATTCTAATACTTTGTAGATCTCCTATTATTTCTAATATAAGCTGCTATTTGCCCTAGTATAGATTTATTCAACTTTAGAAGCATATTTCTATTAATTTGCGGCCAGATTTCTTTTAGTACTCTTTCTATTATACTTATATTCTTAATCCTATAACGCCTCTTGCTGTCTCGATTTAGACAGTGAAGTAAGCGCTAGAAGAATAGCTCTTATATCGGTATTTGCTACTTAAAGAAGGTGTCACTTGTCCCGTACCGAAGTCTTTTTTGGTCGGCCTGATCTAGAAGCTAATTCAAATATAAAAGCATCCGATTTTTGTGCTCTTTAAATAATTGAGCGTACGGTAAAATAGGGTAGTCCTAATTCAGCCCGAATCTGAGGCACCTTCTGCCCTAGCAAATAACAAGTCCATACAGCTGATCTTTGGGCAATAATAGTCTCCTGAATACTATACTTGGCTCTTTTTTGGAATCTCGTACGAGTCAAGTTCCGTGCCAAGGATTCACGGTCACACGGCAGAGCGTTATTGCCAGCTTGTGGCATTTCGTTGAATCGGAGTAAGATAATTGGTAGGTGAATTATCTAAGGTTACACGGTAGAGAAACCCTCGTATTCTTATTACGAGTTTGGTACGGCGCTGGCGCTTACAAAAAGATTCGAAGCCCTAAAATATCGAGCCACTACTATCGAAGTGCCTCTTACGAAAACACTCGCCAGAAAGGTCCGTAAGACAGACCATCGTAAGCACATGTATCAACCCATCTAAACATCGAGTCGACTAATTGGTTTGTTAGATGAGTACGACACCTGTATCGCTAGACGCACGACACCTCATCGAAGTCAAAACCACACAATGAAAAGGCTTGGGCATCTTCGCGAGGAAAACAATTCCGTGTGGAACCAGACTTATTGCGGAGATGCCTTTGCTCAAAGCTGCCATTGACCTCACCACTGCAGGTACGAATGTTAAGGACGCCTTCAATAGTCTTAATGGCCCTATGCAACGAGCTTATCTAGAGCTCTATGGCTATGCATCTGAAGGCTCTAAGAAACGTCATAATTGTGGAATGCTGGGAGAACTAGATCGCAAAGTCCTTCCTATATACACGCCAAATGCTGGGGTAGGGAGTCCTCGGGCTTGCGTCTCGATTCAACAATATACCAGCTTGTGTTGTGCACGTCCACAAGTTTGTCGTATCCACGTTTTGCAAGGCCATTTTTAATTGGGAAAATTGATTTTTCTTGAAGGGGCCTGAGCAATTGTGCAGCCGTGCTGGTATTGACATCTTTCAGTGCTATGCTAATGTCGCGAAAGAGGCGAGATATGTCTTCCAGCTTGGTTGAACTAGTAATCAAGGTCGCTGTTGCGACTATCGGCGCGATTGTATCTCCTCTAGGAGATATCAAACACCGAAAGAGATATGAGCTACTCTGATATTCAGATTATATGGCAATATTTCTTGAGATGCACTCTTTTATGTTTATCCAGCCTTGTGATTTTGAATGAATGAAAATAACGTCTCTCTCATGGAATGCCGCCCTGGGACAATTAGTGCTGTAATTCTCCTTCTCCATTATGCGAGACATACCTGATAAGTCCCTCGTTTTCCCTATATCTGGCCTGTATTTGCTCATAGATGTAAGCAACACTATCAACATCAGGCCGATGTTCTTCAGAGATGGAAACCAGACATCGCAAGTAGTATTGAACATTCCCTTTCATAATAACGCCAAAGTAGCTCAACAGTGTCCATACTGGGTGTTGGGGATCACTAATGTCCACAGCGGGGATATGTCGGCCCTCATCAAGTTGCCGATCGATCATCGGGAGAACTGTTTCTTGCAACGGCAAGCATCCTTTAGCACTTTGCACCAAACAAGTCCCCAAACCGCTCTTCAGCTGGGAGCTCGATTCGAGGAAAGCAGCGTTTTGACAGTTCATATGAGCTCCATCAATCCATTAAAAATAGTAGTGCCAGTTATCTTTTAAGAGCTGAAGGACGTCAGAAGAACTGCATTCGCGGAATATGAAAGTGAACTCCTGAGATAGCATGAACTTCGTTTCGGCATCACCCACTGCCGCTGACGAAGTGAATTTTCCAGGAATTTCTTCTGGATTGGCCTCGCCGGGAGTCTCAACTCGACCCATTTTCTGGGGCGAATCCTTTTGTGACAGCCCGTTTTGTTGCCTTCCGAGGGTATTTTGCTGCGCTAGCGCTAGTCGGTTCTTTCTCTGCTGTTGTTGTTGTAGTTGTAGTTGTAGTTGTAGTTGTTGTTGGCTACGCATCATCTGCTCTTGCTGAGGTGATAGTTGCGGAGCCTCTTTGGTTTGTGCCTTTTTATAAGCCTGGCTCTGAAGCACTTGCTGTTGGTGAAGGTATTGGTGAAGACCTTGCGACATATGGGTAGGCTGGGACATCGGTCCTGCCCGCATTAATTGCGCTTGGGTCATCGAATTCATGCCACTTGGCATATCCATCGGAAGTTGTCCAGTGTACCCCCGGGCGAGCATAGCTTGACGGGCAGCGTGTTGTTGAGCATTGCTCGCAACTAAATTTGGCAGTTGTCAGTATTCGGTCCGGAACCAGAACAAGCAATGACAGGCGATCGCGAGGAATGTCAGCCATGCGCTAATAAATAGGATTACTTACTGGCCATTTGCTGCTGTTGCCGGAAAAGTTGCGCTTGCTGAGCTTGACTTGGAATGCGCTGGTCCTGTTCTTGTCGTGCTTTCATGAGCTGCTTCTTGTTTCCCTGCTCCAAAAGCATCAGTTGCCTCTGATAATCCTGTAGATTTTGAGAGGCCGCAGTTTGGCTCATGAAAGGAGAAATCGAACGAGGGGAACTGAGGCCGCTAGCCGATTGATCATCACGGAAGAGTTTGTCGTCAAATGGACCATCATTTTGGAATAAACTATCAAAATCAAAGTCTTGCAACACCGGATTCGCATTGACTGAATTCTCCCTTGACATAGGTGACATGATTCCATTATCAAGAAGCCCCAGATTCTGCGTAGGTTGCGGTTGAGGATCCACATGCGGAGTTATCAAGCGCGGAACCTTCGAGAGACCAAGATTGTTGACTAACCACATAGGCCAATCCGCATCTAAAGGAAACGCATTGAGATAATCATTATGAATGACTGCGAACTGGTTTTGGAGTTGGGCAAAAATCCTAGCCACTGGCGAATTCATCTCAATACTCCCAGGGATATATAGCTTCCTCCCCATGCAACGCTCGTCTTGCATAGTTGCAAACCGGAGATCTGCGGTTTTGGGGGGCTGCTATGAGGCTTTGTAGAGAAACGCAGCATGAGAGATGAACTGGTCTACTGTCAATGACTTGGGGTCAAAGTTCGAAGGTTCGTGTACTTTCAAAACCAAGCGGCATATTTCAGGCGCCGGTCAAGTATCATGACTATATATATTTCCACCATTCATGCCTGAGATTTCAGGCCACGACAACAAAAAACAAAAAGAAAACTTGCTTCCATTTATTCTTACCACAATAGCAGTGTCTTAAGATCAGGCTCTGCTATAGCAGGTGAATTAGCCGACAAGATATTCAAGTAAGAGAGAAAAGAAGAGAGAAGAATAAAAAAGCCGGCTTTGTTTGTAGCTTTTAACCTTTTAAATGTATATTTGATATTAATAGACGATCATGGAGACTTTCTAGCCAGAACATCTACAATTTGAAGTATTGCAAAAAATAAAACTGAAATCAATTGGTCATATTTTAGGCTGCAAGAGAGAAGTATTGTCATAAATGTTCAAAGTCCTGCATACTCAGGCACAATAAGAAATGAATTTTGAAATTAGCATCAAACATGACATCACCATAAGATTTATGAACGGTCTGCCATCAGCAACTCGGGGTCATTAATATTCACTTCACCCATGCAGGAAAGAATGAAATAAATATCAACTTCAAGACCTTTGCATTTGCACGAAGACTAAGGAAACCTTTATGAGGCGAAAACATAGTCAAGGTCATCCCAACCTGCCCCAAATTCTCTTCTCCCCATACACCATTTCTCGACGAGCGACTTGTCGCCGGTATGTTTATTCTTCGTCCTGTATAACGTGCGATTCGTAAACGTCACCACTTCATCAAACATGTGTCTGGAATACGTACGGGAACATAAGCCCCGGACTATAGCTCAAGTTAGCGCCAATTCTCCAAAGAGGGAGCATAGGGCCACTTACGACCTATATCATGTTTCGTTACATAAACATATGTATCTAATAGCATAAACTCAGATAATTAGGTTTAACTTACAGGCTTGAGTCAATGTTAGCAAACACATGTAATAATATGTATTATCAGATTGAAAATTCATGTACTTACGCACTGTGTTCAATATGCTGCGTTAGCAAGTGCACAATATCGATTAATTCACATTCAATTATGTGGAGACACTTACGCTCTAAGATAATGTTAGATGACTCAAACATGGTTGGCAGTTGGAAAATTGTGCTTACAGGCTGTTGTAGTTCATATTATCAGTATATCTATATTTGAAAATTCATAATAAATTGTTGAGTAAGAAGTAACTCACACCCTAAAATAATCATGTTAGATGTCTGAGATAATTGCCAGCAAGTATAGAATGGGGATTTCCTTACAGGCTAGAGTGTGATGACAGAGTCAGTAAATCTATTCAGGTAGCTTAGAACTAAATCACATCATAAGGCTTACGTGAAAATCCTTGAGAAGATGTTAGCAAAGTGTTTATTTACATTATATGCTCGACTTACTCTGGAACCAAGAGGAACGGGAACTCTCTTGACGTTGGCATTATCTGAATCTACGCAAGCGTCGGGTATAATGGCAGCGGCAGCCATGCCAGCGAAGAGAAGGGTCAGGATGTTCTTGAATTGCATGATGACGGTTTGGAATTAATATTTGAGAGTCAATATGGTAGATTGAAGAAATTTATAATGGTTTCTTGACTTGCAATGAGGAAAAGCAGGTCATAAGCAGTGGAAATTGTGCTTCTATATCTTAATTCCTTGGGAACCTACCCTGGTATCCATTTAATCTTTCCGTATAAAATAGACAGATGGATATCTAACCAATCATTGACTACGCAATGTTGTACTTTCAAGCGAGACCAAACACATACGTGAAGTTGTTCTGAGTAAGCATTCTGCAAGGATTTGATATGCCTCAAAAATCTCTATCTGTGTGGTAGCTTACAATACTTCCCTAGGGCCATTTTCCCGGCCAGGGACTTTCCTGCAGCTCAAACAGATCTGATCACCCGCACCTATCAACTTATTATTCTGTAACGGAGCTTATCTCAAACGAGAAATTTATATAGTAATATAATAGTTGAACAGCCAGCCAATATGGAATAAGAAACCGCTCTCAATAGCGTACGTACAGCCCCTGGCCAGAAAATGGCCTACCCAAAATAGGAAACACCCCAAAATATCTATAAAAGCGTCTAGAATAGTAAAAACCCTGAATTTAAGCTACAAGCCCTTATAAGAAAGGCGTATTTTAATAGTAATTAACCTTAAACTATATTGTGCCAACTTAGATTTTCACGGGATATAGTCCCAATAAAGGTGGGCCACTTTTCTGGCTAGAGACTGTATGTACTCCGTAAGAATATGCGGTCAGACTACATAATCACTAAGTTTTTAAGGAGAACCTTGTAATAAGACTGTCATAGATGACTTTCCGATTGATAATCACAAGACAGGTTATGCTCAATTCGCCTCCGTAGCTATAAGCCTAGATTCTGGGAATCAATAGTTTATGCAATGTGTCGTAAAGCAATAGGCTAATCTTTGAACAAATACTTGTTTGATACAGCGCTGACTATCTGCAGATCTTGGTAGACCACGTCTCTTAGTGTTCAAGCTACAAATAGTTACTCAATGATTACCTATCTATCCAGAAGTTTCATATTATTCTATCTACTAGAAAAGACCTCTCTACATTATCAAAAAATGAAGGATAAAAAGGCTCCGGTTATGGTAAAAGTGATTTATGCTATGCCTACTCCCTTTTTCATATAGAATACCTCTAATAGATTAAAATATTTAGTCAA
>Ga0247734_1001302_pt1 | contig 19190 bp, 19 predicted proteins | sample UWRJL103311B2_FD_180933 | JGI IMG/M metagenome (GOLD analysis project Ga0247734, IMG submission 180933) | Plant litter microbial communities from Arlington Agricultural Research Station in Wisconsin, United States - UWRJ-L103-311B-2 | ecosystem: Environmental > Terrestrial > Plant litter >... | reverse complement strand
TTGAAGCTCCCACCTCCATTCCTGTCTGAACCTCGGGCTAATCTCACCCAGTACAAATACCCATTCCACTATCCATCACATGCGCGCCCACGGTATCCACAGCCGAACCCGCTCTTGGACTTCGAAAGCTATATTTATGCGCATACAGAGCATCTGCAAAGTCTCGCCCATCCCCCAAGTGTCACGGGTATATCGACTTGACGCAGATCCCGCAGCCCTATGATCGGCCCCACCCCTATTCCTCCGCCACGGCGATGACCAGTGCGCGTTATACCGAGTTCCTCCAGCAAGATGATGCCGAGTACCCGATGCCGAGTGCGAAGTGGAAGCACTACCTCTGCCACAAGCCGGCTGACGCATGCATTTTCCGAGGGCTGGTGCTTGAGGATACGCCGTACCATTACTTTGCAGAGGACCGCGACGACTTTGCTTCAAGCAGCCTGGCTCAGTCGGGTGCGAATGGGCTCGCGCTGCTGCACCAGCATGGTATTTTGCATGGCGACGTAACTATTATCCATCATGAGAGCTTGGTCACGCTGCAATCGAATAAGATCATGTGGCTGAATTTTGACTCGGTTATACTGCGCAAGGATATAAGCCGGAAGACTTTTGATCTTAAAGCAGCGAGGGAAACCACCTGTTGGAAGGCTCGTTTTAAATAGCTGTTGATATTATAATAAATGAAGCTGATATTACCTTATGTCTAATAGGGAAAAGGCATGCATGGTTTTAGTACATGCTAATTACATATTTGCACTGACCTTTTCATGATACAAAGGCTACGTTGGTACTAATAACTTAGTAGGACCACCAATTTGATAGTACTAATACCCTGTTGGTATACAAACTCTGCACTTGCACAAACAGTATTTTCGTGCCAAGCCATATTTTTCTTATAAGCATAAGAATCAGAGATGCCAGACAAAGGATAGTGGGCGATGAACGCGCTTAGCAGTGGCAAGGCAATAATAAACGTATACTTACTAATTCTTGAATGCAGCATCTTTCCTCTGAGCCACGCATACCTGAGCCTAATCAGAAGATGAGATAGAGTACGAAGACGCAACGAGTGAAAAATAAAACACAAAAAAGTCAAAGCCTAGTTACGATTCCAGCCCAGGATCCCCCGAAGAACTTTCCATCACCACAATGATGTCTGATTAATACTTTTCAGGTTGCGAATCCAATTAATCTTGGTGTCTACGGTCTCGCCAACTTCGGCTTTGAAACGGGTACCGCACAGCTCGGCGCGGATGCTACGGAGCATACGGTTATACTAGGTCACGTGCACGATTATCAGGATGCTAAGGAAGTTTTGGGACTAGCAGAAGAGGTAAGGGATAAGGAATTTGTGGCGGGAGGCGGGGGAGAGGGCTAGTAGCCATTTGAGACAGCATTTTAGAAGGCGTTAGCTTGATATGAGCCAGAAAGAGAGAATAAGCACCTAGGATAGAAGGTAGATGTATGTAGTGGAACTCATACGCGTAGACACTCGGCAACCCTCTGGGAATCCTCTGCCTGGGTATAACTACGGAAGTGCAAAGCTTGGTAGACAAAGGGCTTATAAGCCATATGCTTTGTGTAGTAATATCTTGTTCTTAACAAGGCAAATTGAATATTATAAGCATATGGATATTTCACATAAAGTAACACTAAGATCTTAAATGAAGAGGCTCTTAGCGGAATGTCCGGGATGCAATCTAAGGTTTGAATCTACTACTATTTGATTGAAGGCTATCGTCTTAGTAACTTAAGGAGATAGGAAGCTCTTATACTCATCTTCAGCCCATTAAAGCTTCACTGGAAGAATACTCCGTCATTGACTAAGCTGGGAAACCAATTGCATTAATTATTCGAGGTTTCCTATATAAATTCGTGGATTATGTGTCGGTAATATTGAAAACGGAACTGGTTGATTGTGCGACTTGATGTTAGCACCTGATGTTACTTTCGTTTATTCAAAAGTATGGCGTACATTCGCCTAGAGTTTGTAGTATAAGAGGGCAAAGCCGTCGAACGGAAACCTGCGAGGAGAAATAGGCCTCAAAATGTAACTGGTTTGCATGGTAATCCGTTTCACACTAAGGACCACTGAAAAGAGGTAGACTGACTCACTTCTCCAAATCAATGATTCCCGTTCATGGCAAATCAAGCTCAAGATATAAAATCCTGCAAAGCCTTATTAGATAACTCTACTCCAATAAATTGTAACGGCTCCGTTTTATAGATTTGCATTTCCATTACTACACAATGCCAGAACACTCGTTTAATAAGATCTCCTTTATGTGAAACTTAATCTACAGGATTGCTGGCTATGAATTATTGGATCAACATTATACTAAAAAAAAGACAATCGAAGTCATTCACCTGCTAACGAGTACTACACACGCCGATGCTGCCGCTACTACCATTCTCCAAGAGTCCTGGTTCTATAAAGTAGGTCTCAGGTAAGTCACACGCTTCTGGCTTAACTGACCATATATCGAGCGCATGACATATTCAACCCTATGTAAAACGCCTCGTGTCAATTATGCACCGCGATTTCAAGGGGCAGGGATATGAGGGGCAAATAACGACTTAGGAAATCTATACACTAACAATAAGAAGATTTGAAGAAAGTTCTATTCATCTATAAAGGATAAATGAAATTAAAGGTGTCAAAAAACAACCATGATAGTTGATACATTTTTTATCTAGACAGTGATAGAAATATTATACTTGAACCCTCAGCACTCCTAGTTACCTCTGGCTGTACATCTGCGAATGGATCTTCTAGAAAAGTATTTCCCATAGATAGATTTGATTTGTTTTGTTTCGATAAACCTAAATCAAAGCAGAGCCATTTTGCTTGTACTCTCATAGAAAGCATTTTGGGTGTAGTACTTACTTGGTTGGCTGAGGTATATATTACCTACACCCCGGATTTGGCGTCCCCAGGTTGGGGTGCGTGTATAGGCCCACTGCTGCTTTCAACGTGTATATAAGTTGCATACCCCAATCTGAACCCTCTTTCTCATTCATCTTTTCCCAACTTCCCTCCAACAGCCCCCCTAGAGTTGCTTGAGCGCTTTTGCTCCACGTTATGCACCCGCGGGGCCATTGCATATTAGAAGCATGTGATCTACCGTAAATCACATCCTCGCTATAGAATAATGCTGCTAGCAGAATGGGATGTACATACGACGTCCGTTCAAGCCTAACAATTGGCAGAAGAGCTCAACAGTTGAATTTCACGATCACAGCATGGTGTTTCGATCGTTGGAGGGATCAAGGAATTTGGAAATGGACAATAGCAACATGCCGAGTCGTCTGACATCAGATACGCTACTTCCTAAAGCTTTGTATGGAACATCCTCGACACAGTGCGCTGCAGGAGCTTGTTTGGTACGACACATCAAACAAGATATTGAACACGAGAATGAATATTTACGCCTTGGGGGCGTTAATTTGGGCTGAGTTTTGCAGATATGGCTACAAGTATATATAGGTGGGTGAAGAGTCAGGATGTGCTTTTTACGAGCGAGTACAGAGCCTACTGGCCCTCTAAAAAGAAATAAGAAGCGCTGGGATGCGCTGTACTGTTTGGCTAGTAAGAGGGAGTGGCAGCTATAAGCGCCAAATGAGCACCAAAGGCATGTTAGGAAGATAGCCACCTTCGTTTGGTGTTATTTAATACCGAATATATCAGCCTTTAATATCTCGTTTTTTAACAAGCCTCAGATCAATATCATTATTCAAAGGATCCAAATTCTTTCTGTTCACATCTTTATGTCCAATCTGATCACAATAACTGCTGTCAATATAAGTCAAGTTCAGTTCTAACTGCCCCCTTCATACCTGATAATTCCCAAGCAGCCCATTGCTTTATTGCACACAGGCAATAATGGCGCATCAAGCTCGACAGTTAGGTCACACAATCAATCCGTAGCACTGCATTACCGAAGATGCAAAACACTCAGACGTGACAACCATAAGGCGAAACCGATAGTTAAAGTAGCTCCACTAGAACCTTCCTTGACTTATACCTACTGGTAAAGTGATTCCCAATATCCTGGATCATCTCCTATAGCCAATCTTAACAGGTGGCCGCCTGTCGAAATTGTGGTTTCACGTTGCTTAGCCGGATCATTTTATCTTAGCAAATGGCTACCCCTGTTAACGTGTATCGCATCCTTCGTATAAGGAGGAATAGGTCCGTTGGCCCGTTTGGTTTCTGGTAATGGCTTGGTACTAATTTAATAAGTTTGTCTTATCACCAACCAATCACGAACAACTCCAACCCCGTGTATTTACACAAAGCCTTGCAATTCCCCAACTCAACAAAAAGACTAATACTCAATACCATTCTCACAGCCTTAATTTTAACGTTATGGAGTATACAAGCACCACCTTAACAACTGCAATGGCCGATTTTACTTCGCCATATGAAAAACATATCAAGCGATTTCCTCGCGCCGGCCAACTTGCATCCCAAGAAGCGCCATTTATCCTGCTGATTGACGGTATAGATTCAATCCAAAATGCCCCGCTAATCCAGCCCTCCCTCTCGCATCCCCTGGTCCGAAAAATCCTAGAAACCAGCGACTTGCCTCATCTCGAACTTCTTATCGCTACCTGGCACTCTACACTCTCCCCACCACCCGGGCCACCAGGTTTCGAGATCTACGCTCTTGAAAGCGTTTTCTACAATGCTATTCGAACCAATCAGGCTAAGATCGTAGAGTATTTCCTCGATCACGGAATTAGAATGTGTAAACTCGCAACGTGGCAGGCTGTGCGGTGTCAACCGTCTAAGGAGATATGGAAGGTTTTTCTGGCGAGAGGGTGGGATGCTAATGATGGTCGTGCTACATACACTGGTCGTTCTCCTTTATGGTTGTACCCACTTCTTATGTAATGTCCAGAGGAGAAGCTAACTGGAGCAGCTTGATATTAGGAGAAAGAAATGACATAGAATTAGTAAAGCGGTACCTGGAGAATAGAGCTGATCCGAATGCTCAGGTTAGCGGCGGGATACGTGGTGTTACTAATTTCATGTACGCTTCTGTCGATTAATTACAACTATAATGCTCTAGTTCTAGTAGAAATAGGTTTGCATGCCGCCACAACTCGCTTCCAATTATCCGCCTCTTATATACGCACAACGCTCAGCTAACAGCTGGCATTCTCCCTTACGCTATTTCACGCTCAAATCCCCTTCCAATTATCACTTTTCTGCTTGACATTGGTGCCTCGATTGACGCTATAGAATTCTCGCATGATACTATTGCTGCATCGGCTATCTTCAACCGCGGCTCCGCACTTAATATAGCCTGTGCTCATATGGATGAGGAATGGGACATAGTCGTCGCATTTCTATTAGAGAAGGGGGCGAGGACCGATGTGGAAAATTTCGAGGGCGCAACTTGCTTAGAGATTGCAAAGACCTATGGAACTAAGAAAATGGTGGAACTGCTTGAGACTTTTCGCTAGGATTTCTTTCCTAGCAGGAAGTTATCGTAAGCTATATTATTCACGGGATATAATAACATAGTAGCACGGCAACGACAAAGGGAATAAAAAGAATATTGAATAACTGGAGTATGGTGCTTCCCCATTTCACTAGTAAACTAAAGAAGATTTTATCGTATTTATAATATCACGTCAAATTAATAGTATAAAATTATTCAAAGTGTAGGTGCTTAATCTTTACTTCGGTCGAGTATCATAAACTTATATATTTTTCTCTACGTGATTAATAGTTGACAATTCAGGCTATAATGATAATAACAATAAAGGAAAACTTGCATTTCCTATATATTCTTCTTATAATAAGTGCACCGTTTAGCTCCAGCGTAAGACTTAGCTTCGATCTTGAAAATGAGTGCTAACCCCTTTGCGGACTTCTCAACTACCCGAATGGTGATTTTCTCAATTTGATTATCTAGCCAGTGGAAGATTTTCTATTGGGAAGCATTAGCAATAGGTGCTCAATGATTGGAGCATATTTTAGGGAAGCTATACTTAAGTGGTTTCTACAATTTTCACGTCGAGTTTTACTAATTGGGGCAGCCCATGACCAAAGAGATCAATGGATTTGAACGCAAGACGGCGCGAGATGCGAATCTACTAAACTCTGTTAATGCTTTGATATTCTGCCCAAAGGCTTTGGCGATAGCCCTTAATTGCTTCGATTGCTTTGGCAGCTCCGTCCATTTCTTCGGAACCTCAAGTGAGAGTCATCGAGAAGTTTCCCTCCAGACTGAAGCGTGCATGCTTTCAAATCATCCCACTGTAGATTTTCGAGAGCATGTCATGGACCTTGGTAGCGGGATATATCAAGAATGAATTTCCATCTAACGGTGATGTTTCATCGGAATATGAGATCCGAAAGGTGAAGCTGGAAATGTCTTCAGTAGGCACGATGAGCGTGATAGCGCCCTGCTGATCTGTTTTAACGGCAACCCCATTTGGATCTACCTAAAAAATTCAAATTCAACAATTATGCGATTCAGACGGTATTTGTAAATACACCCGGAGTTCCCAGACTTTGCGGACTCCTGAGACATGCTGGACATGGTCGAAGAATTACATAATATGATCTCGCGGTCTTTCACTATGATGTTCAATCAAGCACAACTAAGCACAACTCTGAATGGGCACAAATGAATTCACCAGCGGCATGACATCGGAGCCTGTGATGGTGATGTGCGTCATATATGATGGCACCTCCAGATCTTTCTCCAAGGAAGGCGTGAAGAAGCGGGTTGTCCACCATAAACCTGTGATGGTATTGTGTTGCAACAATGAGAAGATGCCATGGCTGTTAGAGAAAATCAAAATTTCTCTGCTTCGTCGGTATCTGACTTGTACGCCATGAATTCTTCTCCTTGGTGGTCGGGAATTATCTGCACCGCAGTTTTGCATTCTTTCATATCCAAGCTTGCCATGATATATCCAATACTATCCGAGGTGGTGGTAGCCTAGGCTGATACTCCGGTCTTGTCCAGTGCTACTTGGATTTTGCGGAGAGAGCTAAAGCACCTGAGTGGTGATCTCTTTCCCAGACGTATATTTTCTTGCACAATCCGAGGCTTTAAAATAGAAGAGGCCTTTCCCCCCGACTAGGACATCGGTATGTCCAGTTGTGTTGCTAAAAGTGGTTAAAGTATTCGCTCCTGACAGAAGTGAAAGTTGGTAGCTGCAGGAAAGGGAAGGATGGGAGAACTAGTGTTCATACCCGGTGGACAGGTCATGGAAACTGAATAAGTTTCGTTCGAACTTGAGATCGAGGTTGAAATCGGCTGTAATTCATCTAGGAGAGTATTAGCAATATTCTTTTGAATAAAATGAATACTCAGTAGTATACCTTGGCTCTTATAAAGTGCAGTGAATCCTACTAAGGATGACCTGCCCCATGGTATATTTAGGGTTTGAAGTGCCACAATATTGAAAGCGTTTTCCGGAAGTTTTAGGTGCGAATGAGTTACCTAATTCTCGCAGGAACCGGTGATTTCAATGCGTGCTAGATTTTCTGTCTTATTGAGGCAATATAAAGGTTGGAATGTGGCAATTAGGGGAGTGTAAGGTGTATCTCTTTGGAGATCCACTGTTTATAATGTCCATAAGGTCAGTAAGAGTGGGTTGTCTGCGAGTGTTTTACACTCAGAAATTAGAATTGCTTACCATGCATATCGAGCGCATACCTGAAATTGAATCTGTCCCGTTTGAGGAATGATGAGCTTGCGAAGAGGGCTACATAAATGTTTGAATCTATGTCTTGCGCAGCACTAAAGGCTTATACTGGGTACTTGTTATCAAGTCCGAGAAGGTCTCCAAAGTCGATGAGGATTTGCTGACCGGAAACTCCTATGACAATGACATACAATCTTTGTTCTTTATTAATCAGAAAGAGGAATGGATTATGATATTAATTTTTTACGATGACAAATTGGGATGACTGCGGGACAGTAACATCACCAACGAGTTGTTTGATCAGTGCGGAATCATGCTGTAATGATGCTATGGTAGAAGATTCATGGGCTGCTTCAGAAAAGTCGTTATTCATAGTTAAGTTCTCTAACAAAGATAGAGAACGGCGGGGTGTGTTGGAACCTGGAATTTCATTTGATCGATGTCCGCCGGCGTTTGCTTAACTATGTTGCCTTCTAGCTTTGGGCTTTAATCTTTGTTTCTGGTGTTTAATCAGTCTTTTGATTATTGGTTTTTGTCAAGCCCTTTAAGGCAATACAGGGTGTCTTGAGACATGCAGTGCAACACGCATCCGTATACCGAGTACGCAACATACACTGTCATGTAATTTATTTCGAAGAAAAAGGAAAAAAACACTGCGTATTTAATAAGGTGATTGAGACAATCATTAGTAAAGACTTCTCCCCCATTCAAGCCAAGACTCACAACACCCAGTGTCTGGTTCGAGTTTGACGTTACCAACAGGAAATTGGTGTTCAAAATTGACATGGGTCTAATCGATGTATCTCCTGATGCAAGTGATTATAATGCCGCAAGGGGGCTCATCAATCAACCGGGGGATTATTCCATCACCCATATCTATTTGGACTTCACCTATAAGTCCAATATATGGTAGCATTTACGTGACTAACAAAGCAGCTAATTCTTATCAGCTAACCAAACTGCACTCTATAAGTAGCACAAAGCCCACCATTACAGTAACACAAACCGACGCCTACTAGCAAGAGTCTCAGCTCATTTTGGCACCTTCAAAGTCAAAAAAAACGACGACTTGGAAGACAATTTCGTCAAGGTGATGAAGAAATGGGCAACGACTGCCGTAGGCGAACTGCAGAAGACAACAGTCGGCTATACCGTCACGCCTGATTCACCAAACGGTATTAACCCACTGGCATCTGCTTTTCCTCCAATATCGCTCCTTTTCCAAACAGCTCCCTACCTTGTCACCTGGGACGACTTCCTTGCAGCGTGCTAGTCTTTCGGCGCATGACACAAAAACAGATTACTATATCTGAGAATGACCGGCAACCAGGAATTGCCAATGGAGCGTCTCTTATCTCAGATAGGAATCTTTGTTATTCTAGGCATGGATGGCACATTGTGTGTGAGCATGGATATCTTCTGGGATAAACTCCTCATGAGAGTAAGGAGCTAGTGCTCCTTCGTGTCTTGAACGCTGTGAAACATGCATGGGTCAAGTCGGTTAATGAAGCGAACTGGGCCGCAAATTATGGTGTTGGTCTAGAAAATAGTGGCTACAGCGCCACTTCGGACTTCTTTGCGTGGCAGCGAGCTGGAAACACTTCCTGGACCTGGGACAAGAGCTACAAGTCGGGAGGTGGATCAGCTGCTTGGTCCTGCGCTGATAACTCGGGCTCGTCCTTGTTTGGACTGCGATCAAAAGCTACATGTGTAATATTGTTTCAACTAGCCAATGGTATAGGTTATTCCATATTGGTTTGATCTGCCGTCACCATTATTGCCTCCTCTCTCTGGGGACAAGATAATCATTCCCAGGAGAACTTCGGCTTTCGCCTGAGCCTACAAGTCTGTTTAGAACCAAAGCCGCCTCGTTGCCCTCCTGGTTTCATCAACCTCTCGTTAGAGGCAGGCATTGGCGGCACAGAGAGCCCGGGGCTCGAATTTAGCACACTTGTTTCGGTGGAGTGCTCTGCATTGCTGGAGGTTATTTCGGGGGAGAATTCGGACTTTGACACTACTGAACCAGACGATCTAGCTGTAGTGTCGGATGTTATCGCACTGTCTGTAATCCATGAGTCCGATCTTCCATTTCCAGAGGATGATACACTTGAACTATGGGACTTAGATCCAGGTATAGGATCCTCCCAGTCATGTATCGTGTTTTCTTCGGGCCCCTTGCGAGACCAAGGCAGTTTCCGACGGTGTTTGCTTCCAAACACCACGGCCCCGTCCACGAACTCAAATGGCTTATGATTTGCTTTGGTGCTTGCCGGTAGTTTTGAACAAGACTGTGCTCGCTCACAACAGCTGCTTAGCTGACAATTGCATGGTTTATAAATATTCTGTCCGCTCCAGTAAATACCTCCAGCCAGTAGAATAGGCTCGCTGTTTATAACGCTATATCTCGTAAATATCTTGTTCAATGTTGATAAGCAGATCACTAAGTATTCCTCTCTGGTTGGTACTTCTCTCCATCTTTTGCACATGGTTGTTGTATTCAGCGGCTCAACAAGATTGCCGAACCCGGTACCAAACAAAACTAGTGCACCAATGGTTTTAGTGAAGTTAAGCCATGCTTTCCCGCTTTTTTTCAGGGCAAGCTGCTGTGGCCGTATTGGAAAGTTACCTTCCACTATGTCCATGAATCCAAATCCTTCCAGTAGATCTCGGCCTGGTAGCCGAATATCAACATCAGGGCTTTTCAATATTTTCATTTGGTGGTCAATCATCTGCTCTAAGGAATGCCAGGTCTGAATGACGAGATCTTTGAAATTCCAGCTAACTATCTTTTGTATACGCTCTTCTTTTGTAATTCCGTCGATGGTCTTTCTCTCAATATGTGTAGAACTCTCCTCATCAATTTGAAGTTCTTGATTTCGCACATTCATTAACGCAAATATTGCTGCATTCCCTCTGGAAGGTTTGGGATTTGCGTGAGTAAAGTCTTCCAATTCGAAGAGTCGAGTAGAGACATGGGGTTCGGCAACTAGTGAAGTGCGTGCAAGGTGGAGTAACGCGCTCGCTCCATCCAGAACCCAAGCCATCTCCATCTCTGTGTCATATAGCACAACATTTATACCTCCGGCAAAAGTTATCATTTGCCTATATGTGCCAGTACGACTAAGCCAGATAGCATGATCTTTGATACCTTTTCCGAAGCTGGTCCCACCAGAGATATTTCCTATTCCTGGGAAAGACAACCCTGCCGAAATAGTTACAGACTTTAAGGCACACCCTGCTGACGCGAAGTCTAACCGGGAATGCCTTATCTGATCATAATTAATTTCCTTGGTTCCTGTTTAAATGTGAGCATTGGCGGCGGCGGCCTAGTATGGGCATTTGAAGAAGCTAACCTGCTCTTAGGATTGCAGAGGGTGCCCAGCCAAGGAAGTTTCGTGAGACTTTCAATAGCGAAAGGTCAACGCTGTCAGGCCCAGGGGAGGTCAAGCATCGCTCATTCCCAGTGCAGTATGCCATTCGACTGCCGTCTTCTTTGTATTCCAAATGCCACAGTATTGAGTTCTCGATTCGGGCAGTGGGAATCAAGATGGAAGAAAACCCTTTGATTAGGATCCCACCGTCGAAATCAGTTGCATGGGCTGCCTCGATAAGACTAGCCATCATGTTCAAGGGGATTTCCAAACCTTTCTCTTTTTTGGTTCGAGCCAACATAGGATAACCTGGAACAATGGTTGGATTTCTAAAGATTGCATGCCAACAAGTGCCGTCTCCCTTTGGGGAATCGTCGGCATCCGCGTCCAGACACGTCTCTATATATTTCATAGTGAAATACCCGGTCAATCCACCTTTGACTTCAAGAACAGGAGTACAGTAGGATAGCTGATCTCCTTTAGCTTGTCTGCATGCTGCTCCAAGCCACGCTAGTTGTTCTCCAAGTTCAGCTAGCGCCATAGCCGAACCAGTGGCTTCAATCACTGTCGAGGAGTTCTCGATATGGACTTTAATCACAGTGCCCTCTGAATTTTCCACTATGCATTGAATTAGCATGCTATAGAAGTTTATTTTGTCGAGATTTAGTAATAGCTATCCCACTTGATATAATGTAAGAAATCATTAGTACACAATGTTTGATCATCCCATATACTCATATGAGCAGAAACCGAGGAAGCACCTCATTCAATCTATTTAAATACTTACGTTCATATAAAAGTGAATGTTCATGGCTAAGTCCCCGTTGCACGGCCATCAGAGCGTCAACTCCTGTTAAAGGCCAGGTCTGATACATATAAACTTCACTGGTTGTTGCTTGCGCGTCTACCGAGTCCCCAACAATAACAATCACACCAGCTAAATCCTGATTTGGATTTTCTGGGTAACATTGCCTCAAGAACTCTACAGGATTCCAGTCAAGAATAAACTTTACACTATGCTGGTCCGTTGGATCTGATTTTCGAGGCAGGCGAGAAAGCTCTGAAAGAACTGCCTTGTTGATTGCACTGATGAGAGTTCCTTCTCGTAAAGTCAGGGTCAATGACGTTTTAATAGCGGCAAGGAGTCTTTTCCACGGTCCACTGCTCACGATAAATTCAAAGGCCTCTGGGTAAGATACTATTGATTCAGAGTTATCAGGTCGCTCCTCCAAGATGTCTTCGGCAAGAGGGTGTTCAGCACCATTCAAGTCCCAGCCAGCAATCTTGTCCTTCCATGACGGATTCTGCTGATTGAGCTTTAGAGTGGCTGAACTGGTTTTGAAGGATTCCAATTTTTTATCGATCTCTCGAGTAATGTGACTAACGTGAAGTTAGGCGAATAGAAATAAAAGGAATCAATATCCCTCATAGACCAAAAGATATATATAAAAAGTGAATGCGGAACTTACTCTCGATAGCGACGGACAAACACAGCTGCTAGTTGTTGATTCTCATTATCCGCTAATCTCTTCAACTGCATTGAAAATTCCCTGAGAAGACTCGGAAGTACCTCATTAGTAGCATTGATAAAGCTTGAATTTGTGTCTGAAATAGCGTATCTGATGTTCCGACATAACACTGCAGCAAATGTTGAAATCAAGGCAGATTTTGTATCTGGCGGCAAAATGAAATCTTCGTTATCTGTCATAATAGTCTCAGCAGTTTCGTTAATCTGTTGTTGTTCGGTGTACTGGTCTCTCGCAAGTAGAGGCTCCGGACACACTTCACTTTGGGCAAATTGTTGGTCAGATATTGTTGTAGCGGCCGTGCCATATTTTGAAACGGTGTTTTGAAAGGACACAGCATACTCTGATCTGGAACAAGAGCTGGATTCAGGGTATGTAACTCCAACTGGGGATAGTTGAGACGTGTCTTGCAGTTCAGAATTCCTAGTATCCGACAACGCAGGTGCGGTCTGAATTCTAAGCTTGTCGTGGTATGAGTATATATTTACTGGTTCACTTTCCAAATGGAGTCGACCTGGTCGCAGCAGTGGCTGCGGTGATGTTTTGTTCGTAGATGTAGATTGTTCCGGTTTTATGCGTTCCAACCCTAAATATATGGCCTTCGCGTCAACTTCTGGCCTTGGAGATCGCTTGCAGAAGCAGGTAATCGTCGTTGTCTCTCTTCCGGGGCCGGTCTTTAGAGGCCGGATTTTCTGGTCAAGCTCAATAAGAGACCATTCAAAGCACTTGTCGGGGTCATTATCATTTAATTCATCTAAAAGCTTGTTGACCTGCCCCAACTGAAAATACTGTAAAGCAAGCTTCTTGTCAGAAACAGAGGCTTTCCTCTTATTTAGCTGTTTCATCTGCAGATTAATCTCTTCCGGCGTCAATGCCTCTCTGGTAAACTCAGCCATAGCCCAAGTAGGTTTCTCTTTTTTAGGATATCTGGGCTGAACTTTACGGATGGTGTGAGCCTCTACAATAGTAAGGGCTTTCCTATAATCAGCATCATTAAGAAGAGTATCCTGGGGGGGTGTTGGATCGGGTGGAGCTCGTGCGAGTGGGTTTGATCTTGTCCTTTGTGCGGTCTCTCCATCTCCATAAGTCATGTTGGGAATTAGGGCTATAGCAATCTCTGATAATTAAGAACTTGCTCTTCTTGCCAGCAGTGGGACTATAAATCCCAGAAGTTAACTTAGAGTTTCAAAATTATGTGAAGAATTATAAAGCTCTTGAATAATAAGCAAGGTAAATTAATTGTATTATATAAACGAAACTGCAAAAGGCGGGGTAAATAGGCGCCTGGGGAAACTTATATAATCACAGTAACACAGCCTTTCTATAGGCAATAAAGTATTATTATATAATGCTATCCGGCGTGGGGTTATATCGCCTATTGTTCCAGTTAACCATGGCTGTTACTTGCAGGGGGTTATTTTCATGACCTGCTTACCTTAGTGTCACAAACTGGCTTGGCACAAGTCACGGGTTGGCACGAATTATTAGCTATCATCACAGTATTAATAGCGTAACCAAGTGATTGATATTATTAAAACATTAATATTATTAACTTAGAGTTACTAGTGTGGCGGGGTTGAACCCCCTTATAGTAATTTATTCGGGGGTTTATTTTTCCATTCCGGCGCGTGAGCGTATTATATATATGCGCCTTAGCCTAAATATATAATAGCATGTTCTTCTTCTTTTAATTCGCCTCCTACGGAAAAGGACAGTAGCAGTGGACTGGGCAAAAAGTCAGTATCCGTTCCATTGAAGTTCTCAGTTAAACTATTAGAGACCTTCCTAACCATAGGTCCAGAAATGTCGCTCCAGAATCCGTTGGTTGGTGGTCTAGGTTGACCTCATTTTCCAATGCAACCATGCTTGTGGAGGAGAACGTCTCGACGCGACAGCCTGACGTCGTCGGTTATAGCAACAATGCCATCACCGAATGTTGTATCACGTACCTCAGGAAAACTACACTATCACCCCCAGGCAGCACGTCAGAGCTAAAGAAGCTAGCGAAGAAAAACCCATTTTTGAGCTATTCTTCAACCTATATTCTGCACCACGCCGAAGACGCGGAATCGGAGGGACCTGCTCAAGAAGCCGTTATCAACTGGCTCCTTGGTGATACAGCAGCTTTCGAAACGTTTAGATCCATCCACAATGGGTTCGAGGAACAACAAGGCTTGCTTTGCTACACCGGTGCAAGCCTGATCCATATGCTGGCATTCCACCGCCACCACAATCTTTTGAAATTGCTTCTCAAGACGAAAGTAGACATCAATACTCAATTCGGATACATGAACAGCGCGATCCAAATCGCCTCTAGACATGGAGACACGGCGATGGTCTCCACATTGCTTGAGCATGGAGCCAATCCAAACCTCCATGGTGGAATATACGGCAACGCACTACAAGCAGCTTCGAGGGAAGGGAATCGAGAAATCATTGCGTTATTGCTCAACAACGGTGCTCGAATCAATGCTCAGGGGGGCATCTACGGGACTGCTCTACAGGCCGCGGCGAGAAAAGGCTCGGTAGAAACCGTTCGGCTCCTGCTTGGAAACGGTGCCGACGTGGATGTTCGAGCTGGGCATTGGGGCACTGCGCTGCAGGCAGCATGTTCAGCGGATGAAGAAATTGCCACGATACTCCTCGACTGTGGCGCCGACCCGCATGCCAGATGTGGCTACTTTGGGACGGCATTGCAAGGAGCGGCGCTAGGGGGAATTGCCGATATTGTGAAAGCGTTGCTTGAAAAGGGAGTGGATGTGAATGCTCGAGGCGGGCCATATGGAAGTGCGTTACAAGCAGCTACAAGGCATTCTATTGAAACGACAAAACTGCTTCTTGAAAGCGGTGCAGACGTTACCATCCAAGGTGGTCTCCGCGGCTCAATACTGCACTCGGCAACCAAGGAAGGCATCTCAATGGTGGAACTTCTCCTTGATCATTCAAATTTTCCTGATATCCAAGGGGAAAGCCGCGTAGAAAAGATCAATTTCTTTAATGCGGCAAGAATCGGAGAGGTCGAAACTGTTGAACAAATGATTAAGAACGGTCAGGATATCAATCTGCAAGGAGGACTTCTCGGCAGCGCATTGCATTGGGCCTCGTGGCCGAGAGAGAAAGAGATGATAGAAAAGCTTCTCGAACTTGGCGCCGATGTCAATCTTCGAGGCGGAACATACGACACTGCATTGCAAGCAGCTTCAAGGGAAGGAAATACAGACATTGTAGAAATACTTCTCGAGAAAGGGGCTGACGTTAACGCCCAAGCAGGACACTGGAATACAGCGTTGCAGGGAGCATCAAGGCTGGACGTTGATAATGTTATTTCGGAAACACTGTTGAAGCATGGAGCTGATGTTAATCTTCGAGGGGGAGCATACGGCACCGCGTTGAATGCGGCAGCGACTGACGACCTACGGGATGTCATGGATCTGCTGATTCGACACGGAGCTGATCCTAATGCTTATATTTGGGTCTGGCCCAGGTCGTATCGATGGAACATTGCACTTTGGTGGTCGCAGGGCACAGTGTGGAAGCCTGCCTCTAGTATTATTATGTCTGTGTGTGTCCTTTCTTTGGCAGGCTGGAGCTTGTGGAAGAGACTCTTTATATTGAAGTAAATATTTTCAAATCCTAGAACAACTCTGAGTAATAACATTTATTACTCCATCTTCCGTGCCCGAAGAGCATTCAAATATACTTCAAACCTAACAACTTATATGTAACGTTCTGGAATTCTACTCGGTCCTATGCGGGGAATCCATGGCTTAAGCGAGTCCATACTCGGCAAACGCCGGGGTTGCGGGGGAATATCTGCCTGAGGCAACTACTCACCCTATTAACAATTGCCAGATTTATACTCTCTTATCTGCCCCTAACAACTTATATCCTAACTTATATCCTGGAGTTTGGTATAAAACTAGAGTTTAATATCAAACATATGACTTTTTTATTTATATATTATTAATATCTTAAAGATTTTACTAATATTTCCTAGCTAGCTAGGAGGGCTAGAGAATTGGGTGCCAATTCCCTTAAGCGAGCTGTCCCGAGTGGCTGGCCAAGCCTTACTAAGCAACGCAAGAATAATTATCCGGGGGAATTGGGTACCCTATTCCGTAACCCAATTCCATAATTAGTCAGCATACTAACGACCTAATCCCTACACTCTTATTGGGCACAATAGTCTAGTAGGGTGTGAGGTTTCAAAGGCAGAGTAATATAGTATTCAAAGATATCAATTCTTATTAATTAGTCAAATCTTATATAAACTAATCTCTACCCTTCTCAAAGCTCTGCTTTCCCTTACTTTATATCAAAGGCCAGTTGAAGCCTTATTAAATAGGATACGGGGCATTATAAAGAATATTATTTTACTTTAGCCCCATGATTTATAACCTCTTCCTTTTACCCGAACAGGTGACCTCCCCCAATGCCTTGTACAAGGCCCTGACAGGAATGATGGGTATGATGAGTGAAGACTTACGAGCGAAAATCAAGGTCAACTATTCGCCAGCAAGCAGGCGAGATTTTTGGAAATTCTATATCGAGATCAGTAAAATCTCGCTGGGAGAACATGGATTCCTCATACACGAAATGGCACCATCCGATCCAAAAAAAAACCCCAGAATTGACATCCTGGTGTCCAGACTTTCGGCAGCAGTCGAAAGTTAGCTCGCTGTATACGACCGATTATGCTGGGGTCGCAGACGCAGATTTCGACAATGCCAAGATCCCTATCCCAACGACGAGTATCCCAGATTCCAATAATGTCGAGTTCCGTGGCCTCGAAATGGATAAAATTAGGAATATTGTAGAGTTATGCCCCAACGCCCTTCACCGCGTCACATACTCGCCTCAGAAGGCAGAATTTGTTCTCCGGTGTGAGGCGCGCTGTCTTGAGTTGTCGAAAGTAGTTTTAGGCACTAATGACAGGATACCACATCAACATATAGAGACTCTGGTCACCGGCATGCATCCCAATAGAAGTGTATATGATATCGCCCAGGCTGTACAAGATTATCATTCTATGCGTGCCATTCTCCAAGAAGTGATTGCGCAGAATGGTGCTTCTCATTCCGTGTCAAGACCAGAAGAGACTAGTCTCTGCACAGAAATATGCAGGCGCCATGTCTGTATCTTGGGTGGGTTCCAGCTTTTTCTCTACTGAAGGTGGTCGAATAGGGATCGGTCCAGAATCCATGAAAACAGGAGATTCGATATGTATATTCTTCGGCGCTCACGTACCTCATATTCTCCAGTTCGATTCTGTTCGCAAGATTCATCTGCTTGTCAGGTCTGCTTTTGTATCTGATCTTATGGACGCCACCGAGTTCTATGCAAAGGATCCATGCAATACATATAAAGCTTTGTGGTAGGATAATGAGAGGACTGGGGATGAGCTCAAGTCCCGAATAAGAGTTATTATTTTTACAACGTGAGCAAGTAGCGGGATGAACATAATTCGTCTATTCCCACTCATCAATATACCACTTACCTACTCTCCGTTACCGTCATGATTACCTTAGCCAAGTGTCAACAGCAAGGCAGTAGGGATCTGCTCAGGGGCAAAAGGTTTTCAAGTGCATTTAGTCATACATTTGCTGGATATTGGAATTATAATATGCCATACTCAATTACAAGGACTCCAATTGTTTTCTAACTAGAATCTTTCAATCTCTGCTCAAAATTATATCCTTATTCAGAACCCTGCGAGGCCAATCCATTATCCATCGCAAATTCGATGGCAATATTTCATCAATCCCCCTTATATCACGATCAATCGCTTCGTAATCTCCCTTCCCATGAATCCACCAAGCGTAATCCAGCGCACTTAACAAAACCAGCATTCTAGCCATCAAAGCCATCGCAAGAGGATCATGTTGTTTCAACATGTTTAGATATCCAGCCTGGCACCTCACGGCCATGAATCCAGCGAACCGCTGAAGGGTTTTCGTGTCGGCGCCGGAAAAGAATGCTCGGTAATGATAAAGCACATATTCTTTAGCCTCTAAATAGACATTTTTACGATCATCTGTCATGCTTAGAACTTCGAATGCATCCATCAATGCAGAAAGATCATCCTCTAAACCTCGGAGTTGCGTTCTGGAGGCATCAGATAGCTCATCTTCTGCTACGACAGGAGGCAGAGTTTCGTCTCCAAGCCAGCCGTAACCTTGTTGGCCAAGGAATGCATTGTTCTCTTTGAAAATAACCTTGGCACCTTCCAGCATCCTTAAGGCTTGAAGTGGAAATTCGTATGGCTCGTTAGGTTGTGGCTGATGTGCTAGCAGCCAATACATATGCGAGAGCAGCACAGATGAAAGCCAAAGCTGTTCTTTTAGACGCTTATCGGGATTTGACAAAGCTTGCCGATGTTTCGCAAGGGATCGGTCGAGGTAGCGTCTCAGAGCAAGACCCATTTCAGAATTATTGCCTGAGTGCGCGTGCAGATGGAGAGCTGAGAGCGCTAGCATAGGGTTCAGAAGCAGTTCGGATTCGAAGGAAAGCTGTGGGATGGTCCGCTGCCATGCCTCTTTGGATGCACCATTGCAGCCGGGCATGGTGAAACTAACTACGGAACCGTAATGGTACATCAGACGGAGCTCTAGACTTCGCC
>Ga0247734_1001301_pt1 | contig 19192 bp, 11 predicted proteins | sample UWRJL103311B2_FD_180933 | JGI IMG/M metagenome (GOLD analysis project Ga0247734, IMG submission 180933) | Plant litter microbial communities from Arlington Agricultural Research Station in Wisconsin, United States - UWRJ-L103-311B-2 | ecosystem: Environmental > Terrestrial > Plant litter >... | reverse complement strand
ATGGAAATCAGATTTCCGCTCGGTATTCATCAATAATTATGGTGCCGCTGGAAGCAATGCCGCAATGATGGTCTGTCAACCATCTCAGTCCCACTTCTCTTCTAGGATGTCGAGTGAATCATCTGTCACTACCTCGAGGCATCTGTTCCTAGTCACGGCTCATTCTCTTGATAGCCTCAAGAGCTTCTGTACTGCCCTTCAGCGTTTAATTGTACCGCCTGAGGGCATGGTAACAGGGTTCCAGTCAAGTTTAAGGATCGCAAATCTTGCCTTTAACCTGGCGCACAAACAAAATCACAAGCACCAGTACAGATTAATTACATCCGCTAGTAATGCTTCGGAGCTCTGGAGCCAACTCGAAGAAGTCGCACAGGACCGTAGTAAGTCACTCGTAAATATTCAAGGCTCTTGCCTGCCGGTTGTCCTTTGCTTTGGCGGTCAGATAAACAGTAAAGTCGGCCTAAGTAAAGTGATCTATGACAATTGTGCTGTCCTACGTATCTACCTTGACAAGTGCGATGCGTTTTGTCAATCACTAGGTACCACGATCTTCCCCTATATTTTTGACAAAGAACCTGTTGCGGATATAGTGAGTCTTCACTGCTCTCTATTTTCGCTACAGTACTCGTGTGCAAAAGTCTGGATCGATTCAGGAGTTCAAGTAGGCGCATTAATCGGTCACAGCTTCGGCCAACTCACGGCACTTTGCGTCTCGGGCGTTTTATCACTCCAAGATGCATTAAAATTCATCGCTAAGCGGGCTTCACTCATAGAAACGCACTGGGGTCCAGACTGCGGCGCAATGCTTTTAGTAAAAGCTTCTTCCGAGATGGTAATGAAGATTATATCCTTGAGTTCAGATAATAACATTGAGATTGCCTGTCATAACGGCCCGGAAACGTATGTGCTAGTTGGATCAACCGCGGCCATTGATGCCGTGCAGACAATGTTGTCGGACGCCTTGTCACCACTTGGAATCATTCCAGCCAAGAGGCTTCAAGTTACACATGGATTCCACTCGACCTTCGTGGACGCTATTCTTCCAGGGCTGCGGGAGATTGCCAATGATTTGACATTCAATGAACCAAGAATATCTATTGAAACGTGTTCGAAAGGAGCGAATTGGGTCGAATACGGGCCAGAACTCATAGTTGCCCATTCCCGCGAAGCTGTATTTTTTGAGGATGCGGTTAGGCGGATCGAAAGGAGACTTGGTCCATGCATTTGGCTTGAGGCAGGGTCAATGTCTTCCATAACCAAAATGGCGAGCACTGCTCTTGGGCGCGCAAAGTCGGGACCACCGAATTCCTTCCTTCCTCTTGAACTGGCCACAATGGATTCTATTTTGGATACAACAGTGGAGTTACGTAGGAAGGGTATCAATGCGCATTATTGGCCATACCACAATGTTCAACGGGAGCAATTTGCCAATATCAATCTTCCCCCATACCAATTCGAGAAAACTAGACACTGGCTTCAGTATAAAGATACACCCCAGGAAATAGAAGCTTCTCATGCACTAGCTATTGAAACTCCGTTTGATGGGTTCATGCGCTTGACGAAATATGAGAATTCTCATCAGCCACTCTCCGAGTTCGAAATCAATCCTATGTCACAAACGTTTAGGGTCTGTGCCGAGGGTCATGCAGTTCTCGGAAATAGTTTATGTCCAATATCACTGTATTTCGAAATCGTGGCAACTGCGATAAAGACCCTGAATCCGAAAGAAACCTCGTCGGCCAGTCTCCTGAGAGTTGAAGACCTGATTGTTCATGCTGCACTAGGCGTAGACCAAGACAGAGCTTGCCGGCTGATTCTCACTCAACACAAGGACGGAAACCATAAGTGGGACTTCAATCTTGTAAGTCAATTGCGATCCGATAGATCCAGCGACTGGCGTAATCATGCGAGCGGAATTGCCATCATTTCAGAGCCCAAAGACTCGAAATTGATGATTGAAAGGCGCAGGTATCAACGCCTCATTGGTCTGGACCGATGCGACGCGTTATTAAGTGATCCTAATGCAGAATCGATGCAAGGTCCCATCATTTACAGAACATTCGACAGAGTTGTCCATTACCAGGACTATTACCGTGGGGTTAAAAGTGTGGCAGCGAAGAATGGCGAGGTTGCAGGCCTGTTGTTGATGCCGGCCACGGCGTTCAGTGTGATAAAAGATACTTTCACCAACCCCCTCACGGTCGATAGTTTCCTCCAAGTTGCTGGTATCCACGTCAATAGTCTAAGAGAACTAGGAAGAAATGAACTTTACGTATGCACAAGCATACGCAGTTGTCAGATGTACCGGGATCTTGGCTACAATGAACAGAGTCGATCCTGGAAGGTGTATTCAAGCTTTGATAGCGTAACCGAAAAGTTGTTGGAGAATGACATTTTTGTGTTTGATGCGGAAACAGGTTCTTTGGACATGGCTTTCTGGGGAGTCCAATTCACGAAGTTGCAGGCGAATACTTTTGAGCGGGTTCTGTCAAGTGTCAATCGTGGAAAAGAGTCGCAGCGTGAGGTACGTCGGGATCATGAGCAGAAAACCACAGAGAAAGTGGCGAAATCAATAGCTCTACGACTATCCGAAATCAATACCACCCAAGTCCCACATGAACCTTCTGGACTTGACTTCTTACGGCGTCTCAAGACAGTTGTAACAAATCTCACAGATGTGCCTTCCGGTGACATTGATGACGATGCAACTTTCGATGAGCTGGGAATCGATTCGTTGATGGTAAACGAAGTACTAGTCGATATCAAGAAAGAGTTCCTAATCGATGTTCTAGTCGAAAAGTTCCAAGAGCTGGAGACTGTTTCCTCGTTGGCTTCATACCTTCAGTCAAAAGCCGAAGGTGTACGAGCCAGTGATAACCTTTATCTCTCAGTAGATTCCGAAGAACTAGAAGAAAGTATTGGTTTTGATACTCCGGCTAGCTTCTCGGGTAACAGCCTTTCAGAGTCTGTTGCGAATGTTTTAGCGGAGCACCTGGATCTTCCTGAATCGATTCCTCTAGATCTCAATCTTCAAGATGCAGGTCTTGACTCTTTACTCAGTATGGAGGTACAATCAGATATTGCAAAGGAGTTTGGAGTAACTGTGACTCTGAGTAGCGATCTGTCGTTTGGAAAGCTGTTAGATATGATATCAAACATGGTTCTAACTCCGACACCGCCCTCGAGAGCGCCTGAAAAAGTAAAAGATCAGTCCAACACAAGCCATAAAGGGATGCACCTACCACGTAACATACCATCATTTAGCGAAACCACAAACCCAGCAATCATCAATCCTGAAAGCATATCCTCATCCTTCTCAAGTGTCCGAAGAAGTGTTGACAAATTTGCCCAGCAAACACACCAGAGTGACTTTTACGTCAAAGTATTCCCGCAACAGTCACGTCTTGTCATTGCGTATATTGTCGAAGCTTTCGCGGATCTTGGGTGTCCTCTTGGGTCTCTAAAGTGCAATGACAGACTCCCTGATATTTTGTATAAGCCGATGCACAAACAGGTGGTGGTACAGATCCACAATATTTTGGAAAATGAGGGTCTAATTATTTCAAGTCCTTCCGGCGGTCATCTTCGGACAGAAAAGGAGATTAATGTAACTCCAGCCTGCACACAGTACGTTCAGATCATAAAAGATCATCCTCAGCATGCATTCGAACACCGCCTACTCAATATTTCAGGGCCTCGGTTGGCCGAATGTCTCTCTGGAAGCTTGGATCCACTGTCACTAATCTTTGGATGCAAGGCAAATAAAGAATTATTGGAAAATGTGTACACACATGCCCCGATGTTTGTAAGCGGGACTCTTCTACTAAACCAATTTTTGGTGAATCTATTTTCCCAAGAAAAATCGCGCATTAGGCCTGTTCGAATCTTGGAAGTTGGTGCAGGTACCGGTGGTACGACGAAAGCTGTTCTCAACGCCCTATCGAAGGAAGGGATCCAATTCGAATACAGCTTTACGGACATATCAGCATCGTTGGTGAATGCAGCGAAGAAAAAATTCTCACAGTATTCTTCAATGGATTTTGGGATTCTCGACATTGAGACGCATCCACCAGAGCAACTGCTGAAGAAATTTGACATTATTCTCTCAACCAATTGCATCCACGCGACCAAACGGCTAGTTGAATCCACAACCAATATTCAGAAGATGCTTCGTGATGATGGTGTGCTCTGTCTAATTGAGTTGACTAAGAATTTGCCATGGTTTGATCTTGTCTTTGGCCTCCTCGAAGGTTGGTGGCGCTTTGAAGATGGGCGAACTCATGCCCTGGTGGATGAAATATTCTGGGGGGAAAAGTTAACGAGAGCTGGCTTTAGCAATGTGAACTGGACAAAGGGTAACACTGAAGAGTCAAAACAGCTTCAGCTTATTATTGCTTCAAAATCTAGTACGGAAGCTCTGCAACCCACAGAACTCGTTCAACGAAGCCGTAAATATGTGCCACACGCAATGTCAATGGAGACCGTAACATACAGAGAGGAAGGGTCAATCCCATTGCTTGCTGATATATATTATCCTACAGCTGTGGATGGACCTACGGTGAAACGGCCAATAGGTGGGGCATAGCTTTCTTCCAATATCTTCGAAGTCATGATTTATGCTGGTAGTTGGGTTAGCTGACCCGTGGAATAGCTCTTATGATTCACGGCGGTGGGCACATCATGCTTTCCCGATCGGACATCCGACCAGCACAGACACAGCTTCTCCTAGATCAAGGCTTCATCCCTGTGAGCATTGATTATCGACTATGTCCCGAAGTCAACCTCATAGATGGCCCAATGCAAGATGTGTGTTCTGCGCTACAATGGGCGCGCGAAGTCCTTCCATCACTTTCCTTCAAAAACCAAGCAATAAAAGCAGATGGAAAAAGAGTAGTGGCCATTGGATGGTCCAGTGGCGGTCAACTCGCCATGTCATTAGCTTGGACGGCCGTCCAAAGAGGTATCGACCCCCCCAGCGCGATCCTAGCTTTCTACTGCGCTACCGACTACAATGCAGAGTTCTGGAAACAATCAAACGTCCCTGTTGGTACAGGGGAAATTACTGGAAGCGACTACAACATCTGGGAAGCGTTTGGGGATTTACCTCTTACTCAGTATAGCGTACCTGCTGAAAGGAAACCCGTTGGCGGGTGGCTATCTCTCTCAGATCCGCGGTCTAGAATTGCACTTCATATGAACTGGGCTGGTCAGTCTTTGCCAATTTTATTAGGGAAAATGAAGAAGGCTTGGGAAGAGGGGGCGAATACTGATCCTAAGCCAATCTTCCCACAACCTTCATTTGATGAAGTTCTGCCCATCAGTCCTCGAGCACAGATCGAGTGTGGGGCATATAGAACGCCAACGTATTTGGTACATGGGACTGCTGATGATTTGATTCCCTGGCATCAAACACAAGAGACTTATCAGGCTCTCGTCGACAAAGGTATCCCGGCTGAAGTAAGGATTGTTAAGGATGCCGTACATTTATTTGATCTGAGGGGAGAATCAGATGTTGGGAAGTGGCAAATAGTTAAAGAAGCTTACAGTTTTCTGTTTGCTCGGGTTTGAGACGTCTCTGGTCTCGAATTGAAGATCTTGAGAATTTTGGTTATTGATACCTGTCAGACCTAACCTGAAATATGTTGTGGCCTCAGGCTCCAATATTGGCACCAATAGCGTTGTCCAAATGATTTTATCGCCTGACGACCTTCTTCTCCTTTTTGAGATTACATAACACATTATATTCAATTTAATCATCACTGAAAAATGTGCTGTATACTTCCTTGTCATTTTGTGTGAGCACGACTCGCACGAGTTGATGGTCGTAGGGGGTGAAACCCGAGAAGAAGCCTTGCGCTTGGGGCAATGCAGTTCATTCATTGGCCAAACAAGCGAAACGGCAAGCGGAGCTTTGAAAAGTCCCTACTCCGCTCGGTCATCATGTATTTCATTTACGAACGGGACTTTCTTGTATCATTAGGAACTTTCTTTTTCTCCGGTTGTGATGAAAGCATAATCCGCCTGTCGTGTAACAAGCATGCAGGCCGTACCACATTCACAAGATACGGGAGTTGCTAAATCGCGGGCGTGTCATAATTGTTCCCGTGCCAAGACGAAATGTACTGTCCAAACGGAAGACATGTCTGCGCAACAATGTGCTAGGTACGTTTAATGTTAAAGGCAATATATATATATATAATATAATATGCTAACTAGTTATTCCGATAGATGTTTCCGTCTCAAGAAGGATTGTGTTGTTCAACCACGGGCTAAGCGGAAGAAGAGAGGACCCAATGCAACGTATTGCTATCCAACCCCTTCCCATATCTACCTGACCAAATGGTTTAACTGTGACTAACTTGAATTGTCTTTGAGATAGGGTAACTGCTGGGTTGGAAGCAAAAATCGAAAGCCTGGTCAATCTGTTATCTACAACGCAGAGTCCTAGAGCTGGACACGCCGAAAACAACCCAGTGACCAATAATCTTCAAATGAATCCTTTGCCAACTTTTCCCTTTGACAAACCTATTAATTGCCTCAATGAAGGGGCCCCACTACTAGCTTGTAGCTCTCAAGTTGCTACAGTGCCCAATAGAACTCGAGCTACCACTCCGTCAGCTACAAACTCAAGTATGCTCCACACGGACTTAGGCGATCCAAGCTGCATCATGCATAGGCTAACTCATTAGCTAAAAACACTCCTACAGAAACAGAATCTCTGCTAAGCAGTGATACCCCTCCAATAAAATCACCCGACGACTTACTGCAGGTTTTCAAAGCTCAATTCGCAATTCAATTTCCATATGATGTCTTATCACCTCACATGACTGCTGTAGACCTTGAAGTTCAGCAGCCAAGGCTTTATAAGATGATAATGATGGTGGTTTCTTCACATGAGCCACTTCAACAAATTGAGACAGGAAAACTTCTCCTCTCGGAGATTTCTACTGCGGTGAGTGTTTTCTTGTTCTCTTGATCTGAAGTCCTTCCTACAAGAAATGGTTATTTGCAGTCCTAGCGATAACTTAAGGGTGCTGACATTTTCCAAAGTTACTTCTTAGAGGAGAAAAGACATTGGACATGCTGCAAGCTCTGCTCGTTTATCTTTCATGGTACGTCAACAGGCTATCAACCCGCCGCTCCTCAGACTTACGATGTGTCTAGGTCGCATTTCTATGCCGCAGTCCCACTTCATATGCAGTCAAGTGGTATTTTGCAACTTATTCTTGCTCTAGTATATGATCTTTCTCTAAACAGGGTATGTGATTGTCTGCCCTGATAATTTGCAGTAGTTTGCATTTAGTCTCTCGCATCCCTTAGTGGTTATCAACTGGGCTATTATCTGCGCCATAGATACGCTAACATGTGTTAGGCGGTCAGATTTGATGTAGAAACGGACAAAATCTTAGCAGATGCGGTTAAGAGAAAAGGTGTAGCCCATGCACCGCGAGAAGCAGAGAGATCTTTGGCCGAGCGTCGAGCGTTGCTTTACGCATTCTACCTATCCTCTACGTCAGTACCTCTATCCAAGCTTCTATGCTACTTTAATTAAAATCTATACAGGTTCTCAACGTGTATTCGAAAGGCGGACGGTTTACAGCCCTCTCCTTACATAGAATACAATTGCAAAGTACGTGGTTAAAAGAACGAGATAAGTTCTTGTGTGAGATTTAATTTTCCAAAAGGAAAGCTGCTAATGTTAGACAAAGATGCTCCAGGAAGTGGCGGATTGTGATGCTGATCTTATTCTTGCCGCATGTGTTCGGTTTCAGTTAATTGCTGACACTGTTCATAGAGCTTTACCCAACAGACTTTCTAATTCGGACGGGCGGAACGCTCCGCTTTGGATGCATAACACACATCTGCAAAATGAGCTCAGCAGTATACTTAACGGTCTACCTGCTGATCTTCAGAATCATAGTCTGTAAACACTCATCCCAAAATACATTAAACTAACATTTCTGTACAGCTTTCATGAGAATAAGCTACCTGAACGTCGACGTCTTTCTACTTGACGCTGCGATATTAGAAACTACAAAGATTCAAGCATACAATCCGCGGCGTATCGACCTCAGATGGAGTTGTTTGTTAGGAAGTAAATCCCTATTAGATACATTTCTGACTGTGCCGGTGTCGGCGTACCATACCATTCCATTCACAGTCATGTGTCAAGTTTCGTCCTCCTTGATGAATTTGTTCAAACTTGCTTTCCTGGAGGATCTAGGTTGGGATCTTATTCATGTAAGAAACACAATCAAATTGGAATATTACTTTGACAATCTTGTGAGTATGCACCAGCCTTTTTGAATATGCTTTTCGTGCACCCCACGATAAGTAGAGTTAGAGCATAATTGAACATTATGATCGAACATTAGTCCTGACATTGTTCTGGAACTTCAAACTAAGTTTTTTAAACTAGACTTCCAGGATGGAACAAGCTGGTTCTGGCATTGACAGATTTATGCCAACCAAGGATTCGTTCCCAACCAAATGCGCCATGAGTTTTAACTGGGCAAAAACTTGGTACCATGCCAAAGTTGGATCTGGGCCTGATGAAGGACAATCGGATGCAAATCATCCTACCGATAGAATCGAATCATCCGATGATATGTTGAACTACAATGGATTTGACTCCATTGATGATATAAACTGGCAAGAGCTTATGATGGACTTCAATTACGAACCTGTGCAATAATTCCCAATTTGAAAAAAATGTGTTCTACAGTAATGGAACACTTGGCTAAGATGTCTGTATATAACGAGGTTTTCTGAGAATTCTCATCTGGGAGCTTTGCACTGTAACTTACAAAAGAGCTTATAGCTGAATTCAGTAGAAATAAATCATTCTAAAGTAGTGGAGTGTGTATTTTTCTCCAAGTCCAGTCAATATTTGAATCAAACCTGTCATTTCATAATCTGGGTTCGGGAACGGGAAATAAGATCCCGGCTAACCCCCGACCTGAGATCGGCGACGGAGTTTAAGTATATACTATAATACATCCTCAATTTCATTTTCACTGATGCAAGACTCAGCATCACATTCGTTCTTTACGTCGTAGCGTTTAATTGTTGCAAAATGCTCGAGACCCCTTCCGACAAAGATAATACAGAAACAGCACCTGACAACACCTCCGCACCCAAAGACAACCCCCCAAAAATAGAATCACCTGTTCAGGCCCAGGAGAAGGATGTGCAACATATCACAGGAATCCGGCTGTTATCTGTCCTTTTCGCACTTGCTCTTGTTGCGTTCCTGGTTATGCTAGACCAGACAATTGTGGTAACCGCTCTTCCTAAGATTAGCGTGCAGTTCCATTCGCTGAAGGATATAGGTAAGTGAATATTTTCTACTCCTTGTGTAAAATGGAGAAATTGGTTGTTGCTATTCATGAGTCAATCGTAGATGGCCCTTTTCACAGCTCCCCAATTTGTCCATTTCACTTGTAGAGTTTGTAACAATGCTAAGTCACGACACCTAGGCTGGTATGGAAGCGCATACTTGTTAACAAAGTACGCAATCCACTTGCCTTTTCTTTGATGTGAATTCCCAACTCACAGATGTTACAGTGCCTCGATGCAACCTCTGATGGGGAAGATCTATCAGTATTACTCTTCTAAGGTATGTATGGTGACTGCTACCCCTTACCCCCTTCCTAAAGACGATTCACCCTAACTTGGTTATAACCAGATCGTCTTTCTTAGCTGCCTTAGCATATTTGAGCTTGGATCTCTAATCTGTGGTGTCGCCCAGTCCTCCATAGTGCTCATCATAGGAAGAGCTATTGCCGGAGTTGGAGGTGCCGGCTTGTTAATTGGGATTATCTCAATAATTTCGACTTCTGCGCCTATTGATAAAAGGCCTATGTATTTAGGAAGCACATTAGGACTGGCTTCTATTGGACTGGTGTGTGGACCGGTAAGTTGACTGCACAAGTACCCCTTTCATGTTGCTCCAATCGCATACTTTCTAAATTCAAATGAGTACTAATAATCATTATCTCAGATATTAGGGGGTGTTTTCACTGAATATGCGTCTTGGAGATGGTGTAAGCTCTTAAGCCATGTTTCCTGCATATCTAGGGAATTTGGTCTTGTTCTCATCCAAACCATAGCTAATACACTTAGGCTTCTTCATCAACCTTCCTATCGGGGCCATTACTATTTGCATTATCTCCTTCATCAATATACCAACCTCGCATGTTCAAAGTAAAACAAAAAAAACTTTCCTAGAACACCTTCAATGTCTCGACCTTCCTGGCTGCGCAGCATTTACACCCGCAATTGTCATGCTACTTCTGGCGATTCAGTGGGGAGGTGTGACATATAAATGGAATTCAGCAACCATCATAGGCTTGTTCTGTGGTTTTGGGGTTGCAATGGCGCTTTTTATCTTCATTGAGAAGAGAGCTGGACAAGGGGCCATGATTCCTTTGGCTAGCATATATCAGCGAAAAGTTATCTGTGCGGGAGCCGTAGCCTTCTTTTCCTCTGGTGGCAATCTCTTGATTGCATATTACCTTCCAATTTGGTTCCAGGTTGTTCAAAATGCTTCACCGACCATGGGTGGCATACGTCTACTTCCTACCATCGGTGCTTTGTCATTTGGATCCATGGCTGCTGGGGCTCTTGGTAGGCAAACTTTCATTCATTCAGACATCAATAAGCAGTCTCGGATCCTGCTATTTTAATCCGAATGCTTTATATATTCAGAACTGACGTTCAATAGTGACTAGAACGGGCTACTTCACCCCTTTTGCTATCTTAGGATCTGCTCTCAGCGCTATCGGTACTGGGCTTCTTGTGACCCTAAGCCTGAACTCCGGTGCTGGAATGTGGGCTGGGTTCCAAGTCATTGCTGGTCTTGGCCGAGGTATGACAATGCAACAAGGTATCACGGCTGTCCAAGCAGCGCTATCTCCTGAGATGCAGCCCATCGGCACTGCATTCATTATGTTCATCCAAATTCTAGGTGGGACAGTATTCATCTCCTTCGGTCAGACGATCTTTACGAACCAGCTCAAGACAGCGCTTGCCCATTTCGCGACGACTGTCGACAGTGGAAAGATTCTTGAATCCGGAGTAACAGCATTCAGGACGGTGGTGAGTCCGAGTCAAGTTCATGGGGTACTGTTAGCATATAATCATGCTCTGACCCAAATTTATGTAAGTTGCAAAATCAAGTCTCAGAAGTTTGTAACTCACTGTTATATGTAGTATCTGAGCGTTGCTGCCTGTTGTATTTCATTTGTCGCCGCCTTTGGATTGGGATGGACAAATATAAAAACCAAGAAGTCACCAGAGTCAATAGAGGAGAAGGTATAAATCTGTGAGATTGTACTAGAACTTAGAGACGGATTTGACAAACAACATGTAATAGTACTTGAATAGAAGCTAGAAGCCGATACGTTGTGGCCGAAGGTACCAACCCTCTTGGCTTCTGGCGCTACTGTATTTAGCCTTCCATGCTTTACCAATAAAGTGAAATTTGTACGTAATTCGAAACCTTACACTTGTTCATGTTGCACAGTATTTCGTATTCCTTGTGATGAATTCAATTCGTTGTCGAATGGTGTCTGCAATTGATGAAACTGTTGCTTTAAGGACCACTGGGCGTTTTTTGATGAGTAGCAGAGGCATTAATCAAGTTTGTTTACGTGAACTCGGTAGTGAGTTAATGCAGGAAGAAGCATATTGGCGCTGTATAGTGCCCCAATCTTTTTCAAGCGTCGAGAAGAAGCCGCACGGCAAGAATGATTAAACTACAGTAAGCCGATGAATGATGAAGGTCTATAGTATAAGACAGACCTATTCAGGTATTTTGAATCCTCCTTCGAACGAATTTGCCTCAATAGACTTCAGACAAAGCCATGTTCTCACCCCGTTCTCCTTAGCATAATCTGCTCCAGGGCGGAGTATAAAATTGTCTTTTTTTTAGGACTTTTCAGGACCTTTTCTTCGCAGCCCCATTCATCCCGACCGTCTTCATCCTCTTAGCCTCCGCAAAAACCCTTCCACAAGCTCTCACGCTATCAGCAATAAGCACTATAGCCCTATTAGCCCAGATCTCACGCACCAATTCTTCTTTCAAAAATAAGGAGGGGAAAATGGAAAACCACCTACGACCCGGAATAAGAATCCAAAAGCCGTTCAACAGCACAAAATACCCATAAAAGTAATAATTCTCGGGCCTCGAATACTCAATCCCATAGACCAGAAAGTCAAACGCACAGGTCCCGAAGTACAGGACATCCCCGTAGAGCTGTCCCGTGGAGATGATAATCTGCAGCGGGTGTCGGAAGGGATTATCCGCGACGATAAAAGCCGCCAGGATAAAACCTAACGGGCCCCAGCACCAGGCGGTAATGGACTCCATCGACATAACAAAGGCATCCGACGTGAGATAGCGAGAATCAGACATGGAGTATTCTTTCCAGAGCTGCGCGAGGATGTGCTGGGAGCCCGGAAGGGTAGCAAAGTTGAGGGCATAGTAGCCTTCGAGGAAGAGATGGATGGAGCCGCCTGGTCGTTTGTTAATACAAGACCTTGCAAAGATAGGGGGAGGAAAGGGGTAAGACGTACATAGCGTAAACCAGAGCACCTTGGAGAGTTCAGAGATGGTGATGCGAGGGTTTACATACGTCGCGAGGGTTTTCGCGACTGTTAGAACAACTACACAGGTCACAGCGAATGTAGAGACCAGTGCTAGGGTGCTCCCTTCGTTCGGGACATAGTTGGGGATTTTTACACCCACAGGGTAGTAGGAGTGCGGAGTGCTGATGGTCATTGTAGATTGTCACAAATGAGTAGAGTGCAGTGTTGGAAAGACTAAGGAGTACGAAAGTACATTCAGAATCTTTTATAATTCTATAGCACCAGTATATACGTGGATGGCTCTCGCGGGTGGATGCCTTATTGTAGGACAAACCAGAGTCCAGATGGTCGTACGATCCGGAACAAAACACGCTCGGGTTCCGTGCTTGTCGTGAGGTTCCACTACCCGCACACGCTAGCGAAATTATTGGTCTTGGCATAAGTAAGCGACTCCACTGTATTTGTGGGGTCTATGTGCCAGATCCCTGCATCCTACTAATCAGATCACAGCTAGTCGAATTCTCTACAGTACTTCTCTTGGTGCCTTCACCTTCACCAATCCTCTTGTCAATATTATATCATCTTACATCATCTTGACATCTTCTTATTCCCAATCGATATCTTAGGTAAAGGTAAACCGCTAATTGGCTTGTCTGGACCACGACATTTGGGGGACCGTACTTATCGTGCAATCTCGTGTTCCAACACGAACACGATTTAATTTACCGACCGCAGCTAATCAGAAGAACGATTTCTACCGCCCAGCATTTACGTTATTACCACAATGGCGATCACTGCAGCTTTTTTAATGTAACGGTGCGTCGCCGCGAGTAATAACATAAACTGCAAGGGGTGAACTCTTGGAGTTCGGGTATAAGTGCAATAGGTAGGTATATTATTAAGCATCAATTTGTAATAATACACTTAGTTACGGAGTACATAACTAATACTGTATTTGGGATTAGCATGAGGCTCCCATCTAACGAAATGTAATTACTTATATAAAACCCACCGAAATCTCTAGTACCTTCAAGTTCTACCACGTGATACCCCTGGTTCTCATTGCAGCCTAAGCGAGCGTCCAATCCTCAGGCCAAAAGAATGTGTCACCTTCTATTTGTCAAGCGTTTATAACATTTTAAGTCTCCATCTCGTGGGAGTTACAGTATTTATTATTTAATGGCATATACGTATACGTAGAAGAGAACTAGTAAACTTATAATGAAATGTGTAATGTATATTTCGCTGGTTTCATTTACCGCTCCTCCCTTTGCGTCACTTCAGTGATACCATACGACACGCCTATCGTCCTCTTTCTGAGGCAACCTTTTTATCTATCATTTAGTAAAGCTGTCGCGTTGGTGAATTTTGGTGTCGTTTTCACTGTACACATACATCAATATTAAATTTATATTGTATTATTACAATCTAAAGGTCTAAAATAGACAATAGAAGATCTTAATGATTAGAAAGCAAAATGCTTTTATCATCCCTCAAAAACACTAGACTATTATTACTCTCTACGCTCCCTCTCAATCAATACGGCCATATCTCTTAAATCAGACGCCTGTGCCAATTGCAAAAGGGGAACTTTCACTCCAATCTCGCGGTTTATGGCATGTTGTAGGTGAACCAAAAGGAAAGAGTTCCCACCGATTGCAAGGAAGGAAGAGTGTAGACCAATATCTGCCGTACCAGCGACAACTCCAATGACTTTGATCCAAAGTGTGCGAAGTCTTTCTTCTGTTTCCGTGAGCTTTTCTCCGTCTGGTGTAAGGGGTTGTGTTTCTGTTTGCCCGGGAAGTGGCAGGGTTTGCAAAAGTTCAAGATCCAGCTTTCCGTTCGGCACAAGCGGCAGTCGGTCCAACACTATAATGGTGGCTGGGATCATATACCGTGGGAGAGGGAGCGTCTGTAGAAGGTCCATGAGCTGCTGATGCTCCAGGTGTTTGCCCGGTTTGAAAGCTACATGGCACACAAGGAACTGCGGGTCGCCCCGAACCGTCACTGCTGCGTCGGCCAAGTCATCCGGTGCTGCCTCCATGATTGCACCAGTCACCTCGTTCAGGTCGATACGGAGCCCTCGAAGCTTAATGACCGTGCTGCCGCGTTTAGTTCGACCTAGGAAGATGATTGATCCGTCTTCTTGTACGGAACCCCGATCTCCGGTTCTATACATGGTTGTGAATCCTTGTTCCACATCCTGGGCAGTAGCGAATGGGTTTTTGACAAACACGCTCTCATTTAGGCTTGGGTTAAGATAGCCGTTAGCTACCATGGTGCCAGCAATGCAGATTTCTCCTGGCATTCCCAAGGGCAGTAGGCTCCCATCATCCTCACTGGTGATGTAAATCGAGTTGTTTGGAACGACATGACCGATACAGGACCCGACATTGTTCTTCCCTTGATCATCGCTGGTACTAGAACCATCGTGTATAGGAATATCTTGGCTTGTGATAACAGTAACTTCAGTAGGTCCGTACCAATTGGTCAACATCAGATGGGGCAGCTTCAGCTCCCGCAGGCCATCAACAACCCGTCCAGGAAGGACTTCCCCGCCTGCCCCGGCAAAGCGCCAATCGGTGCATTGCCGCAAACGGTCTGGCGCATAGGTGAGAAGCAAGCTATATTCTGACGGAGTGCACATTGTAAACTCAATCTTTTCGTCAAGGATAAGTTTGGAAAGCATGTCTGGATCGCCCCGGCTCTCGAAGGGAGCAACCACCAGCATTCCCCCGTTAGTGAAGGCGCTGTAGATTTGCGAAAACGATACATCAAATCCGATGGATGTTTGCTGTAGTACTCTGATTTGTCCAAAAGCATATCTTTCGCTCGAAACAGCAGCGTAGTTCATGATACCCCTCTGATGGAGCCTGATACCCTTAGGTGCGCCGGTGGAACCACTTGTGAATAGAATGTGGCTATCAGCTCCAGGTTTCGAAGGAGCTTGTGCGGGGATAGCAACGGCATCTTGTTGGTGAAGTCTGGCTAGCTGGGTTATATTCAATAGTCTGATTTCGCTGCCAGTATTCATGTGGCTCTCCGCCACATCATTGGCGGTTGCTGTATGGAAGACCAAGGCATGCGGCTTACACACCCGCAATATATCATTGCGTCGCGTTGCTGGGACACCTATATCAAAAGGAACAAAGATAGCACCAATCCTAAAGACTGCTAGCATTGATGCATAAAGATCAATACTCGGCTTACAGAACACCACAACTCGAGTTCCGGTTGTGGTGTTAGCATCGAGCAATATCCTGGCATAAAGATCAACCTTTTGCTTCAACTGGCTGTAAATGATCATCTCACTACCATCCTTGACCGCAACTGAGTTTGGGAATTCAGCAGCAACCTGGCTGAATCTTTCAGAGAGTGAGTCGGGCCACGAACGTTGGATGGCAGGGGTGCGTGCCACCGTTCTCGCTTGGTCTAGCTGTGTGTTACTGAATACCTTGAACTCCTTGACTGTAGCCAGGGGCTTTTGAACTAGACCTTCAAGAACACTGAAAAATGTCTCTGTGATAAATTGCGTTGCTGAAAGTGAGTAAAAGTCGTCCGTGCATCTAAATGCGAGAACATGGCCGCCTGAGGCCGAGCGCCGCACGTCAAGGACAAAGTCGTACACGGTTGTGAAATCCGCTTCCTCTACAGCAATGGTACACTCTCCTAGAGTGTTCGGAAGACTGTCATCCACTGTGTAGTTATAGGCTACTTGGATAAGCGGCATGTTGCCTTCGTTCACTTCAGGCCGTACCTTGTCCACAATGAGAGCAAATGGAAGATTTGCATGGTCAAGGCTACTTAGCAAAGCCGTGCGTGTGTTTTTAATAACCTCTGTGAAAGTCATACCCAGAGCTCCCTTGAATCGAATCGGCAGGATAGAGGCCAAGTGGCCAACTGTTTCCCGGAACTTGCTAATCGGGTCACGACCGGTGTGCAAAACGCCAATGACTATGTCATCAATATTCAGCAAGCGGCAAAGGAAGACTTGCATGGCGGCAAGGTAGAATTGCATTGGAGTGACGCCGTTAGCCTGACTGATCCTTGTAACGCTTTGCACGAATTCGCTGCTCAGCTCTTTGTCACTATAGTGGTGGCGGTATGCTCGACGGGTCTGTCTGGTTCGTACTTTTGCAACCGGTAGTAGCGGTAGAACTTCTGGAATTGGGTTAAGATGATTTACCCAGTACTCAATACTGTCATTCAAATGCCCGCTCTGGACATCTTCCATTTCCTGGCAGGTATAGTCTAGGTATGAAGTAGGTGCAGGATGTAGAGACCACGATGGAGATTGATAGTCGCGGGCAATGTCACTTAGAATAAGTGATATGCTAACTACATCAATGATGAGGTTTTGGAATCCCAGGACCAAAGTATGCCACTGTGCGTCATGACGCACTAATGTGGCCTGGACCGTGTCCCCGGTCTCGATGGAATAAACATGCTCCTTGGTTCTGTCAAAAGCCTTCTGCATATCGACATCCGCACTCTCGGCTGTTGATTGCAGCAGAGTAAGTTGAAACGGCTTGGTGCTAGTGAGGTGTTGCTGGACCTTTGAGCTATCTGTGGTTGCGAAGAAACATGTTCGCAGTGCGTCATGGCGATTCACAGTCTTCTCAAATGCCCGATTAAGCCTTTCAACGTCCAAGGGACCATCAATCCGCCACCTCGTGGTAAGGTTGAGCGCTGTTCGCGTATCGGAGAATGTGTATATATAGAAAAGTCCCGCCTGTGCGATAGACAAGCGCTCTGATCTGGTAAATTCCATCCTAGGCTCCGAGTTTGGAGTGGAAATTGGTGACGATTCAGCTTCACTCTCGGACGAAGTGGGGTATGCTTTACTGTCTCGAGAGTCCGGACTATGATTGATTGTAGTTGACTGGTCCTGATCATTGAGTGTCACCTGGGGTGTGCTTTCTGCTAGCTTGACATTCACCGTTGTTTTTGCTGGATGTACCTCTTCCTCTCCAACAGAGACGCCGTTATTAGCTATCCTGTCCGGAACTTCGGGCTTTTTGGCAATATACTGCTCGGCAACAGTCCGAATAATAGAAACCGAAGGCTCTCGGCCAAGAATTTTTACCATAGAAATCTCAACCCTGAGCCTCTCCCAAAACCACTTTCGAATCTCGATGGCGTTTATCGAATCAATTCCTAGACGTGACAAGGGCTCATCTGGATGAATGGACTCTAAAGAAACATGAATCATGGACTTGATCTTCTGGGACAGAAGCTCAGTAATTGGGGGGATTGCTTCCTCGACGGTACTTGCATTTTCTAGCTTCGATTGGTGGCTCCCAGATGAAGGTGCATCACTCTCGAGAACTTCGGAAACGTGGCGCACCATATGTGAGAGACGTGCAGTCCCCACCCACCTTGGCCTCGGGATCTGTCCTTTGTCATAGTATGTCTCAACACCCATGATGACCTCGCAAGTCGAAGAGTCCAGCCTGCCCGCTGCGATTCCTTGCAGGATGACATTGTGAAAGTCAGCTTCGGATAATGCTATCAATCCATCGGTGCGGAGCCATTCCTCAACATTAGATCCAGCAGAGCGATCTGCCCTAGCCACATAACCAACGTCAACCAGCATTCCAAAGTTCAAAATTGACCCTACCAGACCTCGGCGCTTGCGGTTTGCCACTAGGCTCATCATAAACGCGTTGCCAGCATGGTAGATTGCATGTCCGGGATTCCCGAACACAGTGCCCAAAGAACCGAAACACATAAAGAAATCCAGACGGTCGTTCTTGAACGCCTCATCGAGATGCACTGTGCCGTGGACCTTGGGCATGATTTGTTTTTCTATACTTGCAGCGGAGAGATTGGCGAATACGGCTGGTTCGAGAACTAGGGCTGCATTGGTCACGCCGCCGATCTCTGGCATGGACAGACGGAGCATACTGACAGTCTCAAGGACTTGGGCACGGTCTGTGACGTCCATCTTAACCACGCGAATATCGACACCAACTGACCGTAGGTCACGAAGCCAATGTTGATTATCTTTCGGGTTTCGACTGGACAAGACAATATAGCGAGCTCCACTGCGGACCAGGAAGTAGGTCAGAGACTGGCCAAGCTCACCTGCCATACCAACGAGAAAGTAAGTTTTATTTGGTGATATAAGGGTTTGTGGCTCAAGGCCCCGGATTGTCGCTTTGACTGGGGTTTCCCGATTCCAGTCGGTTACAACAGAGAGACGTTCAAGCTTGCCAACACTCTTCTTAGATAGGTTTGAAAGGGTAAGAACTGTAGGCATTGGTACTGAAGCTAAGATGTCTTGATGAGTCTCATAATTGTTCACGGCGTCTTCAACTGATTGCTGTGAGAGAGAATTGACATCTAAGACCTGTACCATGCAACCTGCAGGCAGACATGGTAAAATGAAAGCCGCACTGTTGCTTGACAAGTCGAACATGGCATGAGCATCATGAGGTATCACCTTTCTTATAGCACGACTTGGACTTTGTGGGTGAAGACAAATCCATCCTGGACTTCCTCCTTCTCGGGGGTTTTCAGCGATTGTAATAAACGCGATCTTCTGACCTGCTTCGGCAGCCAATACAGATATCGCTTTGGCCAGCCCGTCAGATGAACC
>Ga0247734_1001300_pt1 | contig 19194 bp, 17 predicted proteins | sample UWRJL103311B2_FD_180933 | JGI IMG/M metagenome (GOLD analysis project Ga0247734, IMG submission 180933) | Plant litter microbial communities from Arlington Agricultural Research Station in Wisconsin, United States - UWRJ-L103-311B-2 | ecosystem: Environmental > Terrestrial > Plant litter >... | reverse complement strand
GTCGAATCGATATGATGACTGGTCCAATCCTACCTGGGACGAGACTGCGGCATATAGCTTGAGTACCGAGATTGTTGCAAACTTTCTCAAGGAGACATTTGGGAACTATGACTTTTTTGTCCGGGTACTAAATCGCTCATGAAATGCTTGTGTTGGCTCTGTCACTAATTCACATTCGATAGCCGGCACCAGGTGATTGTATCAAGTTTTGGGTGAGTAGGATTGGAGGCCACCGAGTTTATGGCTAATTTGATTTCAGGTTCCCAGGAAATTGACCACTGTAAGTCGAGCGTGAGCAGAAGCTATCGGGGCTAAATGTTGGTTTAGAAAGAGATCACGGAGTTGAAATCTCGAGGGGCCAAAAGCACACGCTGAGGTTGAAGATAATGGGGCTAGACTATATCAAGCGAGATGGACGAGCCGCTGACTTTTGGAAACGCATTGCTCTCTCATACTTTAGTTTTGTTTATTCCCCTCGGAATGAAGTAATTACTACCACACCACCATTTTCCTCTTCTCCACCAATAAAGAATATTGGTTTTTCGTTCCCCATAGCTGTGTGATCAGTCAGTAAGCTTAACACCGCCACGTGTGGCTCTCCTCAGCCTCACAAGAAGAGAGTGGCTCGAGGGGGCTATGCAACGACGATGCTTCAATGTTTACTTCGTACCCCAGTCTCAGGTCCTATCGTTGGTTCACATGGGAAGCTATACGCACACCAGCCACAGCTAGCTCACCGATGTCCAACATAAACGAACATGACAAGGTCGCCTCTCACCGGCCCGGTGCGGGCTGTCAAAAGTAACAACACCGACGAACTCATAAGAGACCTCAAGTCCGGTACTTCCAAGTTACTACGACTCACCAACCCTCCGGAGCACCACCAATGGATATGTCTGATTATCAATTGTTTTCCAAGTCGTGCTCCGCAGCCGCCTCCTTTCCCCAGAACATTGTACGCCCGTTCGTGTCCCAGCATCATCTAGACGCTTTCTTTCGAAGACTGAATGAGCACGAGAAGAGACTCTTTTGTAGAGATGGAGACGCTGCAGTTGATTTATGGGAATATTCAAGCAGTTCAAGAGGTATGATCAATCGTCAATCGCGCCACCATCATGATCACCCCCGCGGACAACAACTAATTCTGAGTAGCGTTCCAAAACACATGTGTTACAGGGATAACAAATTTAAAAAACCAACTCGAAGGCGAACTGCTGTCTGCTCGCGATGATCCAGGAAGTAGATTTGTGTACGTGTCTCCTTCCCTGAGTGGCATTTATCTCACCAATCGACAATAATTCAGGTGACTAACGATCTCATCATACAGCTTCATACATGCTCGCAATTCACGAGAAAGGCTTAGAATAAGTCGAGAGATGTTCACAACTATCTTGACACACTATCAAACCATGCCCAACTTCTTGGATTTTCTTTTCCCTTTCGGAACTCAGTTGTACGCTGAAGATTTCTATTTCAGCGGATTCCGAGAGGACAGCAGGATGTCACTTTCAGATGGTGGTCTGCAAATCCCGGAACTCGGCCGCTCTGGTCGGGACATTCGCATTTGTTATAGTTTGAAATCTGTGGAATCCATCGAGAATGCGGACAGGAGACTGGATTTGCCTTGGTCCGTGCGACAAACAGCGCTCTACCACTCTTTTGATGTCGAGACTGGCAAAGCTAGCTGGGTAGTAATTAAAGGGAATCATCTTATTAGAGAGCGTATACAATCAGCGACCAAGGCTCAGGTTGAAAATGAGTCAGACTCCGAGTCGTTTGAAACGACCGCCGGCGCCTTTATCTCGACATTGGCGAGCCACCTTGTACTTTGCGAATGGTCTGTAGAGGACTGGCGCTGGTACATAACTTCTTTAGAGAAGAGACTCCAAGAACTAACACGCCGAACCTTGGCTGTCGACATATCGAGGGGCCCAATCTCCCCTGAAGTTTCAAGTCCGACGGAGCGGATACCACCTCACCCGTCGAGGACTCTTTCACAAATATCCAAAAGAACCCTCAGTTTTCCACGCAAAGTCATGGGCTTATCTGTGAGGCAACCTACTCATGAACTAGAATCACTGCCAGAATCCGTCAAACGGCCTTCTATGTCGGGTCCACCTATGTTGCCACCGGTTTTGCCGCCTGGAATGGGTGGTCCGTCGCAGCCAGACTCTTCAGATCTCGACGATGTGGTTTCGGTCAGTATCCTGCAACGGGTACAGGCTGTTGAGGATAAGGCGACGGAAGTTCTTCTCAGCCTCACGACCAACATCAAGGTGGTTGATAGTATCATGGAACACTATAATACTTGTTTTCCAGTCCTCGAGGCGAAATGTTCTAGCGAATTCCGAGAACGGTTTGCGGTGGAGAAGAATCACTTCAAGAGACGCATTTCTAATGTTCTTCGAGACCTTGATATGGCGCGATCGAGTGCTGAGACTCTTCTTAACTTGGTCCAGAGGCGAAAAGAACTAGTAAGTAGACTTCCAAAAACAGTGAAACAGATAGCAGTAGCTAATGAATTTTGGCAGCTTCGAGGCTTGTTGGATCTTCGCAATATTGAAGCAAGCCAAAGAGTTGCGAAAGAATCGCATGTTTCAACGCTTAAGATGGAAAGGATGACCACATCTATGCAGGAAATTGCCAGGAAAACAAAACAAGAGACTGTATCCATGCGGATTATAACCCTAGTCACCTTGTTTTTCCTTCCAGGCACTTTTATCTCTGTAAGCCCCCCATCAGAGCGACACGTCGTACATTTTACTAACATAGATAGCAGACCATAATGAGCACGGATATAATTCAGTTTCAATCCTCTCAGGAATCAGGAAAGATCTTCCAACTCGGCGCGTTGCAGCTCTACCTCGTCATCACTATCCCTTTGATGTTGATCACTTTTGGAGCTTGGTTCATCGTGTACAAATGTATCAAGCGTAGAGAAGCCAGGACCTATGATGACAACCACTGAGTAAAGATGCCCTCGCATACTTGACATCGAATTTGCACAGTCCAGTAGGCTTTAGGCTGATGGGCAAAGCAAACTACTGGGAACCTAGGGGGCGATTACAGATTCAACGACCGGCTACTACAACGGCTCGTCAGAATTTGCTAAATCATAGTTGGTACAGCTGGGCTGTACATGTACAAACACAGGAACAGATCTGTCCGGGGATGACACTTGATTTGAGTAGATTGACAAAGATCTTCTACACCATAGATGGAAAATACTGCTGGATATTGTTGTTTAATGGATGGTTCACTAGATGAACCCCCTAGAGATCGCATGGGAGGGGCTGTATTATCAATGTTACTATACTACTGTAGAGATAGCAAACCACTTATAATAAGATAATCTTATTTCTACCCAATTCACTTACTTGAGTTCTTTATATAAGTAGAAATACGAGAAACTTTAAATTTGAGATACGTAACAGGCATGCTGGCATGGTACAGTACAGTCAGCTGGCTCGCCTGGCTCGCCTGGTGAACAAGCCTCACCCTTACAGCAATCAGAGTTTCGGTACCAGCCATTAGCTTCCCGTTATTGGCGTGCGGGACCCACCCTTGCTTATTATTCTTCCCCACGCATGCATATGCGATGGGTTATCGCCCACGGCACAGCACACTGGCACATCACATCACTCAAACTTGCAAGTAAATACCCGTGCTCCAGACCAATTATCTGGCCCCCAAAACCAACAGCGCTACTGGGAACCATGGGTGAATGCCAGACACTCTTCACCTCCGCAGATGGCAGCAATGGGGTCTCCATTCCTCTCGTCGTTTTGTTCCTTTGGAGTCAAGACAAAACATCCCGTCGGCTTCCCATGCAACATTGATGTCCTCCTCCTAACCTCCAACTGTGTGTGAATTGCTTTGTTCTCCGCAGTGTCGCTGTGACGGGGGCACCTGCTGCGAGAATCGATCTCAGATGGCGAACAGACGGCAAGCAAGCTGGAAACCCGCAATCCGGCGCTTTCTTGAATATGTCCAGGAAAACTCTGTGCTGGAAATCATACATCCAGGAGATTCAGTGGTGCCTCGACACACACGACCGTTCATGCCCATAGACCAGGTTCAGTCATACCTTACCCAAAACGATAATCTCGAGCTGCTGAGCATCATTAAAGAATTGTCGCTTGAAACAGAGCTCTACCCCAAGGATATCCTGCGACGATACACGGCGGTTTTCTGCACACTTCTACAGAGCGGGCATGGTGAATATATCGAGCTTTTCCGCCACAAATCTAGCTTGAGCGATAGATCACTGCCATTCAGTGTCCACAACCCCCCTCCAGGATTTCCGAGTGGTACGGAAGAGAGCAACATGCTCGCGGACTTTTGTAGGGAACAATGGAGATTCTGTGCTGCGGTGATAGAAGATTCTGATTCGGACAAACATTATGAGGAGGATCAGGTACTGCCCATAATATACAAAGAACGGTTGGCGGGAGGTGGAACGGCCAATTTGTGGCTCATTAAATTACATCCAACCTACAACCAAATAGTCCCAGATGCTGTAATTCCCGTAAGTAAGATTTGGGCGGTTCTTCGCAATAATGCTGATATTGAAAGGGAATGGAAGAACTTCAAAACTACAAGAACACCTTTGTACTCAAAGAGTATTGTACGATGGACGCGCAATCATACTACGACAATGAGATCTCAGCCTTTAGAAAGATAGAATCGAATCCAAATATCATCAAATACCACGGGAGCTTCAAGAGAGGTGACGTATTCAACCTCATTCTGGAATACGCCGACAAAAAGAGCTTGAGGGACTTTTACTTTCGCGAGGCCCCACCATCCCGGCCGGAACATATCATACAGTTGTGGGATAAGCTCTTCCACTTGATACATGCTCTGCGCGGGATCCACACGGTAAAGCCCAGTGGACCGCCAGGACCTGAGATATTCCAAGGGTAGGCACTATGGCGGCTAAATACAAGACTTTACTGATCATGTATAGATGGCATCAAGACGTTAAGCCGGAAAATATCCTCATTGTCAGTAATAAGGCGGAGCACGTCCACGAATGGCATTTCAAGCTCGCGGATCTTGGTATCAGTCATTTCAAACTCAATTCTTCAACACCATACTCAGCAGCAAGCGATACATATGGCACACGCACTTATGGTTATAATCCCGCTTCTCTTGTTGGAAGATCCATGCTTACAAAGAAACTTAGGTGCCCCGGAGTGCTACCGTCCAGATCCCGCAAGCTTTTGGATAAGTCTGAGGGTTAACCCAAATGTAGATATCTGGTCACTGGGATGTGTATATAGCGAATTTCTGCGCTGGATGGCTTATCAATATCCAGGTGTTGAAGAGTATCGCAAAGAGCGATCAGAGGAGACTAGACAAGTTTCTAGATCGATCGGTGGTCTCGATTGTTTCCACAACGAACTTACAGTCCTTCAGTCGGTTCGCAAGTCTCACGAAAAGTCGATGGATGAGCTTCGAAAGAAGGAATTCGTGAATGAACCAATTCTGGACATGCTTGATTCCATTGTGAAAATGATCGAAGATATGTTGTTAAGTTCCGGTGAAAGACCTGAGGCGCGGACTTTATGGAATAGGAAGATATCAATCATAGAGAAGGCAGAAGCAGGTTTAAGACAAATCAATGGCGGCCATTCTCCCAGCCCTGAGTACCTGCCTCCAATATCTAAAGAGTTACTAGCGCACTATCCACGCCCCCCAGATGATGGTCCGCCAGCCCAACCTCCTGTGCTCCCACCTGAGTTTGCCCATCTCTATAAGGTTCGTCCGAACCCCACCGCTCAAAGACGGAGCTCTAAAAGGAGCCACTCTGAGATGGTGATGAATGAGGTGGGTCTCGGTTTAACACGCAGCCCAGAGTTTTACGGTGACGATTTTCCGGCACAACAAACACCTTATCTTTCACATCATAACTCACCATTTAGCACACCATCGCCATATTCAGTACATACGCCTGTTTTTCGTTCTACTTTTCCATCACAATTTCTGGACAACAGAAAGCAAACCTACACTCAACTAAATAACCCCGACCAATTTTCAAGTCTCAACGCCCCGTTTTCCCCTTCAACTGAAGAAATAGAGAGTCATCATATAAATAGCTTCCCAATGCGCTGTGCAGACCCCTCTATGCCTCCGCCTGAGAAACAACAAGTGCCAAATTCGTACCACCTACCGCCTCAACGACCACCCCATCAACCAGTTGTTCGACGTCAAACTAGCTCTGATTATGTGACTTTGGATAACGTGTTAGACTGGAGGCTTGGAAAGACTAGCGGCACGGACCCCGGGGTTCCTCGTTTGAATAGAGACCTGATCAATCGTTTGCACGACCGGGAATTTGTAAATTCCACCCCTCCGCTCCAGTAGCACATCTAACGTGTTCACAGATTTTTTTGATTGATGATTCCATGACCATGCTTGAGCACTGGCCGAATGTGTGCAAAACATTCAAGGCTCTAACCTATCTTGTGAGAGAGACTGGTGATGCCAAAATCGATCTCTATTTTACGATATCCCAAAGATGCGAAAAGAGAGTAAGAAAGTCGAAGGATCTGCTACCCATTGTTCAAGCAATGGAAGACGAAATACGTGGTAAAGATTCTACTACCGATATCAACATTCGCTTGACACAAATTCTCGAGGAATACAAGAGAAACCTCGATAATAATCACTGGTGGAGGTCGAAACCCAAGCCTTTAAGTTTATTCATATTCACCGATGGGATCTGGGAAGAGGAGGTTACAGCATCCGAGCCTATCCAGAGTGCAGTCACCAAATTAGAGGATTTGAGGAAGGATAAGCGACAAATCGGCGTTCAATTTATTAGTTTTGGGGATGATCCCGAAGGTCTCGGTCGGCTAGAGCATCTCGATGACCGACTGAACGTATCGAAGTAGGCTTTTCCCACCTCAATTCGTTGGACTTGACTAATAGTTGCTGTAGAGATATAGTTGACACCGAGCCATTCCTTGGAAACGTTTGGAAAATGCTACTAGGGCCGATCAGTGAGAAGTACGACAGTCAAAACCGGCTTTACACGCTTAGTTCACGAGAACCACAAAGGTCTGGTATTACTTGAAAACGTTTTGGATTCGTAGTTTCTGACTTGAAGTCCATAAATCAATTCATACCATATAATATAATACATTCAGATCTGATTACAAGTATAAACAGCTGCAGAGTTTGAGAAGCTGTCCATCAAAGGAGCGAGTCGAAGTGTGGGTTTAAAGCCCATGGTTCCGAATCCTTCCCCTCATTTGAATCCTCATCAATGCCGCTAGTATGGTTTCTATGCATATCATTGCTATTCTGTTATATGTCCTTGACCTGCGTGTTTGTGTTTCTCGATCAAAGAATTATCGCAAAATATTGAAGCGTAGTTGAGCTGATCTCATCACTTGTCGAGTAGGGAGTATACTTCTGATCTAAAGTAAGCTTTCACGGTGGGGCTACTGCCTCGCTAAACTCAGGGGCCGCACGCTAAACATGAGATAACTGGAACTTGAGCTTGGGGAGTTACGGGTGTTGCTAACATCGCTCCTCGATCCTGTGAAGAAAGTGAAATCTATGGCTTTCGATCAATGCGAAACATTGATTATGATTATTGATTACGATCATTAAAACTGAAAGCCTTTTGAGTACTACAGAACTAGAAATCTATATTTTCCTTCCCATGTCCAGTACCTTCCTAACTCCTGAAAACCATCTAATTAGGCTCTCCTCACCCAAGCTTTTATATCATCAGAGTACATTACATGCGACTGAATTCTCGTACGCAAACTGCTGGCATCAAAGAGCATTAAATACAACAATTCCAACTGCTACACCCAATAGTATGTTCGACTCCTGGACAACTATTGCAGCTCCACTAGAAATACCAGGTGGAGGTGAAGTCGTTGTCGGCGTTGTCGGGAGTGGTATGAATGTTGTTCCCGTGCTCGCAGGACTCGCAGAGCTACGTGTACTGGGACTCGAGACATTAAATCCTGCATTGTTCAGTCCATATCCCAAGCCACGAGGTAATATCTCTTCAAAACGAACCTGCAGTCTGTATTGCTTGCGACGATGCAATTCGCACCTGGGCGCAGTATTTCTCAAAAACTCCCACGGCGTTGCTGGCCTGTGCTGCTCCATCCGAACACTGTCCGGCGACGGCTTTTGATATGAAGCTGTTGAAGTGGCTGTAACTGGCGGTGCAGAAACAATCTTGCGATGTAACGGCGTTATTGTCACCACAGCCGTAAGACATGTCTCTGACTATCACGCTAACTGGGTTTTTGGCGCATGGTGGAAGGGAGGAGTATCCGATAACTTGGTTCATCCAGACCGTTTTAGTAGCGGTCAGGTTCAGCATACCTGCGCATACTAGGAGAGCTGGTGTGTTGAGCAACATTATGAATATGTGCACTGTGAAATAATAAAAGACTGTGTGTGATTGATTTGTAGATAACTGTTTTTCAAAATATGTTTCCCTGGTTCTATTTAAGCAGTTTGAGGCTCCTGAGATATTTGATGGTTACACAGATGGAATGCAAAACCGGCACCTACTGTCAACGGCCCCCAGCCCCCGCGACCGTTTTATCATTAAAACCCAACCCTACCGTTGGGGCATCACACGTGGAAGATACAACTGTTCTTGCAGTCTTGCAGCAAGCTGACAAGGCTCGCCACGAATCAACCATAGTATTATGAACTTCAAAATGTTTCGTACACCCTCCGAAGCATCAAACCCCTGGGTTATTGGTTGGCGAACTCGTTTGGAAATTCAAAAATGTTCCTTTCAGGCGGTGTAACCTGTACCTGAAAGTTCTATCGGGTCTTTTTCGGTGTTAGAATCAAGCTTTTCGCCCAGAATGGCAGCAGAAGAATATCTGTCAAACGTCAAACCTGCAGAAGAGGATGCGGCTAGCTACATAGATCAAAGCCCCGAGATGTGTGTCGACCTTGTTCGTTTGTGAGGCTGTTATATTTATCTCGACGCACAAAGTGGTAGCCAATCTAATTCAAAACGGACCCCAATATATTTCAGCTCTAAAAAATTGGCAATCTACCGTCTTGATGTTTTATCAACCCGTTTTCTTTTGACTCCACAAATCCTTCAACACATATTATGGGCATGAGCCAGGGCATTATTTCCTGAGTAAAAATGCTCCTTGTTCTTTTTGAAGGAAACCCCCCTTTTCATTGGGTTTGATTGAATGAATCAGTGCTGCGTAGATGAAATGACGCTAAATAACATACAGTGCCTTTGTTTAATGTAGCAAGAGGCTGCCAGCCTTGAAACAGTAAGCTTCCAGCCACCAACATACGAGAGACACCACTACAAGGAGGGTTTAATCTCGAGACAGCCTGATGCATAAATTTGCATTTGCCGTGAAGAGAAGGCGGAGAGTAATTGAATGCTGCAATCTTGAGTGCTTGCTGGAGAAGTGCAACTCTTGACCGGTTTTCGATTATCCTTGGTGCACCACATTCACATATGCAGGAAGAGTTGAACGCCACCAACAACATTCTATTTACCCAGCTAATTATCGCGCTTTTAAACGCAAGATTTCAGCCCCCTCTTGTTATCTATGCTGGAGTTCGTAAGCGTTGGGTACATGTTACTGCACTGTACAAAGTACAAAACTCGGTTAGCCTGTTGGTAGGAGTATCTTATGGGGTCCGGACCTGAGGCTGAGAAAGATTTTTTACCCTACGGGCATATGGCCAAGAATGGATAATATCTATCCAAGAATTGAGGCCGCTTCGATCCCTACAGGCTTTTGAAACTGCACTTCGTCCAAATCCATGATAATGAATAATGAACGTGTCATTAGATGGCGTTTTCTAGTCGTTCATATTAAGAGTTGCAAAAGTCTTGGAGGGAGGATAGAGAAGCCCTAGTACTGTACGCATTGCCTAAATCGAGAAAAACACAATAGGAGGTGGAAAAGGGGCCGAAGTCGCCGTCTTCTTTTTTGGTTTTCTTTTCCGCATATACTTTTCCATCGTTACATCGTGCTTACTCGGTTTCTCCGTGTACATTACATACAGGAGTACAGCTAGGTAACCATCAAGTTTCCCTTGAAACTGGGATCGCTGTTGTAATAACAACATTACCCGAGCTTTCCAGTAATCAGCCAACAAACTTATCATATCTCCAGTAGACTTCTTAAAACAATGGTGTTGAGCTCGGTCCACTATCTCAGAATAAGTTAGAACTCTGCCCATAGCGGTGTGACTTCTGCTTCTAGAGGAAAACGAGGAGAACGATAGCGACATACATACAGCAACAAAATGGCAACAGAGGGCCGTCGAGTGGCTCCACCCAGCATACCAATGTCCCCAGCTCTGCCACAACATTTTCATGCCACAAACCGCACGTTCAGCTCCTCCTCCACGTTAGGAGAGAAAAGTAGTAGCACAAACAGCATCAAAAGTTTGCCAATGGCGGACACAAAAGCTACTGAGAAGGTTCAAGATCCAACTGAAGTCCCAGAAGCTCCTAGTGTTGGTCTTGTGAAGCAGCTGCTCTTGTTTTTCGTCGGCTTCATCGTTGCACTCGTATTTGTGTCTCGTTTTCCCACTGGACCATCGTGGACTGTCTTGTTAGTCATAGGGACCCTATTCTCTGCCGGTCTATTGCTTTACTGCGCGTGTAGGAAGTTTCTCGATCGACATCGCCATGGTCAGTGCTCCGCGTAAACTCCTTGATTTTCTCTTGATGAGACTTACTGACATGGATACCTTAGGGGAGTATAAACCAAACCTGGGTAACACTGTTGCCGTGGTTCTGCTGACGATACCAATTTTCACTGCGTTATATCTCTATCTATGGCATCCAAAATTGAAACATGATTATTTGGTGACGACGACGGACTTGGTGGTAAGGGGATATCTCCTCATGACTGAGTCGTTGCTAATGAGGACTTTCTGTAGGAAAGAGCTCACTTTCCGTCGGTTGCTTTGTTCCAGAGGAAAGACTGGTCTTCACAGGCAAATCTCAGAAGCAGTCATGGCGGTGACAGTGGATCGAAGTGCTTTCTCGGCTGGCACAATGAGACGGCCGTAGCATGCTCTGAATTGCCCCCGGATGTGCTAGGTGACGATACACAGTGTACCTGCAAAGAGCTTTGGTAAGGGAAAACACATTAATATCGACCAACCTCAAAATTGCCGTTCTAAAGACATCTAGGTATAACAACGATCAAGTCATTGAAGAATTTGAATGGATGAACACCAGTTACCGTTACGTAGCATTCAATTCTCCATCTTGGCTCACAACTGGAACACCAACCTACATGTTGCTCCTGCAGACCTTCTTTGATTGTAAGTCATACTAAAGAGAAAATGTCACCGCATCACCAGATATTTCCTTGTGAGTATAACTGTGAACTAACAAGATCTCAGACAACGTTGACAAAGCAAGAAAGGACTCGAGCACATATAATCCTACCTTGATGCTGGCGGTCTATGATCCGGTTCTCGGTATGCAGAAAGCTTTTGATCAAGGATATACCAGGATGAGATTGATTAATGCCAATGGCATTGTTTCCATAAATATCGGCCTACGAATAAGGCAATCTCCTAATCAGGCGCCTGCGTACGATTACAACTTGGATATATCAACGTCACAAGCGTCGATGAATCCTCTCGTGTGTGATACCAGTACTGTTTTGACCTACTTATATGCTTGTTATGTCAGCTTATTTATCACTATACCAAGTTTTGAGCGAACCATAACGACGATCCAGAAAGAGATGAGTTGGACAGTAAGTGGCTGGTAGTGGAAAAAGAAAGTCAGACTAACATATAATATAGGATGTGATTGCGTCTGCGGGTGGCTACTTTTCCCTTGTACAAACTGTTAGTTGGATAGTATCAGGCTTAGCATGGAGAGGTTAATGAACGAGAAAGAATGTAATCCTACTAGCAAAAGAGAACCCAGAACTGGGAATGATGTTCTGTCCTGTGTTAAATATTGCGAGGAAATTTGATATTATCACAATAAAAGTATATATTTTAAGGTATTGGTATGGATTTAGAACACAGTAATCGACTGATAGCACCCCTTTTCATGTATACCAACGACTGGTATTACCAAAGTTTTCGCATGAGTTCTGACAATTTTTAGTACTAGAATAAAAGTTTTTGTTGCTGCAATGCGAGGTTTCATGCCAAAGTGCTAGTTGAGTACTAACCTCCACTCAAGATTAGACTATAGATCAAATTTAGGTCAGTAAGTACAGTATAAGGCTAGATTGTGAATAATAAGTAGACTCTATGATCCTTTCAAAGAGAATCGCAAATGTTGGTTGGCTGACTCCTCGAAAATGAAATTTTGACCGTAGTAGTATTTCCCTTTGAGATAGACGTGGTAGTTCTTTTAAGATTTACTGAAAAGCTACACAAACGGGCAACTAATTCAAGAAAATTACCAAACTGCCTACGCCATATCAAGGCAGATTCTCTCTGTTACTAACTAAGCTATGTGTGTCTGCGGCCTTCCATATTGGGACCTGGTGGGAGGATCTGACTACATAATCTATGTAGCCTTACTTTACTGATCCTTGTCAGAGCTTCAAATGCTGATTCGATGTGTATGCAGCAGCCCCCTAATTTGGGGGTGATTACATCATGCGGATCAACCTCAAGATTCGCCAATTGATCCGCCTAGTAAGTTGACTCAATTTGTCAAAACAATATCTTATATATTTCCCCGTATTCCTGTTTATTGCTTTCTCTATTGCATTCAATAATCAGGATTTCAAAATTTTCTCGACATCTTATTTGGATTGACTCATATTAAATTCTGCATCAATTAAAAATGAAATGGAACTTTCTTGCAACCTTCTGCACCTTCACCTCGGTGGTTGGAGCTCAGCCGCCTCAAAACAAGAATTCCCACTCTTTCGCAGGGTCCAACAGTTATTATCTCCATGCTCTTTCTCCATCTGACCAAGCAGCTTATATTGAATCGCTTCATGTTGCCGGCGCAAAGGTTGTTCGTCTTTGGGGTATGTTAACGTTAATCTCCATATACAAATTTCTAACGCAGTAATAGTGACTGGGATTGCGGATACCTGTATCAAATCATCCAACACCACCATACTTCCCAATTATGAAACAAAAATTGGGACATACAATACTGTAACACTTAACGCAATCGATTCTGTGCTTTGGCAACTCCATGCAGTTGGGATTAAAGCAATTATCTCTCCACATGATGCAAATTTGCTCCCTCCGAATGGAAGTAATGTCGGTTACAATGGAATAGATATTTATGGTAAAGCTCTTTCCAGATGTGACCAGAGGTTTTTCTAAACAACCCTAGGATCTACATATGGTTCTTCGTATGCATTCTACACGAACGATTCCGCAAAAGCAAAATTCGATGCACGACTAGCATCTATTCTTAACTTTGTCTCTCCAAGATTCCATAAACCCTGGGCTGTAAGTAAATCGTCAGTCTTTGACTATGGAAATAATATACTAACTATCCCAGCAACTTTCCGAGGCAATTCTGGCTTTTGACCTTCAAAACGAACCACTAATAGCGTCATCCGATCTCCTCACAGCAAACGACCCCTCAAACTGGCTTTGCGAGCGAGCGACTAAACTAAGAAAACTTCTAGGTGCATCAAAAATAAAAGTAGCTACTGGTGGGGTAGGCGGTAGTCAGTATTCTGGCCATGAATATAATCTTTTGCCAAAGGCACTTAAATGTCCATCCATTGACATAATGTCAGTCCATGGATGTAAGAAACCCATTTCCCAGAATCAAGACTTAACTTGCTGACTCTTCAGATATGAGTGTTGCAAGCCAGTGGGCGTTTTTCTTTCCCAAACTGCGTGATCAGGCTGTTGCTGCAGGAAAATTAATTATGGTCGAGGAATGGGGCATTGGTACCACTCCTGGAAATGAGCCGGTTGCAGTCCAAGCTAAGGTTTTCAATTCGGCGGGCGTACCTTGGGTAAGCTCATTTTCTTTTTGTGCTCATATTCCTATGAAGAACCGGTATATTAACGCAATTTGCATATAGCTCTACTGGTTAGTCATACAAGGTAAGTCGGTTGATGAAACATGCAAGCCTGCAGATGGTGCATGTTGCCATGCTGGATTGGACACGAGAGATATTTATGACTTTGAGATCAGTCTGACTAGTTCTCGCGCGAACTGGAGTAAGGAGTTTGATGCGGCCGCATCGAGTATGTCAAGTCAGAACTGGGGAGCACTGCTCAAATAGAGAAAAATGGTGACCAGATTAACTCACGAGGGTGTGAACAAGTCACAATTTGCTAGAAGGATGGATTTAAAAGTTCACTAAGCCAAGCACGAGATTCAAAAAACTGCAGAGAGTGGTGGGGTTTGTAAATCGAATGATTTCTTTGCTAAAATAAGATCCCATGTTAGAAAAGTGTTTGTGAGACACTGGGTACAATCTGTGTTAATCCCACCATCCATGTTACAAAGATGCCGCCATATCATGTATCTTCCTACGAAGTACGGCCTGTAAAAAGAACCACCGACCCAGTTCTCAATCTCAATTTCTTAGTTCTTCATCCACCATCGACCAAGAAACTCTCCACACTGTTTGCACATATCTGGAAACCGCTTGTTTGGTACACAGCATAAACCACTTGATAAAGTAGCCGAACCTAGGCATGCCTTTTTGATATTGCCTATCTTAGACCAGGCTACGAGATCTCTGGGGCAGATTGTGCAGCGATAGCTAGAGTCGCGGGCGGCCCAGCAATCATGGTCTGCTCCGGGTATGGTATTGGTTGGCTGAAAATGGTGAGTGCGAATTGCTAAGTCAACTGGACGGGTCAGAGATGACTTTTCTCGGCTTTGTTTTTGGGGATATGCGTAACTTTGCTTAAGTGATACTTGCTTGTTGATCTTCATTGCATGCTCTTCGTCGCCACTTGGAACATATAACAGCTCTTCCATGAGAGCTTGCTCTGCTACTGTAAACGTGGTGTCTTCTGTCAATAGCGGAGGATAAAAGTAATCTCTCGCCATGTCGAAACATTCTCTTATTGTTGTATCGAAGAAATTCGCAATTGGGTCTGCACTTGGGTCTGTAAGGTCTACAGAGGGTTCTCGTCCGTACTCGAAACTCCCGTCCTCTAAAAAGCAAGAAGCTGAGGATGGTGAAGGAGCGTCAGAGGATTGCCCTTTCAGCTCTGAAGCTTCATTGATGATGACTTCCTCTTCTGGGATTGGAAACATATCTTGAGGTAGTTCAAGAGGATTGGAAGGGTTTATGGTTTTCAATAATGCGCTTTTTTTGACGATATGCTGCTGTTCAGAAATAGGTGTCTGCTTAACGGGAAATTGAAAGTTGCTTTTCATGCTGGCTTGTTCGTCATCAGTGACAGGTTCCCGAGACGGGGACGGTTCGACAAGAACAGGAATACAGGGCTTCGAAGTTGGAGGAGGAAAACCCCCACATACCTGATTAGATTGTTGGCCAGGCTTGGAAGAACTAGGTGGCGGAGCTTTCGGAGTCTGCTGTTCTTTACCTTGCTGTTCTTTACCTTTGTGGGGTTTGAAAACATTATCTCCGCTATCACACTCCTCAGCACTATATCCCGCCCTCATACATCGGCCGCATGGCCGCTGGCGGTCGCATCCTTTCTTAAGTCTTCTGCATCGCTGGCAAGTTGCATTGGGAGTTCCCAGGTTCATCTTTGACGTTTTATTTGTTTTCAGTTCTTGGGAGGCGTGGAGTTGCGGATGTGAGAAGCTCGAGACTTAACAGATTTCTTGTTGCAAGTAGCAAATTGGCGTTCGAAAAATGAACCTTGATATGAATGCACTCGCTATACTGAAGCGGGTGCTGATTTCAATGATTGTGATGGTTCATATATCAGGAATGCTTAAGGATTAGCTGAGTCTTTATATAAAAAAAACTAGAGAGTGAACATAATAGCAAGAACAGAGAGGGTGTTAACGCGAGATTGAAAATAATCGTTATTGTGCTTATAGTTTGGGGAACAAAAGCTATAGCGAATTTAAAGGCTCTAAATAGCGCGCTAATATCCATAGTGAATAAATTTGTATTAAAATTCTTGGCCCTTCTAGGTTATCGTTGATGAAATAACTATATCTGAGGTTATAATTTCTCTATTCTGTCTGCCTCCACGCTAATCTAACAATTGAGATGTACACTATTTTGGGGGTTCGGGCAAAGGTTCGGGGAGGGGCGATATTGAAGGAGGCGGCGTTGCAGGTTTCTTGATCTATGGAGAGGTTTTGGATGCGATTCGGGGAGCGGGGAGACTGCTTGAGGGGAGACGGGGAGTTTCTTATGGGAGGTTTGATCGTCGAGCTCACTCTTCACCGCCCGAAATTCGGCCGCAGTGTCATAAGGTCAAGAAACTTGCAGATCATAGGATGGCTCCTTTGGAGAAGGCAGCAGCGAAGCTAGCCGTGACAGGAAATGCCTGTACTTGGTACGCAAAGTACAAGTCTACCTGGAAGGTAATTATTCATACCGAATCCGAAGGATGTCGCTAACGGTCAAAAGCTTCAGAGGATGGCCAAAGGGATTGTGAACAGTACACATTAAGCAATCCTGCTACGAACCCCATGGTCATTCTCTAGAATCACCCCGGGAGTATATGAAACAAAAGGCACCACTAGTCAAGAACTTCAAAAGCGGGTAACAGAGCCACCAGCGATAGTGAAGTCTGCATTGCTGCTTAAACTATATTATTTCCCTCGCAGCTTCTTATTTGTCGATCAAAGACTCTGACAGCACCCTTCCATTTGTCGCGCCATCTTCTTCTGCGCCCGTAATTACATCCGCCTGATTTATCACCAAGCACTAGGAAGCCCGACCCGGCTCCCAAGGGAGAAGTTGAAGCATTTGCCATTATAGGAAGTGAAGGGGGCTGCTATCTTGGCCAAGGAGCCTCTCATGGGAGCGAACATAATAAAGGTTAATAGTGCTTTGGATGGTTGGCACATGGAGAAGCAAATGTGTTTCGTATGGGGAGGGTAGAACTGGCATAAAGCAGACCTAGAGCGAGGCATGGCGATATTACAAATTCCTACAGAATTGGAAGAGGGATAGTTGTTAGGGCCTAGGAGCGTTGGATGGATTTGGAACGGTTATTTGGCATACCTTTCCTTTCTTAGTGGAATTGAGAACTTAGCGCTTCTTGACCAACTCTCGGGAAACATGTTGCTGGATCTCTTGGGAAGATGGATTTTGACCTGGGATTGTGAGAAGGAGCATGGAGTCCGCTGGTCATGCCTCTGGACCTTGGCGTGCTGATTAGACAACGGCGGCAAGGTATTGGACAAAGACGGAGGCGTGGGATTGAGCCAGGAATTACGATGGAATTTCGGTCCATTAGGATATGTCATCTACATATGCTGAAGCCTAAAGGCTATTAGTGCATTTTAGAGCAGATGGAAAGTAATTACCATTTGTTTTATGCGTCAAACCCGAAGATCGCGATGGCTATACGTTCAAGATCGCTTCTGATAGTTCTTGCCAGAAGGAAACAAATAGCTGCTTCAGTATATATATCACTCTATTTATAGCCACCGCAAATCGCAAAACTAGCACTCTTCTATTCTACCAAGTCGCCCTATATTGTATTCAAACCACTTTTGTCTTCTTAAATATTAACTTGGCAATTATATCCAGCTGCTTTAGTATATATATCACTCTATTTGTAGCCACCGCGAATCGCAAAACTAGCACCCTTCCATTCTACTAAGTTGCCCCATATTATATTTAGACCACTTTTATCTTCTTGAATATTAATTTGGCAGTTATATCTGCCTCTGAGCCCAAACCTTCACTGGAATACCTAAGCCGACGGTAGGGTAGGCTGTGGGCAACCTCCTGCTTTCTCACACATGTAGTCCAATGTTGATATTGATCATTAAGAGCATATTCACGATAGAAACACATGACAGAAAGATAGAGATCAAGATTTTGTCAATTTAGAAAGAGTAGAGTGTAATGTATAGCCAGATCCATGCAGCTAATCCCAAGCCAGACCTATCACAGTTGATTCTAGTTATGCCAAAAAACACATCTCCAGACTTTTTATACTCCAGAAATGCGCCCTCTGTCAACTAATGTCTTCCTTGTAAGTCGTGCTTAATTCTAATCATCCAGATAAACCTCAAAATCTGTATAGGCGAATGTTCAGGCCTAAAAGAGAGGATTCAAATGCCCGAATATTCGCGTGGTGTGGGTGTTCGAAGAGGGAAGAAGACGCAGAGATCCAATTAATATAACAGTTGCTCAGGTTGAACTATATCCTGGTTAGTATCTTAGTGGCATTCGTGCTTTGCAGTATCTGACCTTTTAACTTCCATGTTATAACCCTTAATCTTGGGAACTGCTATCCCTCTTGCATGCTCGCTTGGTCTTCTCTTCTTGCTTCTTGTATGCTCGCTTGGTCTTCTCTTCTTGCTTCTTGTATGTTCGCTTGGTCTTCTGGATGCTCTGTCCAACTCGTTGCTTCGCCCAAATATTGAGACCAACCAACCCAGCGATAGCGAGTGCGATCATAGCATAAGCTACTACAATCATAGCATAAGCTACTGCGATCATAGCACAAGCGAGTGCGATCATATCATAAGCTACTGTTGGACCGGATCTTGGATTGTTAGCTTTTCTCCAAATTGCGCCAACAATAGAAGTGACAATAGGAGCGAGCATTTTTATTGTTTCAAGAGTAGCCATATTCTTCAAAAGCTCTGTCTCTTGTCAAAGCCAAAAAAAGAACAATCATAGACTCGAAAAGTAAATTGCGATTGTTTTGCGAAGATGTAGAACGCGTAAACAAATTTTGGGATGTTGTGGGTTGTAGGTTGTACTTACAATCGATCAAGCTGGGACCATTCATTTTCCGCAATTAAATCCATATTTAGCTATGGGGGTGTTAGGCGAAATATGATAGACGTTCGGGCAAATGGTAGAGAGAATAGTTGTTCGGGTTTGTTGTGATATTATAGTGTTACAGTGTTGTTGCAGTGTTGTTATATGTAGAAGAGTTGGGACAAGAGTGTGAAGAACCAAGTTGTTTTCGGCAACTCTTTAAATACTATAGCGATATAATACGCTCGGACCACTTAAAGTGGGTATTTTTTCACCTGATCTGTTGCCTAGGCATAAAAATCTGCACTTTAGATATTTATTTATTAAGTATTCTAAGCGATTTATAAATAATGGG
>Ga0247734_1001299_pt1 | contig 19204 bp, 17 predicted proteins | sample UWRJL103311B2_FD_180933 | JGI IMG/M metagenome (GOLD analysis project Ga0247734, IMG submission 180933) | Plant litter microbial communities from Arlington Agricultural Research Station in Wisconsin, United States - UWRJ-L103-311B-2 | ecosystem: Environmental > Terrestrial > Plant litter >... | reverse complement strand
AGTATTGCTATTTAGTGGTAAAAAATGAAGATATGTAATTCAAATTTTTATTACGCTTATTGATGCACTTTTAACCAGTCCAATCTTCGCTGATCGGGCAAATGTTTAACTTTAAAGCTTTCGAATTTTGCCTCGAACCCTTTCCCATCCGGACTTGCAGCCATCAGGCCTACCATCACTGGCGAATTATCCTGTAGGGGTGCATTACGGGTCATAATATATTCTTTGTCGTCAAGAGAATAGAAAATCTCTACTGCATCTAGCCTACGAACAACTTTAATCCAAATAAAAGCGGGTGCTTTATCAAGAGGTAATACACTCCAGTCACTTTTTTCGTGGGTAACCACAGTGCTTACATTAAATTTTCCATCTACAAACTCTACACCCGTTTTGATATAATTTTTGTGATCGGTTCTTATCATCAGTCCCATCTGGTCAAAGCGTGTTTTATAGGCACCTGTTAGTTTCACTTTGGCTTCGAACTCCCCGCCATAGGTTCCATAATAAAATGGAGCATCATCAACAGTAAATCCATAATGTGATATACGCCAGTAATCACTACCAGGGGTAACCTGAATGATTAGCTTGTTGTCTTTGATCTCCCACTGTTCTGGTTCGTTATACCATTGCATTTTATCTAATTTTTGTGCCCTAAGGTTAGTCACGCTCAACAGAAGCACTACAGCAATAAGAATTTTTTTTATCATTTTATATGAGTTGAACTTGGATTTGACATGGCTGAATTAGGCAATTTACTATAAAACATTTTTTTACCCTATTGATGCAAACTATGCTTGCAACTTTAGTAAGTTAGCAAAGCTATTGATCAGGCTGACAAATTCCAATGGTGATTAATAACCATATTATTCAGAAAGTATGCGAGATTTACTTGATATTAAACTGCTATCCCAACCATTCCTTGCTAGCGCGGACCGCGATTCAAAGCTGGAAAACGGTCAGCACATTGCCGAAATGTATGCGCGGCTGGAAAACTGTATTAGTGTGTTAAGCGATATGAAATCCAGAAGGAGTTATATCTATTACGGAGCGATTGCTGAACAGCTTGGTCTGCATAACCAACAGGCAGAAATTAATTCTATATGGGAAGATGAGCTGCTGAATAAGGTGAATCCAGAAGACTTGCAAAAAAAATACAGGCTTGAACTGCAATTTTTTCAATTACTTAATTCAGTTGGGCCGGCAGAGCGCTCCAATTACCAGGCAATCACCAAGCTGAGGGTACGGAATAGGAACGGTATATTTGTGGCCGTTAAGCACCGCTTGTTATATATCGGCAGTTCCGACGATGGAAGTATAAGATTAGCCCTGTGCCTTTATAATCTGATATATGACCACCCTGAATATGAAATCCCACAGTATGTAATTATCGATACCGGTACAGGAAAAACCATTGATTATAATCATCAGGGCTTTACCGATCTGCTATCGCAACGGGAGAAGGAAATATTGCGTTTGATCAAAAATGGACACAGAAGTAAAGAAATCGCAGATCAGTTATCTCTAAGTATCAATACGGTAAACCGGCACCGCCAGAACATATTTCAAAAAATGAATGTAACCAATGCCATGGAGGCATGTAAAGTAGCCGGTACTACTGGCTTATTTTAAAACATCCTTGACCTGTATTTAATGATCAATTTTATATAATTGAATAACCAGCCTTATTTTTCTGAATATTCAAGTAAATCTGCTGGCTGACAATCCAGGACGCTGCAAATTGATTCTAGTGTACTAAATCGAATTGCTTTCGCTTTTCCAGTTTTTAAGACGGAAAGGTTAGCTAGTGTTAAGCCTACTTTCTCAGAAAGCTCATTTAATGATATTTTCCGCTTGGCCATCATGACATCTAAATTAACTATAATAGGCATAATTTAAACTGTTAACTCGTTTTCGGATTGGATCTCTACACCACGTTTAAAAACCTGGGAAATAATAAATACAAGGCCTGCTATAAAAATGTATTCTTCGGCACCCGATGTTTCATGAACAATACCAGTAGTTTTTAATAGCCACCTTGCGTGTGAGTTATTTAATACAGAAACTAGCCATACACCAAACAATACAGAACTGATTGTCTCCAATTTCTTTGCTACTTCAATTGTAAATGGGTTCATCAGATTTACCTTAGACAGGGCCTGGATAACCAGAAATAAAATGTAAGCTTTCATTGCAGATAGGGCAACCATAAAGGAGACAGCCTGCGTATAAAGCCAAACGTTAAACTGCCTGAGTGTATGTAAAACCAATCCCTCGTAAAGATCCATTGCAGCTTTTGGATTAACCCAGCTTACTCCATAAGAAAGGAGTATTGCACCTGTTTATATGAGTATACCAATAAATGCGCACCAGGTAATAAAGTACATTACAGTGAGAATTTGTTCTGTCTTCGTGTTAGTTTTGATTTCAAAAGTCATGATTTCCAGTTTTAATTTTCAAATTATACATCAAATATAGATATATATTTATCGATAATCAATAAATAACGTATTTGTTTTAAATCATATCTGTTATTAAATGTAGTTTCTGGTTACACCTTACGCTTTTTGAAATGTAGCTGTGGTGAGGAATATATCTCTCCTTTATCTGTAATGATAATATAACTATAGGAAGGATATTTTTTGATAAATTCTATAGCTGCATCTTTTCCCAGTACCATCATTGATGTACTAAAACCGTTGGCCCTTTCTGTACTTGGGCCAAAAACAGTTACACTGCATAACCCCGTAGCAGGATAGCCAGTAGCCGGATTGATAATATGAGAATAACGCTTTCCATTAAAAATTACAAACTTTTCGTAACTCCCCGAGGTTACCACAGCTCCATCATGAAGGGGGACGGTAGCAATTAATGCATCTTCTTTCATTGGATTGGTAATTCCTATGGTCCAGTCGCTGCCATCTGGTTGTTTGCCCCAGGTACTAATATCCCCAGAACCATTTACAATACCTGATTTTATACCTTTTGCAAGCATCATTTCGCGGCATCTATCTGCTGCATAACCTTCGCCCAGTGCACCAAAACCAATTTTCATTCCTTTGTTTTTAAGAAATATGGTAGAATTTGCAGTGTCGAGTATTATATTCATATAGCCGACCTTTGCAACTGATTTTTTTATTGTCTGGGGTAAAGGCATAGTAGTCATGGAACCATCAAATTTCCAAATCCGGTCCATTGCAGCAAAGCTGATATCAAATGCGCCGTTAGTTGCCTTAGAAAGTGCAAGCGCCCTTTGTGCAAGCTCAAAAACTTCAGGGTCTACTTTAACCGGACTAACACCAGCATTGCTATTTACCTGTGATACTTGCGTTTCCGGTTTCCAGTCAGAAATTAAATTCTCTATCCTGGTTACTTCTGCAATCACTGTATCAATATTCTTTTCTGTAGTGATAGAATCTTTGGCAATAAGGGTAATTCCCCAGCGGCTGCCCATTAATTTTACTGTTCTTTTTCTAAGTACCTGGCAACTTGCATCTAAGCCGAATAGCAATAAAAATATAAATAATGCTTGTTTCACAGCGTAAATCTAAGAATTTTAACAAGGGTTAGCTAAGTATCGGTTGTAATATTTTCCCAGTTTTTATCACTATTTATAACCCAATTAATTGCATGATGACGCTCTTGCAGTATACCTGGATTTAAATCAAATTGTTTTTTGTCGTTTAATTCGGCATCTCTACAAGCCCAGTGTAGTCGATAAATAAGATCCCACATACTCAATATTTCAATAACGGGTCTGGTCGCAGCAGAGTTAATAAACGCTTTACTATCCGCCATAAATTCAGGAAGTCGATCAAAAATAAGATCCAAATTGATTTCCAGCTGCGGAAGGTCCAGCTTTTCAACCTTGTTAATAGTAAACAACAATAACCACACGGCTTCAATAGACCACGAGATAGTGATCTTTTCTATTGCGGTTGGGTTCTTTTTAAGAAATAGTTTCTTTTCGGCCTTTGATGCACTATTCCATAAATCTTCTTCTTTTAAATAATTTATAATGGCGGATTTATTTTCATCTGTTCCTGCTACGTAACATAAATAGGAGAGGACCAGAATGCGCTTAGCGATATCAATGGAAGATCTGATTTTCGATTCCATTTCATCTTTATATAAAATGACGCGATCGTAATATGGAATATTAAGTGCTGCTAATATTGCTTGGTTCTCTATTTTATATTTCGATTCATTCATTTAAAAGTGTTCCAATTAACCGTTAATAGCGACATAATATATTTAAATAAAACAGTTTAGCCTTGCTTTATTTGTTGTTTCTTACCGCTGGGTTCGTTAGTTTTATGGATTAAAATGTTCATATACCTGTAATCTTGATTTTTTTATGAAAAGAATATTCTTTTTCTGCTGTCTTTTGTTTTCTAACACTTTATTATTCGCTCAAATGCCCCCTCAATATACGGCGCTGATCAATAAAGCATGGGCTTATTATGAGGCTAAAGATTATAAAAATTCTGCTATAACTTATTCTGCTGCGTTTAAGACTAATGCATTTACAAGTACAGACCTTTATAATGCTGCTTGTTCCTGGGCTTTAGCTAACCATGCAGATAGTTCATTCATCCAGTTAAACCGGGCCGTGAGTGAGGCTAAGTATAGTAATTTCGATCATATAGTGGAAGATACTGATTTAATATTCTTACATGAAGATAAAAGATGGGGACCATTATTAGCTGGGGTTAAGAAAAACAAGGATCTGGAGGAGTCGAAATTTATGCAACCCGTAACCAGGCAACTGGATAGTATTCATAAAGAGGATCAGTCTTATCGTTTGCAGATTGGAGAGATCGAAAAAAAATACGGGAACAGTTCCAAAGAAATTAAAGCACTTTGGCAAACTATCAATGAAAAAGATTCACTTAACCTGATTAAAATTAAAGCAATCCTGGATGAGTATGGGTGGCTTGGTTCTGATGAAGTGGGATCGCGGGGCAATCAAACACTATTCCTGGTTATCCAACACGCTGATTTAGCCACACAGCAAAAGTATCTCCCGATCATGAAAGACGCGGTTAAAAATGGTAAGGCCTCCCCAAGCAGTTTAGCTTTATTGATAGACAGGGTCGCGTTAAGAGAAGGCAGGAAACAAATCTATGGCAGTCAGATCAGTAGGGCAGCCGGGGCTACTACCTATACGGTTTCGCCGCTAGAAGATCCTGATAATGTAGATAGGAGAAGGATGGCTGTTGGTCTGCAGCCGATAGCTATGTATGTGAAGCAGTGGAATATTATATGGGATGCCGAGCAATACAAAAAGGATTTGAAAGCTGCAGAGGAAAATGCAGCAAAAAAGCAGGCATTATAACCAACATCATTTACCTTCAATTGCTTTGAAAAATGCTTCGCGGTAAACGTCCCCCAATGGAATGATTTCTTTTTCAATAGCGATGCGGTTACGTTCTACACTATTGATCTTACTGAGGGCAACGATATAAGATTTATGTGCTCTTATAAATTGATTAGCAGGTAGTTGCTCTTCCGTCTTTTTCATGCTTTGCAAGCTTATGATTTTATCATTTATAGTATATATGGTTACATAGTTTTGCATGCCTTCGATGTATAGTATTTCTGCAATATTTACCCGTACTAGCTTATACTCCGTTTTTACGAAAATAAATTCTATTTCTTTTCCTGGTGCAGCCGTGGGGGATATATTGCTGGTATGATATGATGAAGGGCCATGAATAGCCAACTGTGCTTTTTGGGCAGCTTTATAAAACCGTTCGAAGGATATGGGCTTCAAGAGATAATCAATGGCGTCGTTTTCAAATCCTTCTACTGCGTATTCTGAATAAGCTGTAGTAAATATCACCTTACATTTTCCCTGTATAATTTTAATAAATTGGAGTCCGCTAAGTTCAGGCATCTGTATGTCTAAAAAGACCAAATCAGTAGTACCTTCCATAACATGATTTAGCGCTTCAAGCGGATTTGTTGTACTGAAAGTCAATTCCATAAAAGGAATTTTAGAAACATAATCTTTTAAAATATCTATCGCCAGTGGCTTATCATCAACTATTATACAGCGGATCATATCAGGTTTATTTTCAGGTCGACTGTAAAAGTATCTTTTTTCTCTTCAATTTCAAGTTCATGTTGTTCATGATAGATTAGTGATAACCGCCTTTTAACATTCACAAGACCAATTCCTCCAGTTTTATCTTTATGACGGTGATCAATTTTGTTCGAGATATTAAAATGGAGTTTATTATCATTTACAGTCAGGTCAATAACTATCGGAGTTTTTTCAGCATCAAATACACCATGTTTAAAAGCGTTTTCAACAAAATTAATTAGGATAAGAGGAGCAATTTTTTTGTTACGAAGAGCACCTTCTATGTTAAAACTAACATAACACAGTCCCTTTTGTCCCATTCGCTGTAATTCGATCACATTCTCCAGGTAAGTGATTTCTTTTGTTAAAGCAACAAATTGTTCGTCGCTTTCCCTTAGCATATACCTCAACAGCTCAGATAACTTAAGTAAAGCACCTGGCGCCTGATCAGATTTTTGGTAGGTAAGGGCATAAATATCATTTATAGTATTAAACAAGAAATGCGGATTAATCTGTGACTTAAGAAAAGCAAGCTCGGTTTTAGCCTGCTCCTTTTCGAGCACCTGCTTTTCATAATGGATATTACGCCAGTCTATGAGGTAACTGATCGCAATACCAAAAAAGATGTTGATGAAATTTGTGCTGCTTGCAATCATTAAAGCAAATGGAAGGCTCATTTGCCTATCGTAAGAATTCCATCCGATAGCTGGGTAAATAATTTGTTCCATCGTATAATAGATTGGTGCAAATACAATTATGAGTACTAGCAAGGCTATAATATATTGGATAACGGTTCCCTTTTTTAGGAAACGCGGTACTACGAAAAGAAAATTGATGTAGAAGAATGCCGCAGAGCAGGCTAATTTAAGAAATAGAACGGGTGCCAGGATCTTAAAAAATAGCGGCAGTTGGTAAGCGTTTCCCAACGCCCCGGTCTGGATTGCTACAACCACTTGCTGGATATACATCAGTAACCAGTAGGCAACGTGCAAATAAATGAAATTCTTTCTTTTCATGTGCCTAAAGTACCATTTAAGGATTTTCTTCTGCAACAGAATACATAAAATAGGCAATTTTGATGATCAACACCCTCATTTTATATATAAGCATGCGCTCGGCCTTATATATAAATTCGTCAATAGTTATTACTTGTTGATCAATCGTCTTCTTTTCTACGCCACCATTGGTCTCATCTTTAGATCAGCAATAAAATTTAGCAAAAATCAATGGATATGAAAATAGTATTTAAAATCATGCTGATCTATATGATCAGCTTTTCTACTGCAAAAGCGCAAAGTACAACTGTAGAACAGCAAAAGAATATCGCAGCTTTTATACAGGTATGGGGACTACTAAAATACCATCATCCTGCTAGTGTTATAGGAGGTTTTGATGCCGATCAAGTATTTATGGCAAATGTAGAGACGCTCACAAAGTCTGATGCTACAGCTTTTAATAATCAACTATTACAACTCATCATTGCTTTAAATCAATCACCTGTACTAGCAAAATTAACTGATCAGGTGCCATCGCAGCAATCAACTAGTGTGGTTGTGCAAAGGGATCAGCTTCGAAAGAATATTAATCTAAGCTGGTTGCACAAAAGGATATATTCCGATGAAGTGCAGCAACAATTAATTCAAATTTCTGCTGTACGTAACTGGAGTGGCAAGCATTTTTACATTCCTTCTCTTCATTATACAGCCGATCTGCCAAATGAAAGGGCTTATCCCGATTATCGATTTGATAGGCCGGCATTCAATCTTCTTGCCCTGGCTAAAGCATGGAATGCGATAGCGTATTTATTTCCTTATAAATATGTGATTGGTAAAGACTGGAATACAGTATTGCAGGAAATGATTCCTGCTTTTATGACTATCCGCAACCGGGCAGATTACGAAAGAGCAATTTTGTTATTAGAAGTAGCAATCAATGATAGTCATGCTGAAGGTTTTGTAGACCAGATGAAAGACAAAAGCGCTGTTTTAAAATTGAGGTACTATCCGCCATTTGATTATCAGGTGTATGATCAGAAGATCCTTATAAAAGCATTTTTGAATGACTCCCTGGCCAGGGGTAGCAGGCTGCTAAAGGGAGATCTTATTGTTCGCATAAATGGTGTTAAAGTAGAGAAGATGCTGGCCGACCGCTATCATTGGCATCCTGCTTCCAATATTGCGGTAAAAAACAGGTCGTTAAGTATGGATATAGAAGGTAATGCTTACTTCTTTGCAGATCTTGATAGTAGATCTTTGCAGGTACAGGTATTTAGGAATGGCAAGTTCATAACCCTGCCACTGGAATTACTTGATGGGGGGAATGCAAAAGATATGGCAGCTGCTAATTTATATGTGCGAACCAAAATTAAAAGGCAAGAAACTATTAAAGGATATGAAGAGCTTAATGAGGAAACAGTGCTTTTTAGAGCGGGCCATTTTTTTGATAAAGATTTACCAAAAGGGGAGGAGCAACTGGCTGTATTTTCTAGCCGGCTGAAAACTAAAAAGGCCATCATCTTTGATATGAGGGGATATCCGGAGGCGCCAGGACTATTTTATTACTTTATTCCGCAGGCGCTAGGAATTTCTGCTTTTAATTTTGCCCGCTATTATGCTGCGGATTTAAGTTATCCAGGAGCTTTTAATTACCTATCTGGGGTAGAGCACTATCTTTCTAAGGATATAACAAAAAATCCTGTTCCCTATAGAGGAAAGATCGTGATCTTAACAGATGAAAATACACAAAGCATGGGCGAATGGTATACGTTAATGTTAAGCCAGCTAAATAAGAATACAGTAATTATCGGGAGCCAGACCGCGGGAGCAGATGGCGACCTCAAACGGCTTAATCTCCCTGGTGGGTACAGTTTTGTGTTTACCGGGAATGGTATTTTTTATCCTGACGGGAGAGAAACGCAACGAATAGGTATTAAGCCTGATAGGGTATTCAGACCCTCTGCGGCTGATTTAGTGTTTAAGGAAAATGCGCTGCTGGAGGAAGCTATGCAATCGATAGGAGAATAAAAAATACGCTGCCGCAACAAGGATAATTTATAGCTGCAGGAAAATAAATTTATACAGTAGGGGTAAAGAAAGGTCGGGTTGTCTTTATATTAGCGTTTCTTAAAATTTACTTAAAGGACAAGCTGTTGCGGACTAAAATATTTCTTTTCACCAATATATTTATATTATTAGTTTTATTTAAGGCGAGTGCCCAGGGTATTTTGAGTAAACAAGTTTCAGTTAATGCTGACCGGCTTCGGTTAGCTGATGTATTAGCCAGGATAGGTAAACAGGGTGATTTTTATTTTTCTTATAATGGGAATATGTTGCCTAAAGATAGCCTGGTTAGTATTGCTGTGGTACATCAAACAGTTGCTGCAGTTTTAACTCAATTATTTCATGGCAATTTTGAATTTGAGGAACAGGGAAATTATTTGATTATCATTCCTGCATTACCGCATCTTACGCTGGTCAATACCGATATTACAAATGAAAACAACACCTATTCAATAAGTGGGATCGTGGCAGATGAACATACCGGAGAGCGGATAATGAATGCGAGTGTATACGAAAAGCAGCAGCTGGCAGCTACGCTAACAGATGAACACGGATATTTTAAGTTGAAAATACGGACAGCAAACCCTGGCGTATTGCGTATCACTGCCAGTAAAATGCAGTATCATGATGTAATGTTAAATTTTTTGCAATCTGTACCAGTAACTAATCGGTCAGATACCAGAAGTTACACCAGAACTTCGGGCAACGATGTAGAAAGAGATGCGCTGGGAAAGTTTTTTATATCTGCAAGGCAACGAATCCAGAGCCTTAATATTCCTGACTTTTTTGCTAAACGACCGTTTCAGGTTTCTTTAACACCTGGTCTTAGTACACATGGGCTGTTTAGCTCTCAGGTAGTGAACAAGGTTTCGCTAAATCTTGCAGGCGGATATACTGCAGGGGTCAATGGAATAGAGATTGGCGGATTGTTTAATATCAATAAAGGAAACTCAAAGTATTTGCAGTTCGCTGGCGTGTTTAATCTTGTTGGGGGTACGATGAGCGGGTTGCAGTTTGCAGGTATTAATAACCGCGTACTAGATACGTTGAAAGGTGTACAGTTTGCTGTGTTCAATAATAAGGCAGAAGGACAGGTTAGCGGATTGCAATTTGCGGGTTTTACTAATGAAGCACATAAGCTAAAAGGGTTGCAGATTGGCTTGGTTAACGTTGCTGATACCTCTTATGGGGCAAGTATCGGTTTGATCAATATTATACGGAACGGATTTTATCGTGTAGCTGTAGCTGCAAATCCACTGGTCAGCACCAATCTTTCTTTATCCAGTGGTACGCGCGCTTTCTATACAGTTTTAAGTATCGGGGCTAACGCAGATCTTAAAAATAAGATGTTTGTCGCAGGACTTGGGCTTGGTCACGATTTTATATTAAATGATAAGTTTTATCTTGCCAGCGTTGCCGAATTCCAGTTTGGGAATACTAGCGGACAGTTTACAGATAGCTGGATCAGAGGTAAGCTTTTTCTGCACGCACAACTCACTAAACACATCAGCATTTTTGCCGGACCTACATATAATAACTATACTTCCTCCGGCAGCTCGGTTGGGTACCAATCAAAACTCAAGGCGCCAGTCAACAAAGATGGTTATGAAGATTTTATGAATGTTCCGGTTAGAAGTTGGATCAGTGTAGAAGGGGGCATTGCTTTTAATTCTGTTTTCAAAGCAGCTAAAATACGGGCCCGCCAGTATGCTTCGCAATCATGGTATCTTGGTGCCGCGGCAGTCGGTGGTGTTGATATGGATTTTCCTACGCAAACAATGTTTGGTGCAGAATTATTTACACAACGTGATTTTAATGGTCACTTGGCAGCGACATTTTCTGCAGGGTACACGCAGAAAATTGCTAAACCATTAGCATATACCTACATCACTCAACTTCCGAACGGTGCAATTTCAGAATTAAAGAGGGTAGATTTTAAAGCTATTCCTATAAAAGCAGGGATGCGTACTTATGCAGGTAAAAACTTTTTTTATGGCGGTGAAATTGGTTTATTACTGGCACTCAACACTCAATATTCAGAAAAATTGGTTTATCCGGATGGTCATGTTACCAATGGCAATCTTGGTAATCCTCCTAAGTCATTTATCTATGCTGCGGGAGCAGGATATAGCTTCGACAATGGATTAGAGGCAGGGGTAAAATATGAAGCCTATGTAGGTACGGGAATTAAACAGGCGCTTTTTCGATTAGGTTATCGTTTTAAACTGAATTAAATAATTGTATATTCAGAACGGCAATCGAAGCTGATAGGAGTTATGAATATTTCATAAATAGATAGGGGTTGATGAAGTTTTGGTTGTCTTACCCATATAAGAGATCAGAATTTGAAAACAAATAAAAAACGTGTCCTATTTTATTTATTAGATGGGGCCAGACCAGATATATTACAAGAGTTGCTCGATCAGGGTAAACTCCCTCATTTAAAACAGCTAGTAGACGAAGGGACATTCCGCCTGGCTACTACCTGTTTTCCTTCCACTACTGGTCCTGCCTATCTGCCATTTCTAACAGGACAGTTTCCCGGACCAATGAATATACCAGGTATCCGATGGTTCGATAAACAGGAGTTTAAACGCACACGGTGGAACAAGATGGCAATGCGCTCTTATTGCGGTCCGGAAGCGGGCTGGTTCAATACAGATATGCCTGCAGATAGACCTACGCTGTTTGATGTGCTAGGGGAGTCTTACAATCTTTATAATATGATTACGAGGAATATCCCCGACGAATATGATCTGGGTAAAAAAGGGAAAGGTTTATTGTATACACGCGCACATTTTTGGAAACGCCATCATACCGTTGACGAACAAGGACATGATCGGATTATGCAGCAGCTTAAAACTGGAAAAGATTTCGATTTTATGTTTGCTGTTTTTCCAAGTGTAGATTGGGATTCTCATTATCATCATATCCGCGATTACCGGACAATCGCAGCTTATCAAATTGCAGATAACAGCATAGGAGAGGTGAGGGCTTATCTGGAGAAAAAGGGATGGTGGGAGAATACCTTGTTTTTGCTGACATCAGATCACGGGCTCACACCAACCCATACGCATTTAGATCTGGGAGACTGGATGACGGCACAAGGGTTAAAGTCGGTGGGCTACCCGGTAATATGGCGCAGCAATCCAAAATCTGCCGTAATGATCTCTGGAAATTCATTTGGCAGTATCCACCTTCTTAACCATGAAGGCAGCGATGTGTTAAGCAGTTCTGGTATAATGAAGTATTTTAGCCAGGAAAGGATAAACGCATTGCTTAGAGAAGATGCGGTAGATTTTATCACCTACCGGTCGGATCGGTCGGGAGAGTATTATGTAGAAAACAGATCAGGTAAAGCCATCATCAGGCAGCATGGCGGGATGTACGACTATCAGCCGCTGAGTGCAGATCCGCTTGGCCTTGGGATCATTGGTGTGGATAGCCATAGGGAGGCTTTGGCAGCTACTTTCGAAAGTAGTTATCCTGATGCACTTGTACAAATTACCCAGCTTTTTCAAAGTCGCAGAGCGGGGGATATTGTGGTAAGTGCCAGGAATGGATACGATCTGCGTGATTTTTGGGAATATCCAGAACATAAGGGCTCCCATGGCTCTTTAACGAAAGAACATATACAAGTTCCTTTAATTTATAATCAAAAAGGCTGGGCTGGGCATCCGGCACGTACTGCAGATATTTTCCCGACGTTGCTAAAATGGATGAATAAACCAGCGGTACCTTCTGCTGGAGATGCACTCAACTAATTATATATATAACAATTATGTCAACTCCAGCATCTACCACGCTAGACCAGGTATTTAAGAAAAATGTAATCTATAAAGGCTGTTTATGGCTTGGGTTAATCACTATCATTTCTATCGCGGTAATCTTTTTTTATAACCATACGGCTGATACTTTCAACGCGCTAACACATATCAAATTGCGTTATATACTGCTATGTTTTATTATGGTTTTTACAGACCTTATGCTCGGCAGCTGGCGCAACCATATTTTTATCCGCAAATTAAACCCAGGACTTTCACACTGGATAAGCTTTAAAGCAAATGTTGCAAATATGTTCATGGGAGCAGTTACCCCATTTCACAGCGGTGCTGGTCCGGCCCAGTTATATGTTTATAACCGTCATGGTGTAAAACTGCTTGACGGGTTCATCGTCAGCTTAATTAACATGGGGTCAACCTTGCTGTTTATGCCAATTGCAGGGATATTTGCCATACTTTATATGGACAACCAACTCGAAAGCGGTTTGGTACCTACATTATTAAAATATGGATTTTCTGTCTTTGCTGTATTTCTATTGGTGTTTTTACTCGCATTTTGGAAACCATTATGGGTAGGAAAAGCTATTCAAAAACTCGCTGGTTTTATCGGATCGCTGTGGCCAGCACGCAAAACGCGTATGGAAAACTGGGGAGCCAGCTCTTATTCCAATATATTAAAATATCAGCAGATCTGCAGCAAATTACTTAGGGAGCACCCATTCTTGTTTCCCCTAAGCTTGCTGCTTACCACACTGCTATATCTAAATAAGTATTTAATGCAATATGTTATCTTAATGGGACTAGGTGTACAAACTGATCTGATGCAAGTAATCAGTATCCAGATATTGATACAATTTATGATCTACTTTGCACCTAGCCCCGGCGGGAGTGGTTTTGCCGAAGCGGGTATTGCGGTTTTGTTTGCTAAAGTTGTTCCTGCATCAGTAATTTCTGTGTTTACCTTGCTCCAGCGCTCATTTTTATTGTTTTTTCCTGCTCTGATTGGGGCATGGGTAGTAATTAGTTTGTTAAAAAAGCAAGCTAATAACGATCAAAAACCAGTTTAAACTGTTATTTGGCTGTATATTTGCCCTTTGTCAGTTAAAAAACTATATGAATGTCTAATAATAAAGCCTTAGGTAAAAACTATGGTGCTTTAACCATCATACAAGCGTCTAATTTTCTACTACCTTTTTTGACCCTTCCTTTTATTGTAAGGACGATCGGGCCCGAACGTTTTGGTGCAATCAACTTCTCTATTGCTATCGTAACCTATTTTATCCTATTTATAAACTTTGGTTTTGATTTTACCGCTACCCGCAGGGTGGCGCAAAATAGAGAGGATAAAAAGATGATCAGCGAGCTCTTCTCACAGATTTTTTATGCCCGGATCTTTCTCTTCCTGGCTTCTGTGGGCGTTTTTATGGTACTTTATTTTACTATTCCCAACATGAACAGGCATCCGGTAGTAAGCATATTTATTTTTGCAAGCTGCCTGGCAAACGTGTTCACGCCTAATTGGTTATTTCAAGGATTACAGATTATTCATAAAACAGCGCTGTTTAATTTTATGGCTAAGCTAATCTTCTGTGTATCTATTATATTTCTGATTAGAAGCCCGGATGATTATATATGGTATGCGGTGATGTCCGCACTATCACAAATCCTGGTCGGGATCGCGTTATTTATATATGCCATCCGAAAGTTTGAGATGAAATTTCGGCGGCCAAATCTATCGGCAGTATTTAGCCTGTTAAAAGAAGATAAAATGGTTTTCATAGCTACTCTGATGATCAGTTTTTATACAACCAGTAACACGATCATATTAGGACTGCTTACAACAGAAAAGGAAGTCGGCATTTTCACAGCTGCATCCCGTGTAATTGCTGTTGTACAAAGTGTAATGCTTTTACCGATGAGCCAGGCCTTGTTCCCCCATATCGGTGCAGCCTTCTCTAAGGGTAAAGAAGAGGGGGTAAACGAAGTAAAAAAAATCTTTCCGATTGTGATGACTTATACCTTTATCATGTGCACCATGGCTGCGCTTTTTGCGCCTCTGGTGGTACATATACTATATGGTTCTAAATTCGAAGATTCCATCTGGATTTTGCGGATTTTATCGATCAGTCCTTTTATTGCCAGTATTAGCAATGTGATGGGGGTACAAACCCTCCTTAATCTTAAGCTTGATAAAATATACTTCCGGGTAACGCTAGTAGGATGCATTATGAATGTTTGCCTCAATTTCGTGCTTATTCCTTTATGGAGCTATTACGGAACGGCCTTCGCGTGGGTGGGAACAGAGATCAGCATCATGCTCACCTTATATATCGTACTTAAAAATAACCAGATTAGTTTGATAGATCCCCAATATTTTAGCCTGTCTTATTTAAAACAAGCAGGCCAGCAAGCCTTAACAACGATACGAAAAAAATGAAGATACTATTTGTTAATACCCTCTATACCCCTTTTAAAGTAGGCGGAGCAGAAGTCTCTGTTCAAACAATGGCCGAGGGGTTTGCAGCAGCGGGAAATCAGGTGTATGTTCTTACGTTAGGTTACGAAGAGTCAGTGCGTAAGTTGAACGGAGTAATCATCGTAAGCATCAAGACGAAGAACTTATATCATATTGAACAATCCGCTGGTCAGAATTTCATTAACAAAATGATCTGGCACCTGCTGGATTCTGCTAATATTTTTTACAGACAAAAATTACGGGTTATTCTCGACAGGATTAAACCGGATGTAGTAAATACAAATAATATCCAGGGATTCTCGCCTTACCTTTGGAAGGTAGTAAAGTCTAAAAATATTAAGCTGGTGCATACGCTGAGGGACTATTACTTATTATGCCATGCAACGACTATGTACACAAAGTGTGGAGATTGTCAACAACTTTGTACTGCCTGTAAACTGACCTATTCAATTAAAAAAAAATATTTTAATTTACCAGACGGGTTTGTAGGGATCAGTAAATTCATCCTGGAACAGCATGCAAAATTTAATGTGGGCAAAGAAATACCTGCAACGGTTATTGCCAATGGGATCACTCCGGCGGCAGGTGCCGAACCTAGAATAAAAGCCCCCGGTAAAGAGGTGGTATTAGGCTTTATGGGTAAGGTAAATGTACAGAAAGGTGTCGACTTTCTATTCAGTGAAATCGCCAAAATTGAAGTTGAAGTGCCTTTCAGGCTCGTTGTAGCCGGTAAGGCTAGTCCGGATTTCCAGACGATGCTTAAAGCAAAATATCAGGGAGTGTTCAATTTTACATTCATTGGCAAAGTAGATCCTACATCATTTTACCAGGACATAGATCTCGTAATTGTCCCTTCTGCATGGAACGAGCCATTTGGCAGGGTCCCGATAGAGGCAGTAGCAGCTTATACGCCTGTGTGTTTAGCTTATAAAGCAGGACTCAAAGAGTTGTATAATGAGGAACAAATGTGGCGGTTTGATATGGAAGAAAACAGCCTTTCTGATCTCCTGACGCAGATTTTGAGCAATCCAATTGTAATTGCAGAGAAGTCGGCAGCCTGTGCAGGACTACAAAATTATTACTCACCGGCATTGCTAAACCAGCAATTAGCCGACTTTATTAATACGATCTATGACTGATAAAAAGGTATATATTAATGGCAAATTTCTTTCACAAAAAATGAGCGGTGTACAGCGCTATGCATCAGAAGTTTGTAGAAATTTAGATAGCCCGGTAAAGCTTCTAGCGGCTAGGGATCATCAAAACAGTTCAGTATATCATTTGCAAAAACCAATTGAACTTGTTGGTAATAAGGCAGGTATACTTTGGGAGCAATTCAGTTTACCTTCTGCATTACGTGCTAAGGGTAGTCCGCTACTGATTAGTCTATGTAATGCTGCACCTGTTTTTTATCCTAATAAGATCACTTGTCTACACGATATAGCCTTTACATTGTACCCGCAGTATTTCTCTAAAAAACTCGTGTTATATTACCGCTGGCTGATCCCTAAAGTCTTGAAAAGCAGTAGGCATATCATCACCGTAAGTGAATTTTCTAAACGTGAAATTGCAGCTTATTACCATATTGATCCTATTCATATTTCGGTCGTTCCTAATGCCAGTACATTCAGTCCTGATTCCGCTATAAAGGCCAAAAGCGTACTTGAGAGGCCTTATTTCTTGTTTGTTGGTTCCCTGGATCCCCGTAAGAACCTGATAACGTTGTTAAAAGCTTTCCGGCAAGCACAACGATCAGATGCCGATCTGGTCGTTGTTGGCGCTGGTCATGCCTCATTTGCGGCCAATCCTGCTATCAATGAATATCGTGCTGATCCTAACATCATTTTCACCGGATATATCTCCGATGAAGAGCTGCGTGCCTACTATGCCGGAGCTTTGGCATTGATCAATCCTTCCTTCTATGAAGGGTTCGGTTTGCCAGTAGTAGAAGCACTTTCTATGAACTGCCCGGTTTTGGCATCGTCGATTGATGCCTTCAAAGAAGTTGGTGGCACGGACATTGAATACTTCAATCCAGCTGACGTTTCAGAGTTATCAAATTTGATAAAAAACTTTTCTGGTCTGGCCTTGTCCGAAACGACATCGCAAAAACAGAAAGTAACCTGGAAAACATCAGCTGGATTAGTAGACAAAATTATTCAGCAATTTAATTAGCAGATCAGATGAAAGTAGCAATTGTACATGACGAACTAGTAAGAAGAGGCGGCGCGGAGCAGGTAGTGTTAGATATGCATAAAGCTTACCCACAAGCCGACATTTTTACCCTGTGTTATAACCCGGAAAAAACATACGAAGAATTTAAAAATGCGAAGATCTTTACTTCGTGGTTTCAATATATCGGTAAAACCGAAAAATTAATTAAACTGCTTTATTTCCCGTTCGCAATTCTTGCTATGCGCAGTTTTAATTTAAAAGGATATGATGTAGTGTTAATCTCTACCACGCATTGCGGTAAATTCGTAAGAACAGGTAAAGACACACAAGTAATTACGTATTGCCACACACCTTTCCGTTTAGCATGGAGACCATTCTCTTATGCAATTGTAAACTCATCTAACCGTTTAATCAGAAGTATTTTCTTAATGGCTTCATGGGTGTTAAGGAAATTAGATAGTATGGCTGCAAGCGCTAGCGATTTTTACCTGACCAATTCTAAAGAAGTTAAGGTTCGTATTGAAGAATCTTATCATCCAGAACAGCCGGTAAGTATCATTAACCCTGCATCTAAACTGGATAACTTTTATATCTCGGAAGATCACAAAGACTATCATTTGGTGGTAAGCAGGTTAGAGGATTACAAAAAAGTAGATCTGGCTATTAAAGCATTTAATGATATGCCAGATAGAAAGTTAGTAATTGTAGGAACCGGATCTATGGAGGCTGAGCTAAAAGAGCTTGCTGGTGATAATATTACCTTCTTAAAAGGTCAGAGTGCTGCTCAATTAGCAAAACTATATGCTAACTGTAAAGCATTGATCTTTCCACAACATGAAGATTACGGTATTACTCCATTAGAAGCTGCTGCATCTGGTCGCCCGGTAATTGCCTTCGGTGCTGGTGGTGTTAAAGAAACTATGGTTCCTTACACTGGCGATAGTAGTAAATGTACTTCAGTATTTTTTGAAGAACAAAGTGTTGAATCTTTATCAGCAGCTATCGAAAAATCGTCAAAATTGAGTTTTAACCCTCAATTTATTAGAAATCATGCGAAATTATTCAGCGCTCCTAATTTTATTGCTAAATTGAAAGCGTTTGTAAATAACATATACAGCCTAAAAATGGGCAAACAATATTATATTCCATTAGCAGAGAAAATACTTTATGCACAAAAAGAAGTCGCTTAATTACATCCATATCTATTTATCACTTCTGTTGTGCATTGCGTTTATTGTCTCTGTTGTTGTCTACCAAAAAATATCATTAACCGTTCCATCTTATTTACTGGTGTATTTATTTGCACCAGTATTTATCTGGACAAGTTATTTCAATGATCAAAAACTATTAAAGGAGCTGTTCCAGATAGCGATAGTATTTTTTATACTAAACCTGCTGGCACAGCTTCATGTTTACCTGTTCTCTGTAACGCTCGATCCTTCCTTAAGATTAACAGACATGGCAGACCCCGGGAAAACCCTGCTGCGGTCTACATTATTGGGCCAAAGCATCTATCTATTTGCCGGAATCCTTTGTTACTTATATTTAAAACATTATGCCACCGTAAGCCACATCCGTTATTTGTATATCGGGTTAAGGATACTGGTTGTTTTAGGTTTCCTGGAAT
>Ga0247734_1001298_pt1 | contig 19210 bp, 11 predicted proteins | sample UWRJL103311B2_FD_180933 | JGI IMG/M metagenome (GOLD analysis project Ga0247734, IMG submission 180933) | Plant litter microbial communities from Arlington Agricultural Research Station in Wisconsin, United States - UWRJ-L103-311B-2 | ecosystem: Environmental > Terrestrial > Plant litter >... | reverse complement strand
AAAATCGAACAACCTTATTGGAAGTTTCAAAACCCAGGTTGAACTGCCGTTTGGTCTTGCTTATAATCTGGATATTTCTTACCTGAACTCAACCACATTGCAGGGATCGTATTACAACAAATATTTTACGAACAACTACAACAACATGTACGACAATCCTGATCCGGGCGTAGGTTTCCATGCGGTACAATCGTTTGGAAAAAACGGTCAGGCAAGCAGAAGTTCGTATCAGAATACCAACAAAATTCTAGAAACATATTTGACCTGGAATAAAGAATTCGGAGATCATTCTTTAAACGCAGTCATTGGTTATTCATGGCAGAACAACAGGATCGGAGAAGGGTTTCAGGTAACTACAAGTAATTTGCCGGTAGACAACATTGCTTATAATAACCTTGCTTTAAGTAATCCTTACGGAATTTCAGGTTATCAGATCAATTTTGGGCCGGATGGGATTTATCAGGAAACACAGTTAATTTCTGATTTTGCAAGATTTAACTACAATTACAAAAGCAAGTATTTACTGCAAGGTTCTGTAAGAAGAGATGGCAGCTCGGTTTTCGGCGCAAACAATCAATGGGGTTATTTCCCGTCGGTAGGTGCTGCGTGGAGAATTAGTCAGGAAAGTTTTATGGAAAGCCAGAATTTGTTCAGCGATCTTAAACTTAGGGCAAGTTATGGTGTGACTGGTAATGCAACCGGATTTAATGCTTACACTGCGCAATTTATTTCAGGAGCTTTGGGAACGTACTATTACAACGGCACACTTACAGGAGCTTATGGCCCTACAAAATCTGAAAATCCTGATTTGAAATGGGAAAAAACAGCGACTGCCAATATCGGTCTTGACTTTTCTGTCTTAGGAAACAGGATCAACGGATCTTTGGAATTGTATGATAAGAATACCACAGGGATGATTTATTCCTACACAGTTGACCCTATCCTTGTTCCTTCCGGCAGCATTGTGGCCAACGGCGGAAGCGTTAATAACAAAGGAATTGAGTTCAATGTAAGCGCTAAAATCATTGACAAAGCGGATTTCAGCTGGACAAGTGGTATCAATCTTGCCCACAATAAAAACGTAATTACCAGTTTGTCTAACCCATTATTTGCAGGTGGAGACTCCGTTCTGCTTTCCCGTCCTGAGGGTGGTGGACAGTCGGGAAGATCTTTGCAAATCCTGAAATCCGGCAGACCTCTGGGTCAATTCTTCTCTTTCCAATATGCAGGGAAAAATGACAGTGGAGTTTCCCAGTTTGTTGCAGGAGATGGCAGCCTGACTACTACACCGGTTGTTGGAAAAGATTACCATTATCTGGGTAGTTCGCAGCCAAAATTACTAATGGGCTGGAACAACAGTGTCAGATATAAAAACTTTGATTTGAATGTATTCATCAGAGGAGGATTTGGAAATAAAATCTTCAATGCAACACGTGCTGATTTGTTCAGACCAAGTACTGCTCAGTACAGTAATATTCTTGTTGACGCGGCTAATGAGTCTGTAAAAGATTTCAATGCTTATGTTTATTCCTCCCGGTTTCTTGAAAACGGAAGTTTTATAAGGCTTGATAATGCAACCCTGGGATACAATTTCAAAAAACTGGGGCCATTTGTTAAAAACCTGCGGGTTTATACTTCTGTTAATAATTTGTTTGTCATCACGAAATACAAAGGCATTGATCCGGAAGTGAATCAGGGTGGTATTGCGCCAGGAGTTGACTACAACAACTTCTATCCGAAGACCCGTACTTTTCTTTTTGGCCTGAATGTATCAATTTAATTTTCGAAGTAAAATCATGAAAAAATCATACATTAATTTATTTTTTTCAACGCTGGTGGCCGTAACAATGGTTTCCTGCCACGATCTGGATGTGCCTGTTACGACAGAGCTGACCACTGATGTTTTTCCAAGTACGACTGAACAATACGTGTCAGCGTCCGGGCCTGCTTACGTTGCTTTGAGAGGAAATTTTGGAGCAGAAGCTTTTCAGGTTGCATCTTACAGTACCGACGAAGGCATTATGCCTGCAAGAGGAGGTAACTGGTATGACGGAGGTCAGAATCAGACACTTCATTACCACACCTGGACGGTTGATAACACGTATCTCAATGGCCATTGGTCGTGGTTATCGACAATTATTGGTGTTACCAACCAGACAATTTCTATTCTGCAGGAAAAAGAACCCGAAGGAACAGCGAAGGCTACCAATATTTCCGAGATCAAAATGGTACGGGCTTTGGCGTATTTCATGATGATGGATAGTTTTGGAAATGTGCCGATATACACGGAATATGGCGATTTTACACCAAAAGTTAATTCAACCAGACTGGAAGTTTTCAATTTTATTGAGAAGGAAATCAATGAAGCAATTCCAAATTTGAGTGAAGTTTCAGGTGTTTCTACGTATGGAAGAGCCAATAAATGGACAGCATACGCATTGCTGGCAAAAATGTATCTGAACGCTGAATACTACACAGGAACAAACCGCTATAATGATTGTATTGCAGCTTGTGACAAGATCATCGGTTCAGGATTGTACAACATCGAAGCGAGAAGCACTTATTTGAATATGTTCTATCCTAATAACGGACCTCAGATGAAGGAATTCATTTTTGCGATCCCTTACGATCCGGCACAAACCAATACTTTTCCTTTCAGAAGTGTTAACAACCGCTCGCGCTACGATATTCCAAGAAGTGAAGTGAAAAAATTTAGTCTTCCTTTCACACCTGCGGGAAGTGCGAGTACATTGCCGGAATATTATGCCAATTTCAACGACGAAGGCGATATCAGAAACAAACAATGGCTTACCGGCCTGCAATTTATGAACGACGGTGTAACTCCTGTTACGGTAACAACAACAAACATCGGTTATGATCAGTTTTATACCGGCAGCGCTCCATCAGCGCCTCTTACCTACCAGGTAAATATTACGCCACAGGTTGTGCTGAGACAGAGTCAATCTGCATTTGACGCGGGTAACGATGAAATTGCGTGGCACATGGGCTACCGTAATATGAAGTTTTATCCCGATGCAACTTCTCTGAACAGGAACCAGAATAATGATATTCCAATTTTCAGATATTCGGATATTATTTTGATGAAAGCCGAAGCGATTTTACGTGGAGGTACAGCTACATTGGGTCATACTGCGCTGTCTCTTGTAAATCAGTTAAGGGCGCAACGGACAACTTCCGCTGCTTTGGCTAGTGTTAATCTTGAATTTATTTATGCTGAAAGAGCCCGTGAATTTGCCTGGGAAGGATGGAGAAGAAATGATATGATCCGATTTGGGAAGTTTGAAGGAAAATGGGGTTTTAAAACAGATACTGATATTAATCACCGTATTTTCCCAATTCCAAGAGTTGCTTTGCAGTTGAACCCAGCTTTGGTACAAAACCCGGGTTATTAATTAATTCATTTTCTTTAAAGCTTCGTATCCGGATTTCGGGTACGAAGCTTTTTTTATCTATCAGATAAATTTAGTTCCCGACCAATTCACCTCTATACGTACGAGACAATTGTTTAAAGCATTCACAACTATTTACTTACAGTTTAGAAAATCTTTTAAAATATCATAGAATATTTTAGTAATATTGCTCGTCATTACGTAGTTTTTTTGTCTTTTAAAGGCTTAAAACTTTATTGAATAAAAACATATTCCCAATAATACTTTCTTTTATCTCTGACATCGAGCCATTTTTCTTGTGCACTTTATGTGCAAAGATTAATTATTATGTTTTGATTTTTAACAACGAGTTAATCAATACAGTAAAATAAGTATTATGGCAGATATATGCTCTATTTGATAGAAAGAAGCACATTACTCTTTTGAATTAAAGGTTTAACCCAATAAACAGCAAACTTAATCAGCGAATTAATTCTATATTTTTATAGCGTATATACTACAACGTCATATTTTATTCTATAAATAAATTTATAGAAAAGTAGAATATAATAGCAACTACATATAGCAATTAATCGAAAAAAAAGTACATTGATATTATTAGCAGATAAATACACAAATAACTATTAATCAAATACTTAACCCAGGTATAATTTTAGTAGCAATAATTTACAAATAAGTATCAGAAATATTATTCCAATCCTGACCAGTAACAATTAAACCAATAACCTAAATCTTTATATATCATTGACCTCTAAGTAATTAGAGAAATAAACAGTGCTAGTCATTTATTGAAACTGACATTATCCAGCTTTAACGGCATGGATTAATAGCCATATTAAAATTACAAATAAGATAATACGTTTACTCTCAAATCAATATGAAAAAGTTCTGCTTAATCTGCATGGCCCTGTCCGGCCTTTTATCCCATGTATATGGACAAAAAAAATATCAGTTAGTTCAGGATTCGCCGAGCCCTATGTTACAGCTGGTTGAATATACTATCCCAACGACCTCAGCGCGGATTGCAGATTACGACATCCAGGTTACAGTTAAAAAGAATACCTCCAAACCGGAAAGCGCAGTAGACGTACACATGGTTTTTGCACCAACAGTGGACATAGAGTCAGTTTTCACAGTTGAGCTCGATGTTAAGCCTGCCTGTACGGCACCTTGCAATATGCCTTTTGTTTCATCCAGTTTTTTATCATCAAAAGCTATAAATAAGCAGGCCGGAACAATTGATTTTACAATTGGAAGTTTATTACCCGGTAAAAGTTATTCACTACGCAGCCTTGTTTTTGGTTTAGACGGCGCACCTTGTTCCGGCTCTGAAATCAGCACCGTTCCGTTTCAAACAGAAGCAGCATCTGCATCGGTACCCGCTAAAATGCTTTTGGTCATTAACGACGAATGGAAAAATTCAGAAGCACTTCAAACTGCATTTGCCCAATATGAAACCGATGTAAAGAAAAGCGATCCGCTGATTACCATTGAAAAATATTATATCAGTAATGCCAACACGGAAAAGCTTGCCTTGTATGAATATATTAGAAGACAATATCAGGATAATAACCTAACTCATTTATTTTTTATTGGTGCAAATGCAGCAATAACCGGTTACAATTACCGGTTGGACCAGCAGGGAAAAATTGCAGCAACACATGCCTCGCACACCTTTACTTATTACACATTGCCGCTGTACAGCGCCTATAATTATGATCCGGCAGATGATTCTTTCAAAGCTTACAGGTATCAGGACTTATGTTTCAGACCTTCGCAGGAAGTAAGACTACCTGTTTTTCAGCAACAGAATTCAACTATTTCAATGGGAATGATTATTCCTGACAAGGGTTTTAGCACTGATAAAAAGACAAATTACATCCTTGATTATTTTACAAAACTGCACAAATTCAGAAATAAGGAAATTTCATTTAAGAAGAATGTACTGGTATCTGACGGCTTTGCAACTGAACAGGGAGTCATAAATCTGGCACAGGCAGACGGCGCCTGGAAAACAGCTACGGCTTTAAAGGTCAGCCATCCAAAAGATCCGGATTTCTCAGGAAATGATCCTGTTTGGAAAGATGATTTTCTAACTAAACTGGAAACTGAATCATACGAGATATTTACGTGCAACGTACATGGAAGCGCAAACTATCATTCTTTTGGCATCTATAATAAAGATGTTGACAATCTTGGTAACCTTAATACACAGCTTATCAATTTAAGTTCCTGTAACGTTGGTGCTTATACTGGTTCCAATTATTTGGCGGGACAATATCTGGCAAAAGGAAACGTGCTGAATGTACATGCTTACAGCGATCTGCTTATTTCAATTACTGCAACCGGAGAAAGCGCTTTGGAACAGCAATTTAAATCCGAAGGCGTTTTTACATTGATGAAAAAAGGCTTTAATGTGAGCGATGCGTTCAGGTTCGCCCAATCCTACAACGAATCTGATGTTATTCTGGGTGATCCGTTGGTAACTTTTCAGAGAGAAATAATATCGACTCCTCTGCCGGTTTCACTTCAAAATTTCACAGTTCAAAAGCAGGAAAATGTTGCAAAACTTGTATGGACAACCACGTCTGAAACCAATAGTGACCGGTTTGAAATTGAACGCAGTAATGACACGAAAAACTGGAATAAAATTGCAGTCATTTTAGCGGGTAAAAATAGTTCTGGGGTAAGCCGTTATTCGTATACCGACGACCAGCCTTTTATGGGACAAAACCTGTACCGGCTAAAAATGATTGATCAGGATGAAACATTTTCATATTCACAGATCCGCAATCTTTCCTTCGATTCTAATGGTATAACGTACCTTTATCCTAATCCGGTTTCCGATAAATTCTATATCTCAGCCAATGAAACTGCCAAAGTAAAATCTATTCAAATAATTAATGCACTGGGCCAGGATATTCTGTATAAATCAGAAGTATCAATGGATGGCATTTCAGTTGACAAGCTCATACCGGGCTCATATACAGTACTTTTGAAAGGTCATAATGGCATTGTAAAAAGTAAAAAAATAACGGTTGCCAGATAACTGCAAGATTATGAATTGATAACTTATTCACTGAAATCCTGCATATTCTATTTTATTTTGGAATACTTACAGCATTTTTGGAAACAGTAAAAAATCCATTTTTGTCAATAGTAAATTTCTTCATTACAGAACTTGACAAGCAATAAAATGTCAAAATGTTTCTACAAAAAAAGCATTTGATTCGCTACAACGCTAGAAACAATAAGATTTTAAATTTGCATGATTATAAAGATGAGATAAATCTTTTAAGATCCCACACACTAGCAATATCGCTGTAAAGACCTGTTATCAACTATCAATACACTATTTATATGTTCCGGAATGATTAATCCGGAACATATAATTATAAGGCAGCCCTTTTAACCATGGTCTTCGTATACTAATCCGGAACATAAATATTATTTCACTAACCAACAATTCGCATTAGCCTAAATAGCTATATTATAATGACTTATCTTAATAAGATCGGTTTTACCCTCATATATAATGAATATAGTAATCATTTGTCAGGAGCTTCGGACTTTTAAAAAACTGGAAGTGATCATCAGCAAAATGTATTTTACAGCAGAAATTTTTCAAGCCAAATCAATTGAATTGAGTAACAACATACCTGAAATCATGGAGCCGTACATGATTATTCTTGACATTGACACTTCACGGGGAATTTATCCGAAAGAAATTAAAACACTTCGAAAGATGAACCCTGGAACCAGTATATTAATCATTTCAAAACTGGATGAAAAAACGTATGCCATTCCCTATTTTCATGCAGGTTCTAATGGTTTTATTTCAAAGCAGGCATCCAAGGACGATTTTCGACGTGCAATTGATGCGTTAATGATCAAGCAAAATTATTTTAGTGATGACATCTGGCAAATAATTATCAGAAAAGCACTGCAGAGCGGAACGATCAACCTGAATCCTATTATGGATCTGTCGATTCGGGAAAAGCAGATCATGGACTTTTTATTCGATGGAATATCCTGTCATGATATTGCTTTAAAACTGGATATTAAAAAAACAACAGTTGTCAGTTATCGCGCTAAAATATATCAGAAACTCAGTGTACATAGTTCGCATGAGTTTATTGAGCGAGTCAAGATTTTAAGATGAATTCCAGTTGCAAATGATAGAGAATAAGCTTCACTTATTTTTATAACAAATCAAGAACTTAGTAAACTTCTACCTCTCTGTGTAAAACAAAATACTCCCCTGGTAAAACCCGGGGAGTATCATTTTACTCAACTAATGATTTGAAATTAATTCAAATTATTGACTTGTTACTCCCTTTGGGCGTTCCATTTGCCTTTAACAGCTCCTGTCTAAAATCCCTCAGTTAGTGTGGAAACATTACTTTATGAACTCTTCAATTCATTCTAATGGGAACCGGCGTTAATCGATATATTCTATACTAAATACTTTAAAAATCGAATGAATATGATTGCAAACATATTTTTCATTTACGGATTCTTAGAGGTTTGCAAAGCTGAGAATAGTAGATTAATTTTTTTGTAAATAATTCAAAAACAAATTGTAGAATGATCTCGATAAAAAATCACTATACTCTTGAAAGAAAAGGAATCAGTTTAATAAAATGTTTACCTGTACAGGTTTTAAACATCATTTTACAAAAAAATTTAACGGATAAATAAAATGCGCTTATAACTATTTTACACCAACTACTTTGTAGTATTTATTTTTAAAATCAAGAAAATTTATACCTAAATTTGCAGTCAGGAAAAATTCACTCCAACAGTATTATTATGAAATTTTTAATTATTGAAGATCATCCTTTAATAAGAGTTGGTATGACAATGATGATTTTTGATTTCAATTCCAGGGCTTCTGTAAAGGAGGCTTCTACATTTCCTGAAGGTTTAGCACTGCTCGATACCCAAATATTTGATTACGTGATTCTTGACATCGACGTTCCGGGCAGCGAAGGCACCAGAATGATCAAACAGATTACCGATAAACAGGAAAGAATTAGTGTCCTGATCCATTCAGGTTATGACGAACATGTATATGCGTTATCCTATCTTTCGGCTGGTGCCAGCGGGTTTATTTCTAAACAATCATCTAAAGAAGATTTTAAAGCGGCCCTGAGAGCACTCGTTACCAAGAAAAAATATATCAGCGCACATGTTCAGCAATCCTTGCTGAATAATATGATCAATAATAATCCTCAGACAAACGATCATCCATTTGTCAAACTTTCTAATCGTGAACTGGAAGTAATGCGGCTTATTAATGAAGGAAAATGGACCAAAGAAATTGCAAGTATTCTGGATATTAAAGTATCAACCGTAAGTACTTACCGGGCCCGGATTTATGACAAACTGGATGTGAAGAACGAAATTGAACTTTCAAGAAAAATATCTCTGTTCAATTATCATTAATTTTCATTAAGAATTATACGAAAATCAGTTGTTTTTGTTTGCGCAACTCTTACCCCGACATTAATCAATACAGCAATTTCCATAATAATTAAAAGGCCTAATCCTGTTTTCATACCATTTGTGAAAGATTGCGATGAAGCTGTATATCCGTTAAATGTTTGCACTAATTCATCTGATAATGGTATTCCATTGTTTGAAATTACCAGATGAACCTTCATTTCTTTTTGCTCAGTATAAATACTGATTTCACCATTTTTTGTATATTTTGTTGCGTTATCCATGATATTTTGTAGAATAATGGACAACATCTGGTAATCAGAACAAATTGTTACATGCTCCGGAATGTCGATAGAAATAATGTTATTTTTTTCTTCATTCACACTTTTAAAAATATTGATTTTGTCAGCCACCAATGCTTTTAAATCAATATTTTCAAATTTCATACTTTTCCCGTATACGTAGGTCTTAATATAATCTAATAAGTCTTTCAACCGGCTATGCATACCAAGGGACGAGCTCATAATCAATTCACTGATTTCCGTTGCTCTGTCAAATTCTCCCCTTTTAATTAAAACCGGAATTGCTTCCGACGTATGCGTAATATATTTCAGCGGCGATTGTATATCATGTGTTACCGATGTCAGAAGACGCGACATCATATACAACTGCCTGCTAATCTGATTTTTAGATATTTCCAGGTCATTATGGGAAACTTTCAGGTCTTTAAGTGTCAGGTTTAATTCAGAAGTACGTTGTGAAACCTTTGATTCCAGCAAGTGATTTTTCTTCATTATTTGCCTTAATCTCATCTCATTGTAAACGTAAATGCCGACAAACAAAAGAATTGCCAGCAACGCTTTGGACCACCAGGTTTCATACCATAATGGCGGAACAATCAAAATTATTTTTTTTATCGTGTAATTATTTATTCCAAATCCGTTCATTTTCCTGACCAGCAGCGAATATTTTCCCGAAGTAAGATAAGTTAATGTGATACTAAGATTTTCGCTTTTAAGTGGGATCCAATCTTCCGGAGTCACATTTTTATTGGTTTTAATCAACGCATAAGACAAATGCAGGTTATAAGTATTTCCATAATAAGGCGTGGAAAAATAAAACTTGGTTTGCACAGGATTTGCAGGCAGGTGAAGCGTATCAGATAATAATGTCTGATTTTTATCATTCAATTCTACCCGGTCAAGGATAATAGGTCCGTCAGGAACATCTGCTTTTATACTTCCCGGCAAAAACCATATTAACCCATTTAAAGAAGGCAAAGAAATATATCCATTGGACAGTTTCACAGCACACGGCTGGCAGCCACCATTGAATTCGTTAGTAAGAAACCCCTCATCCTTTGCATAATAATTATAGAAAAGTTCAGGATATCCGGCTTCACCTGAATTTTTACTTTTTAGGATTTTAAGCTGCGCATATTTTTCCGTGTCATTAATAGAAACCTGAAACAGCCCTTTATTGGAAGTAATCCAGTAAAAGCCATTGCCGTCGTTAATAATACAGTGAGAACTGGTGAGGTATCTGTTTGCGTCCATTGGAAAAGTCACCAGCTTACTCTTTGTATATAACATCATTCCTTTCTCCTCCGTAGTTAACAGGATTTGGTCCGGCTTATGCACATATATTGTTTTAATATACAATCCTTTGGTTCCCTGAATAATTTTCAACTTACTGAAAATCAAATTAATTATATATAATCCATTTGTTGTTCCTACCAATAAATGATCTTTTGACTGATAAAGAAGAAATGTCACTTTTATATTTTTAACATATATTTTTGGCTCTGGCTTTGCGTCGCGCGGATTGATATAGTATAAACCTTTATTGGCGGTACCAAACCATATCAAATCTCCATCGCCCTGATAAATATCTTTAATCTCCTCATTTAAATGCCATTGCATTATTGCTTTCTCAGCTTTAGCATCCATTTTAACAAGGTCGGCACCAGCTTTTATCCAAATAAAACCATTTTTATCTCTTAAAAGACTACGTTTGTCTTCCTTATTAAGTTTGGCCAAAACCGGCAATTGATTAAAAATAGTCTTATTATCCTTTGGATCTTTGCCTAACAAAATTCCGGTTGATGTTAAAACTGAATTCCTGTCGTAGGCTATTTGTGCATAAAAAACATTATTCATTTCGTCACCCGGCGTAGTCAGGTTCTGGAATTTTTCTCCGGAAATTATAAACAGACCTTTTGTAATACTTCCTAAAAACAGTGTTTTGCTTTTTTTATCAAAATGAATTGATTGTATATATCTGGAATCCAGATCAAAATTTTTCAATAAAAGCCGGGTATACACCTGATCATTTTCAAATCGGTCAAGTGTAAAAAGATCATTACCAAGATAAAAAAATAACTGGTCGGAAGCGTTGTTCCAATATAGAGTAATCTTGTTGCTACCCTCCTTTCTATATGCAGGATGATTTAGAATATCGCCGGATAAAGAAAATCGGATTCGTTTTTTATCATTGATATTGATGATAAGTCCGTCTTTATTGAAATAATAAAGTTTCCCCTCATTTACAAAAAAATTCCAGCCATTAGCCTTTTCAAATTTCGTATTATATTTCTCTTTTCCTTCTGAATAATATTGTATGGAAGTACTGTCGCACAAATAAAAATTACCTATTCCATAACCCGCCGGAATGATCCAATGTTTCGGATTAGCCATTCCAAGCAAATAATCCGGTAATTTTGAAGATTGAAAGGTCTGATGATTTTTGTCCTTTAAAAATAGAAAAGGCTTTACTTTGTCAACATAATAAGCGGAATCACGAACTGCAATTCCATTTTCTATTCTTACATATTCATTGCCGTCAGCTACTGCGAAAATACTGTGATTTGTCTTTTTACCAGAACTGTTTTTACTGTCCAGTGAAGGCTGAATAAGAAAATAGTGATTGCTGGCAGTAGATAGATTAGCTTTATTAAAAGTATAAAACTGCCTTCCGTCAAACCGGGCCAGACCGTCTTCTGTAGCGAGCCATACAAATCCATGTGCATCACCGGATATACTTTTTATACTATTCTGAGGCAAACCGTTATCATCGGTATATTGCCTTACATTATATTTTTCTATTAAAGCTTCCTGGCCTTTCACGGAGTAGCAGTGAAGCAAAATCAAGCTTATAATTAATATAAGATAGTTGTTATTCCCTATAAATTGTAAGCGCATAGATGTTCCCAGCAAATTCTCCGGTTTATTTCTGATTCCCGTTTCAACTATTAAATTATGCTTGTGAAACAAATATGCCTTTTGATTCTATAAGTTACAAGTTATTGTAAAATTAACTTTACGTAAATGAAAGGTTTCTCGTAATAATAAAAATTGTCCTGTCAATACAGCAGCATCACTAGCCAGGATACACATCCTGATAAGTGATGCTTTTTTTCACTTATATTAGTTCCTATTAACGCAGTTTATTGTTAAAATCAGAATTCTGTTAAAAATGTAAAACAAAGTATGATTGAAAGTAGCAACGATTGACAACAAAATTGCGGGAACATTTGTGATTAAAGACAACCATCCCGATCTGGGTTCGCACAAAGCCAATGCATCTTACATGGTTCCGGGCCATGTGGCAGGACGAGGGATTGGAAAAAAAATGGGAAAATATTCTATTGAAGAAGCCAAATGTCCCGGATACAAAGCAATGCAATTTAACTTCGTGGTTACAAGTAATGAAACAGCTGTTTTGATTTGGGAAAAACCAGGATTTGAAATCATTGGAGAAATCCCTGATGCTTATAATCATCAGCAAAACGGGCTGACAAATGCATATATTATGTATCTGAAATTGTAGGCTTTCGGCAGTCGGCTTTCAGATTTATGTAAGGAACGAAATTTTATACAATTGCTCGTCCAGCCGACTGCTGATAGCCGATAACTATACAATATTAGAATGTCAGGATTTATTCCTTTCAATATTATAAACGAATTACAAGCATGCATAATCATATTGCCTTCCTGAATGAATGGGGAGATAACGGACTGGATTTTACAAAAAAAGGTCGAACCGGTGAACCGGTTTCCACCCACTTTATTGTTGTTGCCCTTACCATGCCAAAGGAAAATATTCCGGAAGCAGTGCAAATTCTGGAAGCAGTTCAAAAAAAATACTTCAAAAAAGCTGCAATTAAATCTGCTACAGTTGGCAATGACCATAAGCGGAGAAAGCAAATTCTGGAAGAACTTTTAAAAGCCCCGTTTCAGATATTCGCATTGGTGGTAGACAAGCGTCAGCTGATTGGCGAAGGGCTGCGTTACAAAGGGTCATTTCATAAATTTATGCATGGACTTGCCGACAGAGAGCTTTTCAGGATTTTCCCCAATCTGGAAATGGTTGCCGGAAAAACAGGTTCGGATAGTTTTATGACTGGTTTTATTAAATATGTTCATCAAAATCATATTACCAATCTGTTCAATGAATCTACTTTTGGATTTGTTAATGACCAGGATAATGTCCTGATCCAAACCGCCGGATTCATTGCCGGAACACTTGCGCGCTGTTACGATGAAACTGTAATTACGGATCAGCGGCAAAGTTTTGTGGATTTAATGCATCCCAAACTTTTAACGATTAAATTCTGGCCGGATGTTTTTGAACCCTATCTCGTTAAAACCAATTCGGATCAGGAGCCATACAACAAAACTCTGGCAGAACTGAGTGTTAACCTGGCTAATGATTTTTTACACAGGAAATCTCCCAGTCAGGCACCACATATTATTGACCAGTTTACGTGCTTGAGCTACCTTGTTTTCCATTTTCGCCACATCAATCCTAACCGCTATATTTCCAGTTTTGAGATCATGGAGCATATCAAGGTCAGGAGCGATAAAACGATTTCACTTCATTATTTTCAAACCAAAGTTATTGCGCCGTTACGTGATGCAGGTGTATTAATTGCAAGCAGTTCACGTGGCTATAAACTTCCTGCAAGTGAAGCGGATCTTTACGATTTTGTCAATCACAGCAATGCCATTATTGAACCTATGTTGTCAAGAATTAAAAAATTCAGAGACCAAATCAGGCTGGCTACCGACGGAGAACTGGATGTGCTGGATAGGGACGAATATAGTTTGATAAGAAAGGTGGTGGAGTAATTTTGTTTTCGTAGGGCTTACACCTTACGTTGTTATATTTCACCCTTTCAGGGCCCATTATTGCACGAATGAAAGAGCCTTGAAAGGGTGAAATTTTTGCGAACCTAAAATCCACAAACAAACAATTAAACAATAATTTTAGTCAAATTCTTATAACAAGTATCCACTATATCCATAGACGGAGCCATATCATATTCTACAAAAAAGTACTTCAATCCTGCAATCTGTGCTGCTTCAAAAATCCGCTTGAATTCTACAACACCGGTTCCCACTTCTGTAATCGTTTGAAGATCTTTTTTAATATCCTTCACATGCCATAACGGGAAACGGCCCGGATGTTCTTTAAAAAGCGCAACCGGATCTTTCCCAGCTTTGGTAGCCCAAGCCAGATCCAGTTCCATCTTCACCAGATCTTTGTCTGTTTGTGATAGAACCAGTTCATAAGGTGTTTTTCCACCGTCTACTGCATCGAATTCCGTTGCATGATTATGATAAGCAAAACCAATCCCTGCTTTTTTACTTGCTTCGCCCGTTTTTTGAAATACCTCAATGGAATTTTTAATTTCCTCCGTCGTACTAACCGGCGTACTGGCGCAAACCAGATAGCTTAGTTCCGCCTCGGCTGCATCATTTACCAATTGCTGATAATTATCCCGAAGATTTAGCATAGCCGGCATTGTAATGGGTTTGCCATCAGCACCAGCCGGAAGCGAGCGGCCCGGAGGCAATTTGAACGGTGCGCCCAAAGCATGATGCGCGCGCCATTTCATGCCCAAACTTTCTACCAGGCTTTTAAATTCTTTAGGCTTATAACCATAATATCCTCCACGTGTACTGAATGCCGATTCTATTTCTTTATAACCGATCGAAGCGATTTTTTCCAGCGTTCCTTTCGGATCATTATTCATTTTCTCAAAAACAGTAAACAACTGAATACCAACAGATTTTTGAGCAAATATTGTATTATTTAACCCGGCAGCCTTTGTCAATGAAGGTAATATCAGCGTACCGGCAGCAAGTGCACCGGCTTGTTTAAAGAAATGTCTTCTGTCCGTTTTCATATTGAAAATATTTGGTAAATTAATTGTGAGCTATTTTGGAGATTCCTGCTGAAATTTTATTTTAGAAAACGATAACAGTGGTTCGATGGGTTTTGCATTGTCATTTTTAAATACAAAATACAAATCGTGTTTCCCCTGCGTATCTTTTAGATTAATAATAACAGGCGGTCTTGCAAAAGGATTGGTTTGTTTCACAACTGCACCTGGTTTAGCATTTTTCTTCTCGCTTTCCATTTCAGCCATTACTTTGGCAATATCAACTTCCGGCGCAATCTCTACTTTTTGCTGACCGATGACCATTCCCGTTGGCGAATCCATTCTTATCTCAACCGTCCCTCCTATGCTTCCCTCTCTTTTCTGAGCTGTTGCATTTAGTTCTAGCTGCTGAATACCAGACAAATCAATATCCTTAAATGCCAGATAACTGTTGGCAAAAGCAACAACGCTAAAACCCAGTCCGGCCACTCCCAGTGCTTTCAATTCAGCTCCTTTTACGATCGGTGCTTCAGCAGCATTAACTTCCGGACTACGTAAAACAATGGTTTGTTCTGCTGTTTGGGCAGGAATTGCTTTTGCCCCGTTCACAGCCTGATCCGTAAATCCTGCCCTGATCAATACGGATCCATTGCCATTATCACCTTTCGGAATTTCTAACTTATAATCTCCTTTTACAGGTAAAGTGCTAAGCGTTTTATCTGTACTGTTCAAAATATATTTCACCATTACTTCTGCATCAGCCGGCGGTAAAGAAGGATGTGCAGCCATGGCTACCTCGCCCCAAACCCCTGCTCCGCCTTTCAGTACTTTTTGAACAAGCTGATCAACTGCACCTGGCTTACCTTTATATTTATTGGAAACATCCGCAAACGAAGGCCCAACAGATTTTGTATTAGGCTGATGACAAACTTTACAATCGCTTTTGCTCATTAAAACCTGGGCTACTGCAAACTGGGTGGAAGCATCCACACTCCGCTGACTTTGAATCACTTCTGCATAATCAAATCCTTCGGAAGTATAATCAATGCTGACGGCAACCTGTTCGGGTTTAATTTTTCCATCTGCTAAACTACCATCCTCCTGATCAGCCACATCTACGGAATATTTAATAGGTTTATCAGCAAAGAAAAAGGTTTTATTTCCTGCCAGATTGATAGAAACCTGAGGCGGTTCGTTTCCGGCAATAATTTTCAGCGACTGACTATTACTTGCTCCTTTAGCATCGGTTACGGTTAATGTTGCTGTATAAACTCCTGGCTTATCAAAGGAAACCGTTGGATTTGCGGTAGTAAATAGTTTGGGAGCGCCTCCTGCATTGCTAATTTTCCAGCTATATTTCAAAGCGTCACCGTCGTTATCCTTTGTACCTTCGGAAGACAACTTTGCCTGAAAAGGAACTTTGCCGCCTTTTTTATCAGTGGCAACCTGCACAAGAGGTTTGCGGTTTCCACCATTATATTCAATACGGATCAAACGCGAATTATCACTTTTTCTGAACCAGTTACTGCCGTATTCCAGAATATACAAATCTCCGTCCGGGCCAAATTTAATGTCAATTGGCTGCACCGGATGATAACCTGGAAGAACACGTTCCATCGACTCATAATCTCCATTTTCCTTCATACTGATTGCCATGATCCAGCCGCGGGAAAAGTCTGCCGCGATCCATTTATTTTCATAATAAGCAGGCCAGGGACGCTTTGGATTTTTAAAATCTGACTTGTGGTAAATCGGCCCACCTGTTGCACTTCGCGAGCCTGAACCCACCAGTGGAAACTTTTCAGAAACACCATAAGGATAATAAATGAAAGTCGGCTCAGTCGGAGGCAAATCTTTCAAACCGGTATTATTGGGCGAAGTATTTACCAGATTTTTAGGATCTTTTTTACCTAACGGTTTATTATCTCCATAGTCAAATATCGGAAAAGCCTGGTCATCTGCTACAAACCATGGCCAGCCAAAATTACCTGGTTTACGAGCCTGATTTAATTCATCGTAACCTCTCGGCCCAATCTCAGAATCCTCACCTGCATCCGGCCCCACTTCTCCCCAATATACAAATCCCGTTTTGCTGTCTATCGCAATGCGCCATGGATTACGGTGTCCCATAGAATAAATTTCGGGACGTGTTGGTTTACCTTTGAAAGCTTCTTTTGGATAAAGATTCCCTTCCGGAATTGTATAAGTTCCATCGGCCTCAGGATGAATTCTCAGGATTTTCCCTCTCAGATCATTCGTATTCCCTGCATGTCCCTGATCATCCCAGCTTGCCCGGCCAGGACGCTCATCGGTTTGCGCTGCCTTTTGGTTTCCGGTATTGTTTCCAACGGTCAGGTAAAGATTTCCTGCTTTATCCCATGTCATACCACCGCCTGTATGGCAGCAAACTTCACGTTGGGTTACTACTTCAAGAACCGTTTTTTTGGACGCTTCAACCAATTGGTCATCACGCAATTCCCAACGTGCCAAAATGTGCTTTTTCTCTGTCGGATCTGCGAAATACAAATAGATCCAATGGTTTTTTTCAAAATTCGGATCAAAAGTCATACCCATTAAACCTTCTTCTGCTTCCCTTACTACGCCTTCTGCACTGGTGTATTTAGTGTTAACAGGAATCGTGGCAATCAGATCAGTCGTTTTGGTAGATGGGTTATACTTTTTAAGTGCACCTTTTCTTTCAATGATATATGCTATTCCACCCGGAAGCACTTCAAAAACCATAGGCTCATCCAGATTTTCAGCAATCACAACTGGCGTAAATCTACTTTCATCGGGTTTTGTAATACTATCCTGCATGGTAAATGCAGCAAAAAAAGTTATTGCCAGAAAATTGACAAAATATAGAACAGGACGAAATATCCGTTGGCGAATCGTAGCCATTTTTACCATAAAAATCGTGTAAATGTTTATTTTATTTAGAAATATAATAATAATTTGAAGAAAAAATAGACGAATGTGAAGATTTATAAAAATGTAAAATTGTATGCTTTTAACGTTTAGTCTCTAAATCTGTATACGACATCACATGCAGCTATGTGGCACGTTTCAAAATCGTATGAAAAATAAAATTAACATAGTACGAAAGAAATGACAGCTTAGCTAAATTATGGCCTGATCGATATTATTAACAGGAATAAAAAACCTTTAAAGCCACGGTAAAAATCAACGGAGATAGCTCTGGTTTGAAGCAGTAAAATGAATTTCGACAAATAAGAGTAATTATTTCCCGGAGCATTAGCAATACTAATTTCTAACGGTAAATAAATATACGCTATATACTACCGGTTACTTTTATAAAAAAAGCAACTATCATAGCCTAAATTAAGAGAAGCGCTTTTTATATTGCAAATATTGTTGACATTAAAAATCCACAGGCAATTCCAAGATCTCTTTCAACTGCAATACGAAGGATTTTCATGGATTTTACCATGTGTTTTTTGATTAAACTTCTGGAAACACCCATCGTTTCAGCAGCCTCTTCGTAAGACATTCCTTGTTGCCGGCAAAGCTGAAATACCCTTCGGCTTTGTGATGTCAACGTAGAAAGAACAGATTGGAGAAACCGCTGGTATTCATCAGATTGAAGATTTTCTTCAATTCCATTATCTGCCTCATTGTAATTACTAACAAAAACAGACAACCTTTTTTCCTCTGATAAAACTTTTTTAAGAACATTAAGACTGTGGTTTTTACCAGCCACTAACAGATAATTCTTAAACGAATGAACCTCTGTCAATTTATGACGATCTTCCCAGATTTTTATAAAAACATCCTGACAAGTATCATTCGTTAGATCAGCCGATTTAAGAATTTTATAAACAAGCCGGTATAGATCAGGTTTAAAAATAGAATAAATTTCGGAAAAGGCTTTTTCATCACCTTCTGAAATTTGTTTTAATATACAGGCTTCATTTAAAAATGACATTTACAAAATATCTAAAATAAGTGCAATCTAACAGAAGAATTTAGGGGTATATCCAATATTTTATGAAACTATTTCTACGAAAAGCAGTTCATTATTTCGTCAAATAAAACTTCAACGAAACAATTTTACACAAATGTATTAGATTATGCAAATTTTAAATAAAAGGTACATAATTATATTGATTTGTTTACAGAAAGCATCCTGATTAAGAGAAGTCAAGTTTTAGGAACGGGGGCGCCTAGT
>Ga0247734_1001297_pt1 | contig 19224 bp, 15 predicted proteins | sample UWRJL103311B2_FD_180933 | JGI IMG/M metagenome (GOLD analysis project Ga0247734, IMG submission 180933) | Plant litter microbial communities from Arlington Agricultural Research Station in Wisconsin, United States - UWRJ-L103-311B-2 | ecosystem: Environmental > Terrestrial > Plant litter >... | reverse complement strand
TCCCAGAGGTCCCAGCTGAGACTGCCTCTTACTCCACCATCCTCATCTCCACCTGCATCCCAACTGTCATCACCTCGAGCGTTCTCATCACCCCAACTCCTGCGCCAGTTCCCTCCACCTATGTCCCAGTCTCCCCACCCATGTCCACCGGCACCGTTGTTGTCCCAGGAAACACCACCTCCCCAACAACCCCATCCAACCCAGTCTTCACTGGTGCTGCCAGCGTTGTTCGTGGATCTTTCGCCGTTGCCGCTGCCGCCGGTATCGCTGCTTTCTTCCTTTAAGTCAATCGTCATTTTTTGAATCTGACGCCTTGATCCATTTCCGGAACCTCGGAATGGGAATAGGCTATGGCTTTTACGATAAAAACGGGTGGTTGAGCGTTAGACAAATCTAGAATCTCTTGGCCTATTTGGTCCTAGGGTTCATTACATTCATGTAATTTTTTAATTCTAGACATGGCTTGGGCTGGGCATTCTGCATGGAGTCGAAGCATCTTCACGGTCAATGTATTGAACAAGGTTGATTCTCCAATTGGGGTAGCTAGTATTTAAGCGTCTATCGAATTCTATTCTGATAAACACTATGAGCTGTGTATTTGCTTTTGTCTGAATTGCCAGTGAAGAAGTTGTGAATTTTACCCTGTACACTAAATCCTGTCTGCTCGACATGGAATCTTCGCTCTCGTAACGTTCAAGCGACAGGAAACCATCTCCTCTTTCGTATGCCCTATTCGCGAACATCAAATTTCCGTGTTTGTCCCAAATAAATGACTTGGAAATTGCTTGGCTGTAGATCCTGGGGAAACACCCTGGCAATGAAACCTTCCTACTTTCTTTGCAACGGTACACGGCATGACCGATGGCAAGGCCATGCTAGGGGTCCAATCCATTATTATGGCATCCTTGAAGATCATTCGTCGGAGCGAAACCCCCGTTTGGTTTCTACTGTAAGGCATGTTTTCCTTCGTTTTCATGTGGTCAGGGTCGTGCAACTGCTTACGAAAGGATCTTCTAAACCGGAAGGTCAGTAACGTGTCCGGACGGGATCTCCTGGTGATGGAGCTACAGCATTGCACTGCTTTATGCTTCTCACGCAGCTGATGGCTACTTTTAATGAGATGTTTCATAGGATAGATACATGGCTTTTTAGTCAGTTCACCGCCGACGTTGTGGAAGACTGGTAAGTAGGTATCCACAGCGATGAAGCACATGGATAACAGGCAGCTGGCTGCCTCTAAACACGTGCTGAAGACCTGAGGGGGGAAAACAGACCCAAAAGCAAAAACAAAAGAAAACAAAAGAAAAGAAGAACCCTTTAATTTTCTCTTCTCATACGTCCTACACCACAGGTTTTGAACAACAAGTAAGAGTGAATAAGTCAATCGCCAAAATCCAACAATGTCCTTCATACCCTGCATTCTCGACCCCCAGCGGTCCGTTCAAGCCTGTTGAAATTCTGGACGGACCAGAACACAATCAATAACATGTTTTTAGAAGCATGTTTTGGCCAATTCTGTCGTCTCGCTCTTCTGTGCCACCTGGGCTCCAGACCAACCAATTACTTTGTTGTCTCTCAGCAGAGCTCGCCTGGCCAAGATCAAGATCAAGATCAATGGGCGAGTTGAGTACAGCTGGCAGGTTGGTCAGGTAGGCACTTCCATCATCATCCTTTTCCAGATATCACTTTTTCATTTCAACGTCAACCAAGAACCGCCATCATGTTCTACCATATATATATATATATATATATATCACCTCGGCCCGCACCGAATGGACAAAGTATCGGGTTTGCTGATTACGGCGGTCGTCAAGCATGGGCCAAGCCTTGGTTGCAGATGAGTACAGATTATAGTGCTGTACGGAGAAATGTGAGCGAGCAGTCAGCCTTGCTACACATCCCCAACATTTATTATCTCTACGTCTACACATCGTAAGTTGTCGGCTGGACTGATAATTGGCGGAATCGCTACTCCGGATCCCTCAAATGACATACATGGAAGACTCCAAATATGTCCCTCCTTTCTATTGTTCTTCTGGCTCGTTTGTCAATTCAATTGATTATCACCCAGATTCGACTGCCTGACGTCAAGATAAGTGGCTGTGGGCTAGTGGAATGGTTAACAAACAACAGCCTTCTGATGCTTTCATCCAACTTACCTTATCCTCAAAGAATATAGATGCACAGCTTCCAACAGAATACCTCACATTATGCCTTTTTTTGCCGAATTTATTCCTTTCGGCTGTCATGACGCTGTCGTTACCTATCGAGCAATTTTTGCGTAACCCATAGCCCACACTTCTCCGTTCTTGCCGGTCTGACAGCTCAGCCTTCCGACCATCACCTTCCTTCTCGTAAGCGCTACCGCGACATATCAAAACCAATACAAGAAGGGGTCTTCCATGAGTGTGGGTGGGACAATGGCAGACAAAGAAATCGGAGAATCTGCGACGCCTCAGTCAGCAAAACAAAGTCCGATTCATCCTTTGAATACCACAATGCCACAATCCATTGGGCCAAACCGCACTAGGCAATTCGAAGAGCCAGAAGAGCCAGAAGATCAAGATGCTTCTCAATTGGATCTCAATACATTATCTAACTTCTCTGACGAGGATGCGGAATCTCTCATAGGGCCTTCGATGAGCCGTGTAGCAACACGTTTGAAATCCCCGAGGACTCCGGCGCTGGAAAAAAGAAATGCGCTGGAGGAAGCAATTGGATATTACGATAGTGGACCAGATACCCCTCCAGCGGACCAGGAAGAAGTCGGGGGAGATATAACAACGGAATCTTCACCAAATAGAACATCGAACAGCTCATTGAGACACAAACATGGCAGAGGCTTGTCGTTGGGGAGCCTTCCACCATCTGGGCCAAGAGTTGACGAGTTACCTACACCTTGGCATGCTGGTCCGAAATCTATAGTTGTACCCTCCGATCGGTCTCAAACGGCACTGCAGAGTGTTTTTGGAAGTGGAGCAGAGAGGAAAAGGGCATTGTCAGGTGGTGCAGACGTATTGAAGAAATTCCTGCCTAGTTTGCCTTCGATGGCTCAAGTTGGCAATTACTTTAGCACTGGAACTTCAGGGAGTAGTTATAAATCAAAACACAGCAGCCCGTCTAGCCCCTCCAAAACCCCCGATCGACTAGATTTTGGTATTTCTGGATCTTCTCCGCGAAATGCTTCTTCCTTCTCACGTTTTGAGCACAGTTATACAACGCGTGGCCCCGGGAATCGTCTACAGAAACCACTTCGACGTGTGACTTCTGATGATTCTATGCTCTACCATTCCTTGTCACGAGCTTCCTCCCTCGGAGACGATGCTCTTTTCGAAAGCCAGCGTGTCCAGGTCAATTCTAGAGCCAAGGCGATTCGAGATTCTCTGCAAGATCGCTCTTCTTTCAGAATGCCGACCATGCCTACTATATCTAGTCTACCTAGTCTACCTAGTCTGCCTAGTTTACCCAACTTTAGCTTCAACATGAACTTTCTGAACAACGAAAATAATGCCAGCCGAGCAAAGAATGGTAGTTTCATGGCTTCAAATGCAATAACAGACGGTAGTGTGCCGTTCAAGCGACCTGCATCTCTTTCCAACCCAGTAGGAGGACGGGGAGGAGCTTCGTCACCCCCGAAAACGGTGTGGGACACTGCGAAGCTCCCCGAAGGTCCTACCAAGTTTCTGGATAATGCATTAGAGTATTTGACCGGCGATATAGTGATCATGGGAGGGTATCGGGGCTCTATTCTTCGTTCTACAAAGACAAACCGCCAGGTTTGGGCTCCTGTCAAAATTGGGTTGAATATCAGAAAGGTGGATCTGGAAGTCGGATTGGAGCCAGAGGATGAAGAGAGAATGGAAGAGACAATATACCCTTCTGGAATGCTTCAAGGTATCGGTCCAGTAGATATCTCTCGGCGTTTGTTCAAAAGACTCAATGCCTGTGAGAATGCTCGTAATGGCAAACTACGTGTATGGGATTATGGATACGACTGGCGGCTCAGCCCACATCTTTTAAGCAAGAAATTAGCTCAATTTCTTGAGAAACTCCCTTCGAATGTAGAAGATGGCCCAGGCCGGAGTAGAGGCGCTCTTGTGGTTGCTCACAGTTTAGGAGGGCTCATCACTAGACATGTAGTCAATCACAGACCCGAATTGTTTTCTGGTGTTGTTTATGCTGGAGTTCCGCAACAATGCGTAAATATTCTAGGGCCGTTAAGGAATGGAGATGCCGTCTTATTGAGTTCTAGAATATTGACAGCGCAAGTCAATTTTACATTACGCACAAGTTTTGTCCTACTTCCAGAGGACGGTAAGTGTTTCGTTGATATCAATACGAAGGAGAGGTATCCAGTTGACTTTTTCAATGTGGACGATTGGATAAAATATCGACTATCACCATGTGTAGAGCCTGCACTTCCTCCCTATTCTCAAGGAGGTGGCATAAGTAGCCTTATCAACCTGAACATATCTGGAAGCAAGTTAAGCATACCATTGCCTGGAAAAAAGACACCGGGATCTCTTAATGGGACCATTACTCCCCCCAGCCCAGAACCTGTTAGAAGTGACAGCGGCAAACAGGGTGATCCTCACATCTCTAAGGTCACCCGAGCTGCCAATGCGCTACGAGATATCGACGGTGGTAAAGATCGAACCATAGCACCACAAATGGGTAATAATACCTCTACGAGCAACCGGAGTGGTAACAGCACTACAAGCTCCATCTCAACCACCGTCACAATTTCCCGTGACAAAGCAATTTCATACCTCCGCCGCACCCTTGCCGAGACGAAGAAATTCAAACAGGAACTTTATTTCCGGCCTGAGCTCTCAGATACAAACAAATACCCACCAATGGCTGTCATATATGGTAAATCCATACCAACATGCTGTGGTGCCAAAGTGGACGGTATAAACTCCATACCTTGTCTGATGTGTACGATAATTTGGCTTTCGCAGCGGGCGATGGGGTTTGCTTGGCCAAGGAAGCGATGTTGCCGGCTGGATACCAGGCTGTGAATGGGGGCAGGATTAGGAGCGATAGAGGACATGTAACACTACTGGGGGATTTGAATGCGGTTGGGAGGGCGATTGAGGCGGTGGGGAGAGGAAGAGTTAAGGGAATTGGTTTGGGTAGTGTATAGATGGGTGTATAATTGGGAGTTGTGTGAAAAGATTGGGTCTGTCTCTGGTAAAAGATTAGCGATCGATGCATATTCATAGCGTGATGGCATTGGGAAATATTGTAGATATCCCTAGGCCTAGACTTACGATTGTAGATGGAATAGAATGTACATAAATATACTTCGTTGCTTAGTTGCTTAGTTGCCTGGTGGAACTGGGCGATGTAGGGTGACGATGTAGGGTGACGATGTAGGGTAACGATGCAAGTAAAAGTATACCAGTGGAGAGGAGGCTACCTCACTTTTACCAATCTAGTTAAAACGAGAATTGGAAAAGATGTAGTTTAACTCTTGTCTATCAATATGTGCGTCACATTTATTGGATAATCAGTGCCGCAAGCCTAATTTAAGTAGTGGTTATATCATTATCAACACCATCTCCTCATCCCATCTATACTCCATGAAGCAAAAAGCTCTACTGTAACATCGAATCCAGACTCTCCCCCAACACCCCCTCAATCTTCACAATCCATCTCAATGTCTCCCTCTCCACAACCTCATCATCGTCCTCTTGCAGCTCGCTAATGAACGGTAGCATCTCCGGCAACATGGACAGCCACTCCTCTCCCAACCGATCCGTCAAGGCCTGCTCACACTGCACCGCCGCCAGTCTGATGCTCGCATTCTCAGAGCGCATTTGTTTGAGAATTGCGCTGTTAAGTTCTTTGTGGTGGTCGGTGGAATCGGCTGCTGCAGATAATTCGACGATGGCGGGCACAAGCTCTTGGACGAGGGGTAAGGAGGCGGCGTGCGCGAACTGAGCGACGAGCACGGGGGCGATAATGCTGAAGTGCGAAGGCGCTTGCCAGAAGTCATCTTGGTCGTGTTCGAAGCATTTGATGAGGGTGCGGAGGACGCGCGACCAAAGCTCGATGGATTCTGCGTCTTTCAGATCAACAGTTTTCAGAACGTCGACCGAGTTATCAAGGAGGTAGGTGGCGTAGCTCGTGACGATAGATTTCAGATTGTCGAAGAATACGGCCATAAAGCTGTAGATACTCTGGAGACGCATCGTTCGTTCGGATTTGTTGGCGAGGGATGAGCCCCATTCAACTAGGTCGGAGAATATTGGCCGGAAGGTTGAGTCGTTGAATTTGTAGATCATTTTGATCGCTACGTCGTTCACCATAGCTTCTGTTTGATCTATGGTTTCAGAGTCGAATCTGTCCTCCCATTCTGGCATCGATGACCATTGCCTCCTGAGGTCGAATGCACTTTGGAATATTTTAGCGAGCACAGATGAGTATTTAGTTACAATGCTCTTGGGGTGCTTCTCGATCGCAGTGCTAAGATACTGGAAGAATTCGCCGAGAGCCTAGACATATTAGTTTGAAGTAAATCTTATAGATCATGAATGAGACGTACCATAGTTCCACTTGAGGAAGCTCCCTTCCAGTTCCTTTCCAAAGCTGTGAACATACTCTTAGCGTCAAGCTGCTTGGCAGCCAGCTGAATACATTGCAATCTAGCTGAATCCGCGTCTTCATCAAGATCAGCTTCTGCAGACGTGTTTGATATGGTCAGAAGCCTATCTAAGTAACCTCCAGAGAGCATGTATGGCAAATGATGCACTAATGAGCTTATGAATGCATAACCTGCATTGTGCAATTCACTAGAGTTACCATCATCTGTTAAACTCTCCTCCATGTAATCAAGAGCTCTAGGAATGGCAGTAGGTAGCACTGAGACTATTCCCTCTCGCAGAATATCCACGAGAGATGCAAGGCATAACAGGGCCATAACACGTAAACGGCCATCCAACTGACCAAGACATTCGTCACTCGCAATAGTCTCAGCTGCTGCAGTAACTGCGTCCAGATCTTTCTTTCCATACTTCTCGGAAATCTTGTCCACACAAGCCACAGCGGTGTGTTTGTACTGTGTATCTTTGGACTCTCGAATGATGGCCGTGAGCTGCGGTAAGAAGCCAAGCATGGCAACCCTGGATACAGCATCTGCTGAGCTCTCTTGGTCAATGCGGACTTGGAGGGAACGGAGGATCTTGCGGCGTAGGGATTCGTTTGGTCTATCCAACAGTCCTTCGACCGACTTCACAAACTCGCTAGTAGATAGAAGACCGAGTAAGCTTTCCAAGACATCGCCACAAGCACCATGTAGTGGCTTGTGGTTTTTCACTGTGTCCGCAAGAGCGAGTACATTCTCCAGCAGAGTGGAATACAGATCTCGGATTCTTGCGGCATCCATATCGTCACGTTTGAGTAGCTTTCCAGTTTGGCTTACGAGGCGTCTCTGTGACAAAATATGTGGCAGAAGTGATAACTCGTTTAGAGCAGAAGTGTACTGGTCTGTGACGGACTCTTCATTTGCGCGTAGGAGTATTGCAGAATATGTTGGTTTCGGCTTCAGGAGATCCCCTACTAGGTCGAGATATTTAACAACGGATTGAAGCTGTACTTCGACACTGAATGATGCTGATAGCTCGATTGAGAAGGTTCGAATACTTTCAGTCAAGCCGTATTTATCGACGAGCATAGCTAGAAGCGCGTAGAGGAAGTCTTCGGGACCCAATGTTTCTACTAATGAAACAAGCAGACCTGTACGACGATGGGGAGGTACGTGTTCGTATGCAGCAACAAAGCTGAGAAGCAATTCTGATGCTCCAGTAACCACATTCCCTTTCTCTTTTCTAAGAGATGCAATCAGTGGAGGGATTACCTCACGAACAGTTTGATCGATTACATGTGCAGAGTATTCGTCATTTTGTCTCAAAACAGAACTGCCCATAAAGGTGAAAATCGGCATCACACTGTGAAGGACAAGTTCAGGGGCTGTATCTGCTAAAGAGGCAATGAGGAGCAAGGCATCATTCTGTACTTGCGGGCTTCCGGTTTTTTGGACACAGTCGACAAGTAGATCGGCACGAACCGCTGACCGATCCAGCTTCAGATTACGGTTGGTCTTGTGCGCTTTTAGAATACGAAGTAGACTTTGTAAAGCAAGACGTTGTAAGTACGCAAGTTCAGATGAAGCTTGAGCCTTGAGATGTTGCAATTCAGCAAGAGTATTAAATAAGTCCTTTAGAAGTTCTGGGTGCTTGCCAGGATCTGAACTGTCGACCAGTTGGAGGACAAACGTTACTTTTCGGATTGCCGCTGCAAGCAATTTAGAATCTTGTATAGGTGCTCTAGCTACTTCACCATGGCTAGTCCGTCGTCTCTTGGTCGCAGGAGGTTTGTTGGCCAGATCCCCAGCTGTAGGGAGCTGCTTGAGGAAAGACTCGAGGACATCTGTGGATAGCGGCACCGTTTGAAGAAGATCAGCTGAACCATCGGAGGCTATCGCATGATATATCGCATCGCCTGGTGCTGCTTGTGATGAGTCAATCAACACCTGCGCAACGTTCAATCTCAGTTTATCTTTTAGAGTTGGCCAAAGTGCTCGTAGTCTCTGAAATACCGCTTCTATAAGCTCCGGACGATCGGAAGCAACTTCCCCTTTGACTATAGCAGCCAAAAACTGGAGTCCTTCCTCGTCTTTTCCTACTACCGTTTCAACTGCCTGCTCGTTGAAACTCTCCAATCCGATTTTCTCATCTTGACAATGCTTCAACGCCTCAGTTGGTGTAAGCGACGCCCATTGTTGAAGCACCGGAAGCAAAACTTTTGTTCTCGATATGCTAGGAAGACCTCGGATTTGATTGAGCGCATATAGAAGACGAAGTTTAACGGAGAACAAAGGTGTACACTTTACATGGCTGGCTAAGAATGACAAAATAGAAACCCGAATCGCTTGCGGAAGACGCTTCTTGTCTTCCGTGGGAGACGGGATAGAGCTTCGTGGAGCATTCATTGCACTTTGGAACAATGATTCGATATGCTTTGCGTCGAGAACGCATTCTTCTACATTCGGCAGTAGTATCTCTCGCAGGAATCGAACGATGACATCTGGCTTGACTTCTTCAACGATATCCTTCCTACCATAGATCTTGTCTGAGCCCCATTTCTGGAGCCTATCATCTTTTTTCTTGATACTGGCGGGATATGTTTTGTCTAATTCGATGACAAGTTCGGCTGCTGCCCGGCGAACCTTTGCAGCAGGATCGCGCAATGCGGCTATCACATAAGGGACTAGTGATTGAAAGTCCATGTCTGCATTTTGGATTTGAGACAAGTATCGGGTTGTCATCTGTAGGGCAGATACACGAGCTAGGACTGGATATGGACCACACCACGTCTTCATATAGAAACTGAGATAAAGAGCATCTTCCAACGCGGATTTTCGCCTCAAGATCGGAGCCTGATCGAAAGTGTCGAGATCAGACTCAGCAGCTGTAGAAGCAATAAATGCCTGGCATAAATCAGAGTAGATGTGAGAAGTAGAGTGAGATAAGAAGGTCGTTTCGGTTGTTGTTCTTATCGGAATTTGTGTGAATATCTGGGAGAAGGTCTGAGCAGGTTCGTCATCCTTCTGTACAATATCCATCCCTTCATGTTCCAATTGCTGTTGTATTTTTGGCTGGCGAATGGTAGTGTGTAGCTTCATCTCCAATTCATCCATATCAACTTTCGAATCCTCTATGGCTCTCTGAATCACAGTGCCAATATGATTGGGTAGTTGTGCAAGATTTACTAAGTTTGAGGCTAATTGAGTACTCAGTTCTCGTTGTGTGTCGTTGCTGCTATCAATTCGATCTGCAACATCGAGTAGTGCTTTGAAAATGGTAGCAATCTGAGAGTCGCTCAGGAGCTGACCCTGAATGACCCGTACAATTATCGAGAGCCCAATAAGGTGCTCACTTTTGAGCAATCGATCAACTAATGTGAGACAAAGCCCGTTAGATAACTTGTCAATTCGCTGTTGTTTAGACAACTCGATTAAGAGCTCTGGGAGGTCTTGTGCTTTGAGTAATTCTTTCACGACTTTCCTGGGTAGGTGCCTTTTCCCTCGATGATTTGCTAGAGATGAAAGACAGACAAGAGCTGGCTTGACTGTCTCTGCGGTCCAACCGGAGACTACAGCCTCCATCATGCTCGCCAATAGCTTATCATCCAGGCCCCCCTTAGAAGCCATAACCGTGAGTAGCATGTAGCATCCAACTCGAAGATCAGGAACCTTCTTCATCGCTAATCCTACACTTAAAGTTGGGATGAGCTTTATCAGAACATCTTGCTCGTTTTGTTGCTGAACACCCCTCCTGCCGGACCGAGCTTTATCTAGCATAGAATTCGTAGCCTCCGCCATTATACCAGCCCAAAATGCAAGAAGTGCTGGATAGTGCTGTCGTGCGCCACATATCCGGAGAACGTACGAATTGAGTGTGGAAGCAAACTCAGGGTTGCTCGTTGTAGCTTTGACAATATCATTCCTAGTGGGTGCTTGTAAAGCTCGAATATGCCCATGTAAAAACCTGTTATATTGATCTGGTATTTTTGTAGGCAAGATGGAGAGGAGAGTTGTGAATATTGGGAGCGTATGATATGGCAGAAAGGTAGTAAGGACGAATGAAGTATTGTACTCATGAATCCTGTCTCGCTGGTTAGTTCGTCTGTATCTCCCATAAGCCCCAAGTGTTTTACAACTTACCTGTACCTCCTTACAAGCCATTCAACAGCTTTTATCGCAGGACTCAATCTTAACCGGGCTCCTACAAGACCCAAGAACAATTCCAGTTGTGTATCAAGAGCAGAGTTCTCATCAGCGGTCATAATAGCCCGGTCCTGATCTTGGCTATGTTGTCCGAATAAACTGCCTTGGAATACAAGAAACCTTTTGTCTAACAGACACAATTCCCTAAAACCTTCATGGCATAATGTATATATGGTCTCGAAACCTTGCGAAGCCGCCACCCTCGGCTCAAATATAAGAGATTTCGAGTGAGCTACCTTTTGAGCCTTGAGGTTCAACGCATTGTTTGAATTCGCAGCAACTTGCGCCAACTGGCTCGCAATACTGGTTGCCATTGCTGGGTTTTCCAAGTGACGAGATTAAAAAGGACAATTCGCTGTCATAACTTGCTGCGTAAAGTAGGAATTGTGCTCGACAATGCTCTTTCAGATATTCCTCTTCATCCCACCAGAAAAAAATATATAAAGTGGATCGGAAGAAAAAGAGTGGGTATATGCGCCACACGAGGCTGAAGAGGCTGAAGTTTCCAGATCGGACAACGGTATGTATAACTCATAGTTTTCATTTCAGAACTCGGAATTTATCAAAAGTTTCAAAGTGTGGATAACTTCGGGAGACTGGACGAGGACTCATTAATTCACTCATGCCGAGAGTATTGAGACTTAAATTACAATCCAACCCGAGACGCACTTTCTTAATCTTTATGACCACAAAAATCCAGCATGTCAAAATGTCAAGCTTAGTCTGTTTGATTTTGGGATAGCACAGACAACTATTCAAACATGTTCCTAGTGTGTCACATTCTCTAGTTTCTTGGTTTGATTAAAACTCGGGGAAAATGTCGTCCATTCCCAAGTTTGCCTCATTCAAGCCGAAATCGCCACCGCCCTTAGCATTACCTGTTTCTACCTCTGTACGAGAGAAGCCTGAAAGGGACCGTAGAAGGCGACACCATCACCGGAGGCACCGGAGTAGGTCACGGAGCAAGGAAAGGGACGACAATCGACTTCTGGAAGTGCGAGAACCACAACCTCCTGCAAAAGATGGAGCCTTGGAGCTCTTCGTAGTCGACCGGAAGGGAGACCCCAGAAACCTGATCTATGGAGGAAATCACAAGTACGATATCCCGACTTTTCATCGTGCCGGAGCTGGCAATGTTTTGGGAGCTCCATTAGATATGAGAATTGACCGAAATCAAAGCAACGATAAGGTCATCTTCTTAGCTCGCAGAGGAGAATCCAAACTCACTCCTCGGGAAAGATACGTTTTCTCTAAAATTGAGAAAGAGCGTCCACGTCTGTTGAAGATTCGGCCAGAGCTTGGAGATGATGGAGGCACCAATCTCAATGTAGACTTTATTTCCTTGAGACGAGGGAAGAGTAGGAAGCCTAAGCAGGGAGAGGATTCTGGCTCTGATTGGGATGGGGAGGACTATCGTTCTATTCACGGAAAAGCCAAAGCTAGCAATCAGCCATCGGATGATGATTTAGAATTTGCCTCGGATAGCGAAATATCAGATTCGGGGGCTGGTCGACTAACCGAACTTGATCCAACCCTCAGTAAGCGCTCCGTTGAACTTTCTCGCCAAGTAGAGCACTCGCCTCATGATGTAGACGGATGGCTAGCTTTGATTGAGCATCAAGATACTCTTTTGAAGGCAAGAGGAGACAAACGCCGCATTGCAAGCGCCGAAGTCCACAGCACAGCTGATATCAAAATCCACATGTATGAAAAAGCTTTGGAAAAGGTCAAGTCTTTGAAAGATAGAGAAAAACTACTTCTTGGTATAATGGCCGAAGGCTCCAAGATTTGGGAAGTGCAAGTCCAGTCGGAAAAGTGGGAACAGATCTCCAAAGAAAATATTCAGAGTGTATTGCTGTGGAAAAGCTACCTAGATTTCAAGCAAACAACTTTCTCTACTTTTCGATATGAGGATATTCGGGAGATATTCTTCAAAAGACTAAACATCTTACACGAAACTATTCACCGACCAGAAGTTGGAACCACTGAGTCGCTTTACCACCAGATACTTTACGTACTTCTGAGGTTGACAATTTATCTTCGTGAGTCCGGCTATACTGAATTATCTATTGCAATATGGCAAGGACTACTCGAGTTCAATTTCTTTGCCCCATCGCCTCAGATAACCGCAAACCAGCAAGCGCATAAAGTCACTTTGTTCAAGGAGTTCTGGGAGAGTGAGGTACCTCGAATAGGAGAAGAGGGTGCCCTTGGGTGGAGACACTTTGCAGAGAATACAGGCCCCTCCGAACCTCCTGATGCTGTAAACGATGAGAATCCAATGGAAATACGGCAGGATCAGCTCTTCAAGAACTGGGCCATATCTGAGAGCTTCAGATCGAAACTATCTCGATACCCCGCTAGAACTATGGATGAAGTCACAGAAGATGATCCTTTCCGAGTGATTCTCGCCTCAGACATTGAGGATTATATGATAACCTTTCCAAGCTCTAGTAACCTTCATACTAGTTTGATTGATGCGTTTCTACTCTTCTGTAGCCTTCCAATTTCGAGTGATGTTGCAAGCGTTCGGGAATGGTCATCGGACCCATTCATTGTGAGAGGCTACTCGGGTTTCGATGCGAACAAAGTCAGATTTACAAATGCGTTGACCTGCTCACCAGACACAGCCGAATTTAAGCAGCCAGATATATCATCTATTCTCAATACTTATCCAGCCATGTTTGCTGGATCCCAGGAGTCGATGTTTGGTAGTTCCTGGTTCAAAAATATTTTCCCTTGGCAAGAAAGGTATGGAGGGGACAAGGGCCCAGTATCGTACAATTGGATAAGATATATTCTGAGTCAACTTGCTAAGTTGCATCTTCACCGAGAATTTGCTGAGTACTATTTGGCCTTCGAGTGGCGGAACGAACCAAGTACTATCAAGAAAACCGCGAAGTCCCTTTTGAAAATGCATTCGTCAAACCTCCAACTCTATAATGCCTACGGATTGATCGAGTGGGAAAGGGGAAAGAAGGAAGTTGCCATTGGAGTGTTTTCGGCAGCTCTAGGCATGGGACAAACTGTGCTCCAAAATAATGAATCGGATACGATCATAATATGGCAGTCATGGATATGGAAAGCCTTGGACGGTGGTGAGAAATCGACAGCCCTCCAACTTCTCTTATCTGTCACAGACGGGACTCCAAATCACGTTCTCACTTCGTCGCCAGCAATATTGCTTAAGTCAAGACAGCTCTTCTCGTCGGGGCGAGACTATTTGGTCTCTAAAGGCAACATTGGGCATGCTATAATATATGCCGAACTCCTAGCGCTCCTCCAATACCTCACATCCATATCCCCATCCGAAACACAGTCAAATACACAGGGAAACATCACATCAGCCTTGTCTGTTTACACTGAGTTCTCTCAAATCTTACAGAATCGCAACCAAGGTTTTAGCAGCGCGCATGAACTCCTCCTCCAGTCAGCAACCCGACTGCTCTATCTTCATGCAAGAAACGGTCCTTTCAGACCTGCTCTTCTCCGACAGTATCTCACCAGCTTCCTCACGTCCTTCCCACAGAACACAATCTTTCTCTCCCTCTATACATTCAATGAATCTCGGTTAAGAATCGAAAATCGTGTACGTACGATCCTAAATTCCACGATCCTTATTCCCGAAAACGACACCCTCGTATCTCGTTTTTTCGCTATCAATTACGAGCTTGCTCATGGAACGATCCACGCTGTTCGCTCAGCATTTGAGCATGCTGTATCATCTCCAGCTTGTAAAGGTTCGATTTCAGTTTGGAAGTTCTACATTATGTTTTGCGGACAATACTTCCAGCCTCTAATGAAGGATGTTTGGTATAGAGCTCTTAGGGCCTGTCCCTGGTCGAAAGACCTATACATTCTAGGTTTTGAGAACTTGGGACCACTAATGGAATTTGATGAACTCAAGGGAACATGGAAGGTCATGGGAGAGAAAGACTTACGAGTTCATATGGATCTTGAGGACATATTTGATGAGATTGTGGATTCAAGAAAACAGGAGAGGATTCCAGTGAGGAAACTCGAGCTCAAGTGATCATTAGAAGACATATATTCAATGACTTATTGTATCGAACAGATTTAAAAGTCAAAGTAATCAATCAACAATTTGACGAAACCTTGGTTACTCAAAATATTTCGTATGATTTAGCAATATCACAAGGAGTGAACATAATACCCATTTGGTATCTCGTTTATGAGTGAATGGACGTGATCAAACATAGCCCTTGCTTTGACAAGTATGAAATTTTTGGCGGTAAGGTGTCTTGAGCAATTGCCATGAGTTTCGGAAGACTTTCGAAAGAAGCTGAGCGTAATAAAATGGTTACACAAAGCTTTAAACAACATTATTTTGCGGTTTTGCAATTTAGCCTCAAATAATATGTCGTTAGTAATCATGTTACAATTTTCTTGCATTCTATAGCCGTCACTGGTTTGCTGTTTCGTAATGCTCTGAACTGAAGGGTCATTTGAAACTATCAACTAGGGTTCTAATCCATCCATAACCTTTTGCTCGTGTAAGTTGAAGAATATTGACACAGCCGAGATAGATCCTTCTTATGGAGAAAGTTGGTGTAATCATCCTAACTAATGTGGTATTGTTTGAGCGCAGAATAAGTCTTATGCCTGATGCTCTATAGAGTTGCATTCAGTATTAATGTAACTGGAGGGCCAATATCACTTGGACGAATCTAAACACCTCGGCTTTATGTTCTCATGTTGGACATTGCTCCACAATGAACCGCCCTTCGTTCATTACTCCCCCGCTGAATTCTTGACGGAATGATACTCTGAGAGAGTATGGGCCCCAGAGGACATGCCACACCTATGGTGCCTTAAAAGCAATCATATTATATGCATCAAGGGTTGACATCAATGCTAGGATTTGCTCATCTTCCAGCACAAAGCTCCGAACTATAAAGCTCCGCTGCCGCAACTCAGAGCAGACCAGAAAGCTTTTAAAAACATCCCTGTTATTAAAGAAAAGCCCATCAACCTCAGCATGAGGTTCCCACTTCCAACCTTCCCTATCATCTTCACCTTCAGTCTTACCACTGCCACTCGCATCTTTTACAACAACGGTACGCTAACTGGCTGGAGCATATCACCACCCAAACCTGAACATAAAGGAGTTGTAACGGGGGTCACGAACCTATTTGCCGTACCCCCTACGGCCCTTAAAACGATACAAACTTACGATCCATCCTACACCGGCCGCTACCACTCTGAAGCCCGTTCAATGCCTATACTAAAGGAACCACTGCCTACTACGCCTTCTCTTTCCGCCTCCAAAAAAGGATTGGCAATTCGCTCCTATCCAGAGCTACAATCTCGCACAATTCATTGCCGATTTCTCAGGATTATGTGACGAGAGTTTCATGCCGACTGCAATGGTAGGAATCTTAGGCGACCAACTTGTCACACGGCGGAAATATGGAAACGTGTGTCCTAAATCGGCCCAGAAATCGGAGCCGTATAAAGATCTTGCGAAAATCACCACAGAGGATTGGCATCGGGTGGTTATTCAGGCAAGTTGGAAGAGTGATAGGACGGGGTTTTATAAATTGTGGTATGATGGGTTTATGGTATTGGATAAGGTGGGTATTGAGACGACGGTTAGTGAGGATAGATCCTTTGAATTTAGGGTTGGTTTATACGCAAATGGGTGACACGATGATCCGGAGGGGATGAAGGGCGACCAGGGAACAAGAAGTGTCTGGTTTGATGAGATTTCTATCGGGACCACGATGGGGGAACGTTATATGAAGCAAGTCGAGCATTTTGCCATTGCTAAACTTGTGATGTTCTTTTCTTTAAAAAAAAAATTTACTCTAATTAGACTCATAATCTGATCTCTAATCCCTACTCACTAACTTTGTAACGGAGAATTGATCTTTGATTATTTTTATTTTGCGGATATTTGCACTTGTTGATGAAGGTGGTAGCCTGGCTGTGAACGAGTTTTTGGTAGGATCGTACGAATGTGTCATTTGGTTGACAAACGCGTGGGAATGGTTGTCAAGATTGGTGGCCAATTATGTATAACAAGAGCGCGGTATTGCGCCCCACAGAATAAAGAGCTAAAACAAGGGAGTGGGCATCTTGCTTTGGGGATTTGATAGACTAGATCACGATTATTCGCAAGATTAGAGTGAGAGGCTATCCTTTAAAATTGGTACGTCCATAATATGTGACTACCTGGTGGCTTAGAATGCCGCCAAACACCAGCGTAGGAGGATCCCATTGTTCTTCTAAAAAGAGAGAAAATGAAATCCAACTAGATTAAGAGATAGGGATATTTCTATTAGCCAACCCAAAAGTAGCTGGTGTCCCTTTAAGCTGACTTTCGCAGCTTGAGCTAGTGTGCAACTTCACAATTGTTCCTGGAAAAGAAATATGCATATATTCCCGGCAGCTTGGTGAGGTAACTTCAACTTTGATGTTTCCACAATCGATGAATTTTTTTTTGTAACACTTGGAAAATCACAAACCCCAGGAAAACCAAAAATGTGAGTGATATTTATCGATTTGCCCAATCCTACCAATACCACGTGATCCCCATACCAGGGACAAAACCAAGTCCCCTAAAAACGCCAGTCAATGCCCATCTATCATTACTAAACAAATCCAGACCTAGTATCCATCATATCCTCCTGGTGCTACAACACCTTGTGCATATCCTCGCGAGCTCATTGGTAAGCCTTGTTGTTGCTGAGGAGTTTGTCGCATCAACATCTGCTGATTCAAATCCGCAAACCAGGGATGCTGCAATGCATCGTGGGCACTAATTCGCAGCTCTGGCCGTAATTGCAGCATTCTTTGCAAGAGATCGATACCGGTAGGGTCAATCTGGGGGAGGATGACTCGTAAATCTTGTGTGGCGTACATTTGGAAGTTCTGCTTGTATTCTGTGTATTGTGAAATTCCAGGCCATGATCGCTCTGATGGGGTGCCCATTATTCGGAAAATACGTACGAGTTGGTCCTCGTTGGTAGTTCCTGGAAACAGTGGGCGACCGGTGTACATCTCGGCCATAATGCAACCTGCCGACCAGATATCTATACTGGTATTGTAGGTGCGGGATCCGAGAAGAACATCTGGAGCTCTGTACCATAGGGTCACAACTTCATTGGAGAAAGTATTGACGGGAATGCCAAAAGCTCTCGCTAGTCCAAAATCCGCCAACTTAAGCTGTCCCTTGTGGTTGATGAGAAGATTCTGAGGCTTGAGATCCCGGTGGAGAACCCGGTTTGTGTGACAAAATTCGATGCCTAGAAGTAGCTGGTGCATAAAAGATTTGATGGTCACTGGAGGAAGTGCTCCCCGATCTCCTTGGGTGTCCATATATTTCTTCAGGTCCTTATCCATGAATTCAAACACAAGCATAAGCTTATTCTCAGTGTGAATTACATCGTGTAGGCTGACTATGTTCTCGTGCTTCAGCTCTTTCATCAAGGAGATTTCTCTTATTGCTGTAGATGGTGTGCCTTCTTCTGAGTCGAGGTGGATTTCCTTCAACGCCACCAGCTCGCCAGTTTGTCTATTTCGCCCCTTGAAGACCTAAAAAGGAGTTAGAGCAGTCCATTTGTATGCGCTTCACCTCAAAGCTCTGCATTACCAACACACCACGAAGGAGTCATTGGACGTACCGTAGCATAAGTTCCCTCGCCCAGCTTCTCCAACTGCTGGAACGAGCTTGGGTGCCTTTTGTCCATATCTGCAGCTGGCTCTTGTGGGTCAAGGTTCTGGATGCTGATAGTGCTAGGAAGAGCGTATGGTAGACGTAGGGCTGTTGGCGAAGGGGGGAATGTGCGAACTGGTTGATTAGATTCTGGTTTTGGTTGATTGATATGCCGTGGGTTGAAGAGAAGAGAGGCCGGAGTACAGAGGTTCTCTAGAATAGATAACGTGTCCCTTGACCCGTGTAATGAAGCCGTTGTGAAGTCAGGAGGGAAGTTGGCGACTTGTCGCTTGAATAGTGATTTGGAGGCAGGATCCTCCGCTTGGGTCTGACGTTTGAGAGAGATATTATTGGGTGGTGGATGGCGATGGGTGGGGGATTGAAAGCGGCTATGCGCGCCCAGAGGAACTGAAGGAGTTGGGCATGGGCTGAAGCACTGAAAATAGCTTCAAGCCTTAGAATTAAGGACTGAATATTAAGACTGTATAGCCTCGCTGGTTTTGTGACTTGTGGTTGAAGCCTGAGGCAACAAATTTTGGCCCCTCTCCAGGCATTCCTCCAGCTGCGGGGTACCTGAAGCCTGGTCTACTGCCCGCGTACTCCGTACTCCTACCACCACCTCATACCAAATAAGTTGGAACCTCAGGGTTCTATAACCCACACTTGCCTAAGTACAACAGCATACCAAGAGTGAATGCTGATTTCTTTACTTAACTGAATATCTATCAACATGCGTCCGCCGCCTGGGGACGAG
>Ga0247734_1001295_pt1 | contig 19231 bp, 14 predicted proteins | sample UWRJL103311B2_FD_180933 | JGI IMG/M metagenome (GOLD analysis project Ga0247734, IMG submission 180933) | Plant litter microbial communities from Arlington Agricultural Research Station in Wisconsin, United States - UWRJ-L103-311B-2 | ecosystem: Environmental > Terrestrial > Plant litter >... | reverse complement strand
CGCTATTGGGAATTTTCTTTGGAACATACCGGTATAATCGTCTCCTACGAGATCATATCCGAAGGAGACTTTAAATCCTTGCCCAAAGCCACCTCCGAGAGCAGGGAGGGTATAATCGATTCTAGTATTTTCGTCAGTAATGTGACCACATTTGATCATAGTTTAACTTACCCGGTATCAACCTCAGCAATCACAATGCCCTTTCCATCAAGGCCTTCTTTATGAAGCTTGTCCACACCACTAATTTTAGGTTAGTACCACGAGCTTTACCCAATGAAATCTCCCATGGGGGGAAAAACTCACGTCATGACGTGGGTGGTGAAGTTGTCACTGCTGATGCCGATTGCTCGTTTCAGCAAACCTCTACTCATCGAGTGCACTACAGGTGCAGCGCGGTCGAAAAGTCGAACTGGTGTAATGGTCTTCACCTGGGTTAGGTTTCCAATCACGTCCAACACGGTCTGCTCATTATCATTCAAGTGGAAAGATGTTCCTGCGAAGACTGCTGGGTCAAAGTTCTTTCGAATGTTTGTCCCAATCTTCTTGCTCCTGAGGGTTGAGTAGAACCCATCGGTAGAAACCTTAGCTTATGTTAGCGCAACTCGTCCGTAGAGCAACTGGTTTCGTAGCTTACTTTCTCGTCGGTGAATTGAACAATGTAAGCTCCCTTTAGAATGTTCTTGTTGGCATCCTTGATGTTGGGGACGGCTGCCGAAACTGAAGAAGCTGCCAAAGCTACCGCGACGGTAGTGCTTGCGAAACGCATGTTGAGGAGAAGGGAATTGGTCCTTAGCGATTGCTTGACGTGGCGCCTAAAGGTACCAAAGCCTTCATGGGGAAGAGGAGGACTTTATACTTTCACACGCACGCCTGGGACACCATGTCGGAGCATGGTGCAGGACCAAATCTATTCGTCCCACCTGAGCTGTTCCGGGTAACCCAAGGTTTCCGTCGTTATCACAGAGATCTCCATCGCCCCTGGGAAGCTTAACCCTTGGCTTGCTTGCATGCATCGCACTTTCCGAGCAACGACGTACTGGGGGCAGCTCTCCGAGAAAGATAGCCGTGATATTGCCACCAACGTGTAGCTTGCTGGCTTGGAGGGGAAGCTCCCCCTGGACGAGATGCTTGTTCGATGTGCATATAAACTATGCTACTGCATATTCCAAATGGAACCTCTAGAAGCACCCGGAAGAGGCTATCTATCATATCCGTCCCCAAAGTTAGTCACCTGCTGCATTGATATTAGGCGCGCCCACTGGTCCAACTACTACTACTAACTACTAACCACTAACTACTCTCATCTGCAAATTGATAGAGTTAAGTGGCTCGTACTGTAAACAGTAGTGAAGGCGAAGCGAGGTAGCTAGGACACCTTTTGCCTCAACATGGCTACTGTGAGTTGCAGGATCGGTGGTGTCGATCTTGGTGAGGCAGGTGCAATTCCCCAAGTTATGCACAAGGGGGGGGAGAAGGAAGCATTGGCATTTGCATTTTACACGCGCCATCGCGATTCGAGGAAGCTTTCCATGGTCCCATCCAAGCCGCACGGCGACAGGGGAACTGCAGGGTGAGGCAGGTGGATTGATTGCGGCCAAGATTGTGAAATCTGGAGAAACCACCGGATACGGCGTAAAACTTATCCCCTACAGTACAAACCATCCGTTGGCTAGCTAGACTCAGTACAGTACTGTCCGGAGTAGCGAGTAGTAAGTAGCGGACTGCACTGTGAATCTGGTCTGTGTGTCTGTGTATCTGTCTACTTCGTATACAACTAATTGGGAATTGTTTCCCCTTGGTGCCCCTTGCAAGAGTTGTCCCCTTCCCCCCTGGCGGTGATTGACAGTTTATCCAGCTGCCCTTCCAAGACAAGCCGTTTCTTGGCTGCGTGTGGACCAAACGGTCAGGTACCGCCGTATGGCACGGTACGGTACAGTATCATCTAAGTAGAATAGAGTAGAGTCAAAGTACCTCGTCCCTCATCTTACATCCTTTATGCACGGGAGAAACGAACGGTTTTCGTGGCCACGGAAAAGATTGGTCGGTGCATGTGCAGCATGTGCGTGTGCATGTGCATGTTGCATGAGCACGATGCCCATGTATTGCGTGGACTGGTAGTACAGTACTTGTAGTGCGTACAGGCCGTTGACAAAAGGTACGGAGATGGAGTAGTAATACTGGTGATTGACTGGTTGTGCTGTATGTATAATATATATATGAGGTTTGCGTGATCGGGGGGAGCTAATAATATATCAACAAATAATAGCCACCACCCAGGGCTGAATTATGTATTTATTGAGCCATCGCTTTTCCTGTTTACAGTCCAGTGCAGTACAGTAGAATAGAATACAATACAATACAATACAGTTACGCTGACCGACTATACTTGGAATTTGCCGATACCATAATCTAATTCCTACTGTAATACTGTAATCATGATAGAGTATAGCAATCCATCCGGCACAGCCCGGTAAGGTTACGGGGTGCGGGGCCCGGCAGCCGCACCGATCCAGCATAGTCTGATTGCTGGTACAGCACAATACCGCCGTACAGTACAGTACAGTACAGTAAGAATTTAATGGCTGCAATACTGCAATACTGCAATACTGCAATACCCAAACAGAAGAGATCGCCCCGACTCCTCAGCAGCCGTACTGGGAGGGGAGGCTCCTCTTCCTACTGATATGCATACATAAGGGACTGTATATACCGTATAGTTGCAGTTGGCACGCACTGTAGAGTTAAATTAGGTTAGCTTATCATATAGTAGTAGAGTAGAATAGAGCAGAGTGAATAATAAATACTACAATACTACAATACTATAATACAGTAGAGTAACAACAGATAAAGAACTATATACATACTATACCGTAAGGGGCAAACAATCCACTGGCCCAATTGTGTAATTGTCTCTAATTGCCCAATTGTCCAATCAGCATCCCCATCGTGTGTCACCAGCCTAAAATGGACTCGCGCACGAGGCATGGGAAGTTATATTAATTAAACAAAAACAGAGCTACATGTAGCAGCTCCTTTCTCTGCTCTGGCGCCATTTCTTCGACAAATGACGGCGTGGCAAAAGTCCATCCATCCAGTGAATGTATATCTCTCGCAAGCTCCGGATGTAGCTGGACTGTAAACACAAAAACGGAATGCCATTGCATGAGCCGAGCCGTCCTTCCCTTTCCCATGACTAGGCTGGGTAGGGTAGGTACCTAGTCTGGCCTGGGAGTCTGGTATTGTACTTATTGTACAGTACCTGGGTAATATTAAGTTACCGACCCACAGGATTCATTGACACCGAACACCAAACACCTACCACGATAACAATTCAAACGAAGTTCCTTTTCCATACAAACATGCAAGAACGTCGCTTTTCGCTAGGTTTTTTTTGCATCTGTTTCGTTTCCCTTCTTCGAGCTCACTCCAGAAAAACAAAGCGGCGTATTTATCCGAGCCCGATACCCTTTTCATGCAATTGGATCGCATTCTGTCCCAGGCCAGGTTGATAATTAAAAGCAAAAGAGACGGCGAGCGAGAATAGCCAGTTTCAGGCCGTCATGCTTGCATTCCAGCCTGCTTCGGGAAATGTAAGCAAAAGACTCTATTGCATACAAAGCTGTGTCAGGAGTCCCTATGAAAGAAAAAATAAATGTGCTCGTTAATTTGCAGATCACTTTGGGAAAGTCAGTCAGCCTTCTCTTCCTGCCCTAGGGATTTCCCTTGATCGCTTGGTGATGGAATGAATGGACTGACTGAACATCTGCCGAACTGCTGAAAGGGGAAGGAATTGACAAAAGTAGGCATCGATTTGGTACCTTACCTTGCCATGGGGGACACGAGATCAATCGACCCCCAAGATAGATTTTGCGAGATTTAAAGGGGCAACGAAATAGCACACGGAATGGACTTCCTGTGCTCATTAATCCCATCAATTGCTGCTCTTTCGTATATCCGACTCGCTTTGATACATGAATTCATCATATATCCTGAGCAGTAAAGCCGAGGAAGTCCTCGAGACAAAGGGGCTCGTTAATAAGTGTCACGTGGTTATATATTGCTTCCCAAAACGATCATATAACGAGGCTTGTGACAAATTGATGATGAATCAAAGCAAAGCCTCTAATTCTAGGTCTTCCTCTTTCTTCTTCTTCTTCTTCTTTCTTCTTTTTCTTCCTCTTCTTCTTATGTATATATAAGAGAATCTGCTATCTTGTTTTCGCAATTTTGGAGTGAAACTCAAAAGTGAACTTGTAGTTATGGATTTCACGTGTCTGTCATTAGTTGAGTGACCTTGGCCATTACTTATGTAAAAAGACGCAAAAATCTTCTTTCCTCTCAAACTTGAGATCTCCACTAAAACGAAAAGCCAGAAGTTTTCGCTATCATTGAAATCTACCCGGGAGTTTCTTTCCTCGTGTCGATTCTGGTGGTGTCAATTAGATTCCAACAGACCAATACTGAACGGATAGCTTGTACAATTCTTCGTAATGATACCACCAAAACCAACTTGCACAGCTCTGCACGTCATATTTGGGAATGAGAGATACTGAAACCGAGGACTTTGTTGGCAATTGTATCGGAAGTATTTCTGAGGAGCTCGACCTTGAGAGCATTGTACGGTTCAAAAAAAAACTAGAACCTCGTTCGATTAATGAAAATCCACATTCATGAATTGCTATATGCACTAAGAAAAGTCGAGATATTTCGGCGGTGTAAAATTACAGCTGAGGAGATGCAATGCGTATCTAGGTGGTTGGAGGAGCTCTTTCATCTGGTACACAACCCAGCCGACCTACCTTAATGGACGATGGAGGGTTCAGAAAGGACCGAAGAGACAACCGCTAGTTCCATTTGAGGATTTACCAAAGTAGAACTGCGAGGCTGGTGGTGTTTAGTACCTAGAAGTTTGGGAGAAGATATGGTTTAGATTTGGTTGAGTTACTTATGGCGACTACGAGTGAAAGGGATAATTGCTGTTAGATTTTCCGAAAGACCAGAAGATTGGCACCTTTTTTTTTCCAATTAGGACTTTTTCAAAGTAAGCTTCATATTGCTGGTGAGAACGCAAGTCCCTCATCTGGTGATTTGCGATGTTAGAAGCTAGGAGGGAGTCAATAATCCACGAATGAAACCATACAATGCTTTGCATATTAGGCATGTTTTCTTTCTTGTTATTGAATTATCGGGATATCATTTGATACAGGATTATACACACTCATACCAGTGAGTATTTAGCATCCACCTCCTTGGAAACCTCTATAGTTCTCGCTAATATACTTCTCTCCCCTTCTGTGAGGGGAGTAGCTTTCCCTCCCGTCATACAGCTCATATCGATCTTCGTTGCACCCTTTCGCCACTCCGCATCAATCATCCAATGGGTCGGCAGCTCAAATTCCTTCTTATCCACGTGTTTGTTCTTCAGCAAGCTGCCATTGAGCCAAAACAAGCGATCCTGCTCGTCCACATGCGCGATATTAAACGCGCACACATCCGCGGTGCCTCCTTGCGGGGAACGCTCTTTCAGCGATCCGATGATCGCGCCATAGTGTTTCTCAAATGTGTATGGCACATCACATAGCTCCAGGCCGAACCACCAGCTCTCTTTGTCGCCGTACGTCATTTTGTACGTCGTCTCTTCCCGTACCGCTTTGGTGTTTTGCCAGCACACATGTAGCAGTGCTGTGAAAATGGGCGTTCGTCTCTTGTCCAGAACCACAACGCCCGAATCTGCTTCTTCGGCATAGCCCTCTGTCCAGACCCGAGATTTGAGAAGCATGGGGCTGGGGGTTTTGTTCTTCATCTCTCGCTTCCACCATTTGTGTCGGTCTGGAAAGGCACCTTGCCATAGGAGCCGGTCATGGAAGAACAGCGCACCGGTATCAACGTACCCGCTGTGGGAAAACAGCTCGTTTGGGGATTGAAGGAATACCGAATCGGCATCTAGCAAAATCACTTGCTCAAATTTGCTTGCCAATGCAGCAAATGGCTTGATCGCCCAGTTTTTTTCCAGTTGCATGCTGTTGTCATCAAAAACAGTTAGGATATCCAAGAATTCGATCCCCGTCGCAAGCGATCCAAGAATCTCTCGACTTGCTGAAGGAAGGTCTTTTTCTCCTGCATACACAATCTGGATTGGGAGATCGGATTGTAGGACAGTACGTATTGAGAGGACTGAGTGGCAAGCATAACGGAAATCCTGAGATCCAACCGCCATGACTATTCCACGGGAGCCCGGGATGAAGGAATCCCGAAGAGCAGCAAGATGATCATCGTCCTTTTGTTTTGTGGGATTTTGGATGAATGGGAACATGGACTTGCTGACTCTCTCAATGGCTTTGTGGAATGGCTTATTTGCACTAGTTACATTTATCCAGCTGGTGATAATTTGAACCCGTTGTCCAAGAGCTCCAAAACAGTCGCCATATGAAGGACCTTCAAACGGATAGTCGATGAAGTACTTTGCAACGCCGTCTATGAAATTGGTGTGGGGCAAAGGCTCCCCAGGATTTGAGACTGTCGATGACGGCGTAGACAATTGAGTGTTTACTGCACGACCAGAGAACCCCGATCTCAGATATGTCCAAACTAAAACCGTACAAACAATTGCTGGAATGAGAAAAGTGCCGAAAAGTCGTTTTGGCGACATGTGCATCTTAGCAACATTAGCTCAGGTGGTCAGAACTAATGGAGGCAAAATCAAGCAACCGGGGATGCTAGATGCTAGATGCTAGATGCCAGATGAAAGAAATGAAGCTATCAAAAATACGAGAGCGCATCAATATATATGAGAATCACCACTGAGAATGATATTCCTGAGATAAACATAAAAACTTTAACAATTGTACGCGTGGATCCCGCATTTTCTGCCAGAATTTGGCGCTTACGGACAACCAACAGGGGACTTGATTCGCGTGGTGGATAACCTAAAATGCGTGTAGCCTCGAAGCGCAAATGAAACAGCGTATACACGCGACTTATGGGCCAGCATACTTGTAGTCTTCGACCCCAATTCTTTAGTACAATAACGTACCTGGTTAGTAGTGAATGCCGCAGGTCTGCAGTATGCTCAACCCCTATGATTTGAGTATCGAATCAGATCGGCGTTCTCTGTTCTGAAACCAGCTGCCTAGGCGTTTATCTTTCTTGGATGTAATTTTCCAAGGAAAGCTGAAAAATCCATAAGTTCTGTTGCTTTCTCCATTCACTGTGTCTTATTCCTGGGATTTCTTCTCATATTTACAATCGCAGTATGGAAGGAGTTGCCGCCACCTCATAGTATTCATTATCTGCTCAACCTTGGTGGTCCTGGTGATTTGAACTTTCAACCCATCGACTTTGTTACCGCCAGGAGAATGCCTCAACTCAAGTTTGGAATTTTGTTAAGCCTTGGGATTCAGAGCTTGCTCGTCGGACCCGTCAGTGCCGTAACTTGTTATGGAGTCAATGGGCTTGGGTATCAAGACAACATCATATGTCCAGGGTCAAACGCATGCTGCAATAGACTAGAGGGCTGTCAACCCAATAGACTCTGTCACAATGAGGGTCAAAATAACAGTACCTTTGTCAGAGGACCTTGTGCTTTGAAGCCGTATAACTCAGCAAGCTGTGCTGAAATCTGTCTTTACAGTATGTTTGTCCTAGCCACGAAAAATCTTTGGAAAGTAATGCACAGTTCTAATAGCCAAATGACAGATGAAACCACCGGATTCTTGCCACGAGTCACAGTTTGTGCCGATGGCAGTTACTGTTGCGATGCCATTCCCAACTGTTGCGAATCGGATCAGGGAGTTTTCTTAGATGCCGTAGGGGCAATAACGACGGGACCATTGAGTTCTTCATCCACGACTCTACCGGCGTTGAGTTCGAAAACCACAACTGAGTCGTCTTCATCATCGATCACAGCAAATATAGTTACACCGGCCACTTCTCCTGGCGCCAATTCTAGCCAGCTAAGCGCTGCTCAGAGCATTTCCCCATCATCTTCTCGATCGGGGCTTTCAACTGGTGCTAAAATCGGAATGGGGATTGGAATCCCGTTAATTCTTATAATTCTAGGTGGTCTTGTCGCAATGATATGTATACAACGACGTCGGCTCAAATTAGCAAAGGTTTCTGAGAGAAACACAAGTTTGAATGTAGCAGGAAATTATGGCCCTGGTTCCAACCCACGTAAACCTCTGCCGGTCTACGCAGAGGTCCACGCAGATACTCCTGCCAAAGAATTGCCAGCGGAGCCGCGCATGGCAGAGTTACCGGCTCATTAGACCGAACTAGTATTGTTCTGTGCCATATAATTAACATAAATATTTATCTCGGCCATGCGCTTGCAGATTAGGCCAACATTTTAGTATTGACCTGGTAATCGTTTGATGATAACAAGAGAGCCTGCCTGTGCTGAAAATTGCTGTATACTTTGAAGAAAACCAATTGAAAGGTGAAACTAATATCACTCTTCCCATTTTCTTAATACGAGAATACGCGCACAGTGGGAGTGGCAGGATCTAGAGATATGTACTCTCAGGGTTCTGGTTCTGGTTCTCCTTATCCAGCCCTTGAGTGACCGACCACTAATTGACGTGTCAACGTTTAAGAAAGACACGCATACAGCAGTACACTATATAAAGTTCACGAAAGCAAATTGGACAATGAAAAAGGGGGCTTGTTGCTCTCTTACCCTCCGCTTCATTGATAGTGTCTTGCAGTAGTTGGTTGTGGCGTTTGTCGAGCTTTCGAATCCATGGCTGGGGCTTGCTTGCCGTTGATCCAACTGTATCATCAACATACGACGTACTTTTCCTTCCATTGTCCTTTTCCCGTTTGTTACTTGTGAGGCCCGTAGCCTTGATTGGGTCAATTTCCTGTTGAAATTGCCATTTGTCGAGTTATATCTCTTGCCTTTAGCTGAGCAGGCTGAGCTATGGATTCCTAGTTGGATATCTGGTGTTGCGAACGAAGTCGAGACTTAAGAATTTTGCGTTGGAAGGTCCTATGAAACAAGCTACTTTCAAGACTAAGTTATGAGCTCCTTTGTTTTTCGTTATGTATGGGACGGGACGGGCCATTTCTCAGTCCCGACCCCCAAGTGCCGTCGTTGTTTGGTGTGGTTGTCGACCCAAGCACCCATTTTCGAAACTATTGCCGGGACACAACAAGAGATAGCGATATATATGTAGATCGGCGACCGGGAGTGTTTGGAAGACCTTCACCCCTCCAGTTGTAGAAAAGCATTGGGAGGGTCTATGGGTGCCAAGCATTAAGTGATACACCCCACGTTTTCAACATTCCGACTTGAAACAAATCCACCCCAAACCGGACGGTACAAAAGCTTGTTTCGGCTATGTAGCCTTGATACTGTACGATACATCGAGATCAGACGGATATGTTTGTTACAGTAACAATGCTGTAACTTAATCTCAATCCTTAGCTTGGATCTTAGTATTTCATCCCAAGGTCTCGATTTCCAGATCTGAATAACAACGACATCTGTTCATCAACATCACATCACATCTGTACTTCATTTTATCTGGCTGGACCACTGCCCGGAGCATTCAATTCATCTTAAAACCAGACAATTACTTCTACCTTCTACAATCTTGACTTGATATTCACCACAATGCACTCTTCCATTCTCCTGGCACAAATTTCGCTGTCCACCGCTTCATTGCTCAGTGGATTTCCCTCCGACGTTTCATCCTCAGTGCTCAATAGTAGATACTCGACATCACAGCAAATCAACTCAACATGTTCAGTTTGGCAAGATGGAGGCTCTCAAGGGCTGCTTCGTGCTTCCAACGATCTTGAGTCTTGCCACGATCAGCAAGGAGAACCACCTTCACCAATAGTTTCCAATGAATATTCACCTTGGATTGAGGAAGTGATAACCTGCACAACTAACGCATCCACTGAATACTGCACATATCATACTCCAGAATTTGCGAATAATCGCGGTCTCTCGGTCGTCACGAAACCCGAGATCGCCAGCAAAATTGCGACATTTCAAAGTGTTGTCACTCCTGCTACCGAAACCCCAGAGCGGGCATTTCCCCCGCCATTTGAGATCAAAGAGCTGCCCGGGAGGGGATTGGGAGTCATCGCAAATCGCACGATTGAAAGAGGGGAGAGATTATTTGCACATGCTGTGATGGGAATATTTCATAACGATATGTTTTATAACCACAAAACTCCGCATTACCGCGAGTACGAAAGCTTGTTTCATGATGCTGTTGACCATCTCCCGAATGACTCAAACAAGATATTCTGGGAATTGGCTTCTCATGAGGAGGAAAACGGAGTTGATGGTGTGATTGGGAGACTCAATACCAATGTTTTTGCGATAACTATTGGTGGCGAGGATCATAGTGCGATTGTTCCTGAGACTGCGGTTTGTTGTCCTAAATCACCTAGTTCAAGTCGGAAGCTAATATATGTGCTTTGACAGAGGATGAATCACGATTGCAGACCGAAGTAAGATCTCTTTATCCTTTGCGCTCATATATAAATTTAACAGTTTGACCAGCGCTATGTATTACTTGGACCCAGAGACTCTCGTGCATTATACGCACGCCTCAAGAACAATCCATCCCGGAGAGGAGATCACTATTACTTGTTTGTACTCCTCTTGACCATCAAACTCAAAAACTGACAGATCTAGATATCGATCCTCTCCAAACCTACAAGGAACGACAAGCTGCCATCTCGAATAGTTGGGGTTTCAAATGCACATGTAACCTGTGCACATTGCCCCAGGCATTCCGTACAGAAAGCGACATGCGCATCAAACTAATCCTTCAACTCAACAAAGAATTCGAAGACATAACTACTAGCAACAAAGCTATCCAAGACATTGTTCCCAAAGCCGAGCTCTTAGTAAGCCTCTATGAACAAGAGAAGTTGTACGGCGCGATGGAAGATCCGTACCGGATTGCGGCATTGAGCTTTGCGAAAGTGGGAAAGGTATGGGAGGCGATAAAATGGACCATGAAAGCGACAGAGGCATTTTTGATTGCCGAAGGGAGTAGAGAGAAGATAGTAGAGGAAATGAAGGGAAATGGGGCGTTGCCTGATTTTAACGAGGAATAAAGGGACAGATGCTCTTAGCAAGCCCTCCTTGTTTTGTAAATATACCCAATATACATTCTTCATAACATTCTTCACGTCCAGTATTTCCCGCACAGATAAACATCCAAAGATAAGTCTCTTCTTTCCATAGTATAATGTAGTATTTTGTTCTTCGTCACATTACCATCAACTAGGGATCAAGTGTATTTCGCGATGGGTAGTGTTGAAATCCCATCGATAGAAAGATTGCGGCCCTTGGGTACGTTCTCTTCCTCGAATTCATGAAGGAAAGTAGCTAAATCGCATCTAGGATGCCTGGAAAAGTCCTTCGCAACCTGGAACCATCTAAATATTTATTACAACATTGGTATAACAGGGTATTATGTACTCCAACCATTCTCATCCATCCCCTCTCTAGAACAAACAATTTACGCGGCACTCTCTGTGGTAATCCACAAACATCCCGTTCTTTCCACAATCATCACAGACACTTCTAGCCCATACCCCTCTTTTGCTCGTCTCCCTTTTTTCGATCTCCAAAACGTAGTCTCCATCGTCGACCGCCAGCAACCATATCCTAGCGGTGACGGCCGAGATATCGAACTCGACAAGCTGCTTGAAACTCCGCATAACGAGCCCTTTGAAAACGAGACCAATGATGCACCGTTTTGGAGACTGCTGATCTTGACGAATCCAACGCAAAGTGGCGATCACGCATTTACAGCTTCGTTTGTCTATCATCATGCTATCGCCGACGGTGCCTCCGGTCTCATATTCCACAAACACTTTCTCGCTGCGCTAAACACATCACCAAAACCTTTGCGTAGCGCGATCATCCAGACACCAAAGACGCCACTCTTGCCCGAGGTAGAGAAACTGCATCCTTTCCCTGTCGCGTTCCCACGACTGGTAAAAGCGTTCTTCGATGACAGGTTTCCGTCTCTTCCTCGAGGCGTTTGGGCAGGTGCGCCGGCATCGATGAAAGGTCGCCGAAAGTTCCGGTCTATGACATTCTCTCCATCCATCACTTCGGCGTTTGTTGCAACGTGCAAAAGCAATGGAACGACGTTGCAGGCTACACTTCAAGTTCTCGCTGCTTCGTCGCTGTTTTCCATTCTTCCTGAGAAATTCAGGCGTGTGGACTGTAATGTTGTCGTGTCACTGAGAGGATTGCTTGATGATTTGGTAATGATTGAAACTATGGGAACGTTCAATTCTTCTCTTCTCGATCATTATGATCGCAGCTCATTTGAGGTGGCAGGATTCCGGTGGAACGAAGCACATCGTTCGAGAGATGTAATTGCTGGGTACCACGAGCTTAAAGGGAAAGATGATATGGTTGGTTTGCTGAAATATATCAAAAGCTACGAGAAGCATTGCTGGAGCAAGGTTGGGAGACCTCGTGTGGCAGGATTTGAGATAAACAATGTTGGGGTGTTTGAGGAAGGGGGGAAGGTAGATGATAAGGATCGGATTGAGGAAGAAGACAGCGAGTGGAAGATGGGCAGAATGATCCTTAGCCAAAGTGCAGGAGTATTAAGCGCAGCTATAATGATAAGTGTTGTGACCGGAGGTGATGGGGGTTTGACATTGGGTTTCGCGTGGCAAAAGGATGCTGTAGATAAAGCTATGGTGGGCAAGTTGATGGAAAGGATGCAAGTGGGAATAGAGGAGCTGGCTCCTTCTGGTTAGTAGTAGATATGAAGCTGGACAACCTTTGTATTTTACTTCCACAAGATCAGAAATCTAGGTATAAGGTCATCATCGTAGCTGTTTCTCTTGCCCTTCATGCGTATGTTTGGTGTGGTAAATTAGTTGATTTATATGTCTATGTCCTGGGTATCTATCTATTGCTCGTCAAACTCCGGGACCGGAAAATCATCTAGTTCAAATGGAGCATCGTAGTCCTCTTCATAAGGCGCATCCTCGTCTTCGTACTCTCCCTCTCCATACTGTCCATTCTCGTCGTCTGGATCGTCATCGTATAATGCCACTTTGTCAAGCACGTCCTCATCTTCGGATCCACCATCTCCAAAGCCCAGTCCTGGACTTTCTTTATCGTTGCCGAAAGTGGCATCGGATCCACTGTTAAATTTCTCCTGCCTTTCACTATCTCCTGCAACTATAGAACCACCCGCTTCTGAATTTCTCTGTAGGACATCCGTTTTTCTGGGCCTTCCCTTTTTCTTTCCACTTGGCTGAGGTTTAGTTTTCTGTTTGGGCTTAGATTTGGGCTTTGGAGTAGATTTAGGTTTCGGGTCGTGTTTTACTTTTTCCGGAGGCATTGTGAGGACATCACTTTCTATCTCATGTAATCTCAATTTTGCCGCTTCAATTTCAGGACCATCGGTTCCTGTCTCAATCCCGCGCTCTAGCCTTTCTTTCTCCTCTTTTCTTTTTTTTTCTAACAGTTTCAGCCACGACTTGTCTTTCAGCGCATCTGTACTCCTCGCTAAGATGGAAACTTGATCTGCCTCCCCTCTGACCCGCTTGATGTTTGCCAACCGTTCAAGAAAAGGCACTGCCCTCTTCCTAGAACTGCTATATGCGACGTTCTTGGGTATGACTTTCTCATGCTTCATGAAATCTGGCCTCATTCCTATACGCTCCTCCATAGGAATAGGAGCTTGCGCTATTCTCTTGGAGAGGATGCGTACGGATGATGCGGCAACTAGATCCACCTCATCAGGTAGTTGCTTTATGACCGGTAAAGGGTCGTCGATATCCCTCTCTGTGAATAGAAATTCCGTGCCCATATTCTGAGCCCAACTGCATTGGAAGATGCTCCCTCCATATGACACCAATGGCGTTTTTGTGTGGAGTCCAGAGATTTGGAGGCTCGTTGGTTTCTCAAGCGGAGGCTCGCTAGTCTCAACTTCTTCATCATCTTCTATTGCCAATATAGTACCGCCTCCGCGTTTCCTCTTGGGTTTTCCCAGTCCTTGTCCAGGACCATGACCTATCCCAGGATTTGTCCACATTGTTCTTATTTCACGACCATCGGCATCCTTGGTGATTTTCCAATCCCTTCTAAACATTTTCATTACTTCATCACCATCCGAATCGCCACCTTGACTATCGTTTTCTTCATCCTGCTGTGCTTGGCTTGGGGATTGCGGTGTATCTTCTTTGAATCGATCGTCTTCTTCGTCCTCATCATCTTCCTCGTCGTCATCATCGTCGTCATCCTGGTCGTCGCCTTTTTTCTTCTTTCCCCCCTTTCTTTTCTTTGGAAGCTTGAATCCCCGGTCGGGGCCAATTTTGGCTGGGAGGGTGAGGTCAAGGGTCACATAGTACGTCTAGAAAGTTAGCATACAACGCGCGTGCAGTGAGTAGATGAATGCTACCTCCGTTTCAGTTTGCGAGTATTCATACTCCCATTCATCAGAATCATTGTCAATGCTATTCACGAACGAGGGCATTATGTAGTGTGATTGCTGGTCCCTCGGCGGGGTATAGGGTGCGGAGTTGGAGTACGGCGTGGTTATGGCATGCTGCCCGAATTGAGAAGAACCATCCATCTCTGGTTTCTGGATTGATTTCGAGTGGAAGACATAGAAAACCTAAATGTCCAGTAGTGTAGATGAGTCGTAGCATTTCTTTCAAGGCGAAGAAAGGTCCCACCAAATTCTTAATCAGAAGGCCAAGGCTGGGGGTCAGCCTTGCTGCCAAGGCTTCCGTACCTCGTACCTGGGAACATACCGAGTACAGTGTGATCCCGAAATCGCATGACGGTACCCCGTCCCGTATAATGAATGTATGGGAATGTGAAGGATGTAGAACTGTTATACTACGAACTCTGGAAAGACTTGCTAGATACCTGATTTTTACATCATATCTTGAATAGGTAAATCCAAGTCTTTTGGACACGTCCGTCCAAACTTTGGGTGTTATCCTCGTTATCTGATCGGTGATACACCTGGTCTTCGACATGTTTTCGGGTGCAGGGAATGAACTCACAATTCCATCAGTTTTAACTCCGAGGATAATAAGTCAGTCTCTAATTCTGGAAATTATAAGAAAAACGTTGTTAATAAACTTTATGCAGGTGATGGGCACTCGAAAGTTACTGCGAGTCTAGCATGGCATCAGCTGATAATTAAACACCAGACAAAGTTCATAAAACAAACTCAGTACACTTAATTTCTGTAGCTCACCATTTCTCCACACATTCCTACTTTACTGCCTTTTTTTTTTGTTAGAAGAGACCGCATTCTTCCGATGATCAACGACGTGTTGCAGCTCTATTGTTGTTAACCTTACTAGCTGAAATATCAACTGCCTCGCTTAAGGTTATCCTCTAACCGAGCCCCTTTTCCCAACTTCCTCTTCCGTCACTCAGCAATTGACAAAGCAACCATTCAATCCTATCACAATTTACATCCTGTGTTCCCTCCATCGTCTAGGCAACATCATCACAGTCAGCCTAGCATCCGATATAATCTAGTATTAAATCTTCCAAACCGCTCACCTCCCGCTCAATACATCCATCCCACTTTCCAATTTCTCAAAAATTCAAAAAATGTCCCAACTTTGGGATATTGTTCAACACCTGATCGATCCACTGATCTTCCTGGTCCTCGCCTCCACATATCTACCTGGTACAATTTATTCCCTTGTAGTCACCGCTAACAGCCAGACTCTACTCTCCCTTTCCTTGTTCAAGGACGCCTGGTTTGCCCGTTTCTGGGCGGTTCAGGGGCCCCTCACCCGCCAAAACGCCTCTGTCAACGCTGGGCCTCTAATCCAGCTCGCCTATGGCACTGTCCTTGAAATTGGACCTGGCAGTGGAGAATGGGTGCATTTATATGACAAGAGTCAGGTTAGCAAAGTTTATGGAGTGGAGCCTAATAAAGACCATCATGAGGGCTTGAGGAGGAAGATTAAAGAGGCGGGATTGAGTGATATTTATGAGATTGTTCCAGTGGGGGTGGAGGAGATGGGGGAGAAGTGGGTTACAAGAGGGGAAGTAGATTGCGTCGTGACCGTTAGTGCTTCTTTTCTTCCTTCGGAGGGGGCTTTTCTTTTGGGGGGCTGGGCTGGTGGAGAATATGGGACTGATATGAAGTAGATCCAATGCCTTTGCTCCATCCCAACGCCTAAAATCATGATCAAAGAGCTTTATGGGTATATCAAAGAAGGTGGACAGTGGATCGTATATGAACACGTCGTCACACACCATAAAGGCTGGGTTTCTAAATATCAATGTTTGTCATTCTCCTCCAATCGGAAGAAATAAATAGAGTTGGGCTAATTTGGGGATAGCGATGATTGATATAGTATGGCCAGCTTTTCTGGGTGGGTGTTCTATCACGAGAGATACAGAGAAGTGGCTGAAAGAGGCTGGGCAATGGAGTGTCATCGACTTAAAGCAGCCGTCTGCTGAACCGTACTATCAGGTTATTCCACATGTTATGGGTGTCTTGAAGAAATAGGGGGCACTGATGGGGTTTACAGAGTGCTGGTTGTGTAATATATGCATAACACTAATCCTGGCGGGCCTTTATTAGGCCCGAGTATCGATATATCTACAATCATCTTGATTTGAGATCCATGGGCTTCCTTCTAGATCGCAATACCATCTCTTCCAGCCCGGGTACCTTAACATACAATTCGGCTGCAGCTGGCATCCTAGAATTTACTAGTTCTTTCCTTAGGAACCTTTCTGTCCTCCAACTTTTCTAGATCTTTCTTTTTGTGATAATGGGGTGCCACCTCAGTTAGCCACTCTGGCTGGATAGCCATAGTGTTCCGAGCAAATTCCTTCGAAGTCAGAACTAACTCGAAGTAGATGATCATCTTTGGTGGAGGATCCTCGGAGAACAATACTGAGCTAGGATGGATGAAAATTGTATTGTTCTTTTTCAGCGTGCGGTAAGATTGTCCGCCTCGATCGAGCCGTGCCGCTGAGGGGAAGAAGCCTGCAGTGAGGGCCTTCTTGACCGGCATTTGCTCAGTGCCACAGCTACTTAGAACAACTTCGACCCGTTCGCAAAGTTTCGCTAGCTGGTCTCGAACGTCTCTTGCACGAGTGAGGCATTTTTGCTGGAGAAAGTTCTCTTTAGACCAAATTGGCGAGTAGTCTGAGCTTTCCCATTCCTGGTAGATCTTTAGTAGCGTTAACATGTCACCACCATCTTTGACAGTAAACCGTGCTCTGGCGCTATCAGCATGTATCTTCTTATCTTTCGGTCTCATGAACAAAGCACCACTTTCCTGTAGCATCGAGACCACGTTGATGACTTCTTCAGAACAACCGTATTTGTCTGCAGACAGAATTGCTTTAGAGATACCAATATCTACCGGGAGTTCTGCCATCTTCCGTCCTACAGTCGTAAGCTCTCCCTTTGAATTCAAAGCTCCTAATGCATAAAGTCCATCGAGGGCTGAAATGAGCATATCCGCGCTAGGTGGACTTATGAAATCAAAATCCAAAAGATCATTTATTCCCAAAGATTTTAAAAGTAGCACTGGATTATTGAGATTGGTCCTTTGAATTTCTGGTGTTGTGCTTTCCTCCATTTCGTTCATGTAAGACCATTTCGTGTACAAGCGGAAGCATTTGCCCGGCCCTGTACGTCCTGCTCTTCCAGCACGTTGGCCTGCACTAGCGCGTGAGATGGGTACGGCAGCTAGTTGACTCATTTGATTCGCTGGATTATAATTTAATTCCTTGACCATACCAGAATCAACAACGTAGCTCACGCCGTCAAGGGTAATAGACGTTTCTGCGATATTCGTAGCAAGAATTACCTTGCGAGAATTAGGTGGAGTAGGCTCGAAGATCTTGTTCTGTAGCTCTGAGCTCAGGTTGGCATAAATGCACACAACAACTAGCTCCTTAATTCGAGTACCTAGTTTGCGACTGATCGTCGTTATCTGCTCTTCAGCTGAATCGATCTCTTCTTGTCCCGTAAGAAAGACGAGAATATCTCCGGAAGGTTGAGATGCGTGGATTTGGAATACTGTTGTGATGGCTGCTGCGAGGTAATTTGCCTCTGGTTGTGGAGTATAATGTACATCCACAGGGTATCGTCTTCCTGGCACGTTGAAGATAGGGCAATCATCAAGATACTCTGAAAATAACGAAGCATTTAATGTGGCACTACTGATAATAAGTTTGAGGTTCGGTCGTGCGCGAATGAGATCCTTCAAGAGAGCTAACAACACATCGGTATTGACGTTCCGTTCGTGAGCTTCATCGATGATAATACATGAGTAAGTCTCTAGCGACGGGTCACCCATAAGAATTCGCAACAGCTGTCCGTCCGTCATGTACACAATCTCAGTTTTATCGGAGGTGTTATTCTCAAACCGAATACTGAAACCAACTTCGTTGCCTAGCCGGACAGAAGCTTCTTCAGCTACTCTGGCGGCTACGGACATGGCTGCTACTCTCCTGGGCTGTGTGACTCCGATCTTCATTATATCTTTTTCTCCTTTGCAATATCCTGCTTCGCGCAGATACTGTGGGATCTGAGTTGTTTTCCCCGAACCTGTTTCAGCAACAACAACTAAACATTGATATTGCTCTAGCGCTTCTAATAGTTGATTGCGATATGTATAAATTGGTAGAGACTCGCGAACTTCTTGCATTGATTTTTGCTTGGCTTCCGCGATATCTATTTTCTTCATCATATCGAGTTGTTCTTTGGAAAGTTGGTTTCCCTCATTGGGCAGCTTCTCCATAACCCATTTGATTCCCTGTTCTTCATCCAGCACATAATCGTACTCGCCATCGTCAAATCTTTCCGTGCTTTTGATTTGGCTTCGTTGTTTTGACATTTGATCTCTCTCCCATTCTTGCTGTTCTGTTAGAGGGGCCTTCTCTTGACCATACTCATCCCTCTCGACATGACGCGTGTACAGCGCAGCTTCTCTCTTTTTCGCATCTACTTGCTGATCTGCGAACTGAAATCCTTCGACATGTGTATCAATTGCTGCCCTTTCTTCGGCTAGTCTCAATGTTTCTTTTCTGAATTGAAACTCTTCGCGCTCTCTTCGCGAAAGTTTCACACCTGACCGTATTTCCTCATCGTCATCAGCGACCTGTTTCCTCAATAATGCAACACGTTCTGTCTCTCGTTTTGCCAAGTATGAGTATCGTGATTGCTGGCGTAGGTCAGGAAGCGCAGCTATTCTTTGAGCAGCATCATCTCTTGTGACCTCC
>Ga0247734_1001294_pt1 | contig 19232 bp, 13 predicted proteins | sample UWRJL103311B2_FD_180933 | JGI IMG/M metagenome (GOLD analysis project Ga0247734, IMG submission 180933) | Plant litter microbial communities from Arlington Agricultural Research Station in Wisconsin, United States - UWRJ-L103-311B-2 | ecosystem: Environmental > Terrestrial > Plant litter >... | reverse complement strand
CTCACTATCATCAACAGCAATTCTCTCGCTCTCATATTCTTCGCCTTTTCGGACTGATTGTGCAGAATGATACCAGTCCCTTGAAAGAGTCAGTGATTCGTTAAGGCTAGGGATCGAAGTATGAGAATGCTTACCATGGAACCCTCACGGACCAATTCAAGAATATTGCTGCCAATCCCAGGAGCATGATATCTGTGATGATAGAGCTCCCATTTTTGAATAGCATGCCCCCTATAGCAGGAAGTAAGGCGAAGGCTAACGGGGCGGAATGCCATGCTGACGAGTCCTGGCCGGGCTCCGAGCCCACGGCACCAGGCTTTGGCAGCAGCAGATCATCGGTAGACGATTTGAAAGACTTTCGTACTTCATTGAGCGAGTATTCGCTGAAGTTGGAGCTCCGTCTGCGTGTTGCTAGATTGGAGGCATCTGTAGCGCTTCGTTTGATGCCTGGGGTTGGAGGTTCTAAGGTAGCAGCGAGACGACTTGCAGAAAGTCGATGGCGGAATTGGGAACTCTCTTCGCCAGTCAGGACCCTTCGCAGAGGAGTCCCAGCTGAAGAGGTTGGATTTGGATCATCGGGCATTGGAGTGCTTTGGACGTGTTTGGGGTAAAAACCTGGGGAAGATGGGGTTTCCTTGGCGCGTAACGAGCCAGGATCCAGAGTGATTGGAGGATTGTCTGACGAACAGGCTGAACTTCGATTATTATGATTATTATGATTATAATCAATTATTCCTCGTGAATAAATATGTAGCGGAAGCGCCTGATTTTATGAGCGGCAATGGCAATCCTCCGTGGTAATAATAGAAGTGAGATTGGTGTAAAGTCAAGTCGGATGAGTAGAAGAGCAACCTGTTTGTTCAGCTTACACCGACACCTGCAGCTGAGCTTTTTTGCCGGATTCGGAAATCGATAAACATTCAATTATTAATTAGATTTATTGTAATATACAGCCTCATCGAAGAATTATCGAGTGGTCAAGTGTCCAAAGATTAACTCCCAGTGCTTCCGTCATTGTATTTATTACCGGTCACGAGAAAGTATTGCCGTCATCGTTGCTTGCTTAGCTGGGATGGATAATCGATAGTTGGCATCATCATTTTCAACATCTTTCTTTCTATAAATCTTGCTACGACGTATATAAAGAAAGCCTACTAACAGTATAGAATATAGTGACAGCTGTAGCTGGTAAAAAAAATTGAAATGTTGGCCATGTAAAATTAGTTGCACGAGATGTACCGTGAAATAACAATAACAATAGAACATTACTGGAAATAATGCTACAAGCCTTGCTCACTAGACGATCAATACATCCGAAAATTACTGCAAGTATTGCAGTATTAAAGCCGAATCGTTTCTCCCACCGAGATTAACTTTTGGCAGTAGTCATCGTTTATACAGCTACCTTGATGCGATAAAACAGAATATGGGAAGAGGGGATGGATATCAGAAACATCAACAACCAAAAAAATACCCCGTCACAAGAAGAGAAGAAAATGTCAAAGTAGAAAATAGAGCATATGCCTTGAAGATAAACTAGAGAGATGGGAAAATGATGGGTTGTGAGGGAGGGTGCTGCAAAATTACACGAGAAGAATTCTCCCCCATAAGGCAGAGTTTCCCTGTAACACTATCTAGTACTTATCCAATTCTTTCGGAGCATCAAATATGAGAGAATCTGAGTTTCTTATTATGTAACTTTATTCAACCCCAACGCCGACACATGCAATGCTTTACACCATGACTATCCCATATTTTCCCGCCCTCTTAACTAAAATGTGAAATGTACCACTCAATCCACCCGTGCCTCGTTGTTCCTCCCCAATGTACTTGGGCTATTCGGAGTCTTCAACTCTTCCTCGTCACTCATCAAGCCTTGCAGCTCGAATTCCTCTGCGTCTCTTATTTGCCTCGAGGCGGTGTTTCTTTGATGTCCGTTTATTCTAGGGAGCCTCGGTGGTGCCTCGACATCCTTGGGTGAACAGCTGGAACGGCATTGACGGCGTATAGGTGGAGTAGGATATTGGTAAGGAGGAACAGGAGGAACGAGAAGCTGTAGATCACAAGGACGTAAGAGACGTGGGATATTCCGGCGTCAGAAACTAGCTTCATCTGCTCTTCTGTTGCTCCCATGAAAAGGAAGCCGGACGCATAGAGTAGCTATTGTTTTATCAGCAAATAGACGATGTATATAAATTTCCACGGAACTTACAAATGGTGGAATATATTGCCAACTGTTGGCATCTCCATCATCAGAAATGGTATTCGCATCCTTCAACACGAAGGCAATTTCAATGACTCTTGACGCTCCAGCTGCCATAAGCGTATATCCGAAAGCAGTGTGAACCATGGTACTGAGCATAAGGTGCTGGGGATGAGCCGACATTCCCCATCCGGTTATGAAAATAACGAAACCGGGAATGAAGTTCCTCTTGGGTGATCCGTCTCTCTTCCTGCTGAGCCAGATACCAGCGAGGCCTGCGGTCCACCAAATTACACCCATTGTGGTATGCTGAATGTCATTAGCCACCCATGGACCTCCCCATCTGTGTTCGGTAAATGTGTTGACGCAACCCCAGGCAGCAATAATCGAGGAATCGAAGAACTCCTGGGACCTCCCTGTCCTCTTCAGCCAGTTTTGTCCAACGAGCATGATCAATGTGAGCAATATGCCATAGCCTATAAATGCGCTGCCCATAATGAAATGTGCTAGACATTGTCCCAAATGATCTTCTCGGCAGAACCCCAGCGCTGTGATTCCGCCAAACAGCATTTGTACCCAAGCAACCACCGGCATGGCCTTGCCTACGATTCCATGTCCATGAACAGCAACCTTCCGGATCTTTCCGTGGAATCCTTTCGTGATATGGAATTTGAGGTAGATACCGAATACAATTTGTACAATAAGCATCAACATCAACCAATTCGCGAAGGCTCCGTGAATGTTAGGTGCAAATACCCGTCCTCCATGCAAATGACCCATGAAATATCCCACAACTGCCAACACCGTGCCAAATACTTGTGTCGGTACATGCCATCGATTCCGAGTTATCTGTGATATAAATCAGTCCCATCCCACATCTTCCAAATGCACAATGCTTACACCCAAAACCATTCCAACAGGAAATATGATGCCAAAGGTCACCATCATTATAATAATATGGCCCCATAGTATCGTATCCTATTCTTCCGTCAGTATCCGAATCCCCCAATCTCCATTCCTCAACCAACATACCAACGGCTCCGCGCTCATGTGTTCTCCCTCCTCGATTTTCGTCATATCGTGACCGTGTGCAGAAACGTCAATGGTGAAAAGGAAAGTTGCTACAGCCAAAGACTGGGAGACAGGGCTCTTGAAGCTGGCCATGTTTGGACGGGGTGGGCGGCTTTCCCCCTGAACGTCTCCACCAACTTCACACGCGTTCCACTGGGCAAAGTCGTACGATGAGATTATCGGCCAACAATAATCGACTTATTTCGAAAGAGAGCGGTGACTGCTGCTGCTAGGCTTTCGTCGCTTGTTGTTGTGCTTGATGCTGGCAGATGAGAACAAGAGGCATCCATGATGCTGTTTCGGTAAGATGGGCTGCATTGCCAATTGCTTCGTATGCTTTGCTTCTGATTGGCTGCTAAAGCACGTGACTGTACTTTTCTCCTTGGGAACTAAAATAATCGCTTGTTCTTGCTATTTTCATTCCCAATCACGTATATACTATCACACATATTTATTTTCTCTTCTTCTTAAAAGGGGTAGTTTCACGACATAGGGTGTTGATGTTGTTCCCCCACCACGGAATGGTACCCCTTTCTATCTGTCCTTTAAGCGAGTCCACCTTCTTTCTTGTGACTTTCAAGTCAGCAAGAAAGATGAACAAACAAGCCTATTGGTTTCCCTGCATTTGAATGCTCATCTTCTTAGTATGACTCTTGAAAAAAATGCGCCTGTTGAAATGACTATAGTGTGATTTGGGGCTAGAGATCAGGGTGGCACTAGGAGCAGGTTTTCATTTCACTTTGAGATGATACACAAAGTATCATTAAGTATCTGGTCCTCTTCGAAGCTTTTAGTTTTTGAGATATATGAAACTGGTGAATAATTGGTCACAAATTAGTTCACTCCCACTCTTTGTCAGTTAAAAATATCTGTCAAAAATATTGGTTATTTGTCCAGTTCTAGTGGTATAAATTCTGCAGATCGTGTCGAAACTCAGCAGTTCTTAATAAAACCACCGTCAATCACGAGCAATAAGTGATTATAGATGCTTCTAGCTAGAATCCCACTACCGGTAAATATGGTCTTCTCATGATCCTCGAATAATTCGGGAGAGTCTTCACTGTCTTCAAATAATCTAAATAGTTCATGTGTCTCATTCGAATATGTAATCATCGACGTTGTTGAATCCCCAAGGGGGTTAGTATTACCCATGATCCCTGGTTTGGAAATTAGAGGTGTGATAGAAGCCTGCGGTATATATTCTTTACTCCGGTAAGAGCGTATTAGACTTTCAAGTTTTTGAGAACTGCAATCCCATAATAAGCACCTGGTGGGGGTTGTAGTCTTTGACTGCACACGACCATTCATCAGCCTTCGATCTCGCGCATGCGAGCTGCATAAAGTCTAGCAACACCAAAAACTAATTTCACTGTAGTGGCACTTCAAAGTTCTTTGCTTAATGGCCAGGTTTTGTCTTGGAGGGTTGACTCTATAGCGCACATGATTACACGTCACTTTTCAGGGGTGAAGATAATCACCGGAACTCAAATTTCGCAAACGCATCTTCTATTTGGTTGGAGTTGAGCCTCTTAGACTGAGGCGTGTGTAATTCTCGTTGAAATGTTAGCGAAAGTGCTGGAAAGGGGAACGATTCATATATGAAGCTTTTCCCCGCACCGTAAATTCTATCGTCTCTCAAGACCGACCATTTTTAAGACTTGTCTCCACGATAAAATACTCCAATATATCGCTAGATCATTCAAAGTCTGTGTCCTACGCACCTTATTAGCTAACTAGTCAAAAAGGCGACCAAGCTATGCCGTCCAGTGCCTCCTCCGATGGTAGTGAGCTTTCGACTATCCAAGGTAAAAGTGTTTCGAATAAAGAAGTAGCCATCATTGTCGATGTCATCCAGAGACTACCAAAGAAGTTGAAACCATCTAAAACTCAGCTGGTTATCGGTATCGTACACAAAGAAAACGTCAAACAACTCTAAAGAATTGAGCTGCAAATATCCTCTCTTTCGTAGATCTAAAAGTGAGTTTATCAGCCATCAGTATGGGAGATAATCGAACTTACACTCCATAGCCAAAGTACTGGCAAGATCCTTCAATGACCTGGATAATAGAATTATCGAAGCCAAGGACAACACCAAATATAAGAGTATAGTACTTCTCGCCACCCCACTGGCGTCCGAGATCAGGTTCCACGTCTCGAGTTGCTTCGAAAGCTTTACTATTGTCCGCTATAAACACGAAGAGTATAGTGACAGCTTTCTCGCTATCGATCCACAGTCTACCTATTGCGGAATTCCTATTCTTGATTGGGATTTGCGAAAGAAGTATTACACACAATCTAATTCTAAAATCTGGGGTCTGCCTCGTGGACCGATTCGCAGCGAAGTTCATGAGAAACAAACTGCTCATTGATAGCGACGTGTCTGTTATTCGGGGCCAGGTAGGAAGGCTTCAGAGTGAGAGACTTAGCAACTCGCAGCGCAAGTCAATTGTAGCGTCGATTATGGGTGTTCTAGTCGGAGGTGCCACTGCAGTCAAGGCATACAGCTGCGTCAAGATTACGTCTGGGGGCGTATTTTTAATGTGCAAAGGGCTTGAATGGAGCTTTGCTTCAATAAAAGTTGCTGAGTTTAGCTTTGGAGCTATTTATGCTTCGACATCATCGGTTGCTGCTGCGGCTCAACATTTGGCCCGCCTCTTCTGATCGGGGCTGTCGCCGGGGCAGCGGTTGGTGCTTTGGTCTATTATATGCCTTGGGATAGCCTCTTTCAATGGCTTAGTAATGCTGTCAATGGATTCTGGAACTGGCTGATGGAGATATTTCAAGCACTCCGTAGCGCCGTAGCTTCTTGGTTTCACCAGCCTGAGGGTAGAAGTCGTCGTAGGCATCGCGGTTCTCATCACCATTATTCGAGAGTGGCATCCGTTAATTGTCTACTTTGCTGATGCGTTTATTGCAGCTGTGAGAACCGCGATTTGGGAATATATCACACATTTCCGTATCGCTCTTCCGTCTTTAATGTATTTTCATTCTTTCATTCTGGTAGCGCCTCTTTAAGTTCTCTCTCTTCCACTTTTTGTTATGGATGAACACTTATGTTTCTTCGCTAGCTACTTTGTTGATTGGAGATTTGGCTTTTGAGCAGGGCAGCAAATTTAATGAAAATAGCACGAATTTCCTCACTGATTCCCTGTCGACTCTCTTCACATTCTGTACCACGGGAAAAGCCCAATTGTAGTCATCCCGAATATTTACAATGAGTTCAGTTCGTTTTATTCTATTTCTTAATCACACATTGCCTTTATCTAAGATTAAGGGTTCGACTTTGAGTCCCACGGCACCAAATCCAGAACAGAATTTGGATGCCTAATTAGGAGAATGCCGTAATTTATGGTCCCTGTTAAGAATTACCGATTTCTGATAACATATTTTAATAGGAGAAGAGAGAAATGAGTCTGTCTGGGCAGGCCAAATCAAAGGCTGCCCTTACCATGTAAGATACTATTTGGACATTCCTCGAATAGTACTCGGGATTAATGTTTCCTTTAGCAACCTACTAAGACTACCACATCACAACACAACACATCCGTGTCGTGATCTACTCAACGTAAACTCCACACTAAATCAGAGGGTCTAATATTCATAGTCCTGGATAATCCTGGACCAGGTCCATGTCTTTGTTTTTAGATTATTCTTCGCGAATAGCATACAGCATCTAATATCACCTACAGCAGATTGGCTCTCTCCTTGAATCTTAGGGAATATGCTTTTCCTAGTTGTTTCTCGCATCAACTCCGACATTTCGGACTCACTACCGTTCGTGTGCAACAGAACACTCGTAAACTTTGGTGTTTCTCAATATCTCTTATGCCCTAGTTTTATTGTTTGGTTATAACCAAGCTGCCTGCAAAACCTCTTAGTACAAAGGAAACATTGAACCCATCACGCAATCGATATTTCCTGTAGAAACAACAATAATAGGTTAATAATTATAATTGCATTCTTCAAAACACAAATATAAGCATTTTGGTATTAATTACACTAAGGCTTAACCAAAACTATGTAATATTGTTAATATGAATCACTTTAACATACATATTAAGCTTACCTCTATCATTTCCTAAGTGGTGATATCACCGAGGCCGAACAGCCTTGCAGATTGTTGTTCAGATACTGGGATATTTGCAAAATATCTTATTTCAACAACAGTGGTGTTCAGATTCATCCTGCTTTGTGTGTTCGTCCAGATTGGTCTCATCCTTGACCAGCACACTTTCGAATGAAATGTTATTGTGAATGATAGACTCTGATCTACAGCGTCCTGCAGGCCTAGAAGCTGTAACGATGTTTATTGGTAGTTGGCATGGATTTCGAAATCGATCAACACCAAAGATAGAAGGGAACCAATGCTTGAAGAGTGGTTTGAGTGCTGGTAGCGAGGCAGTGATGATTGCAAGATTGGTCTCGATCGCTGATGTGACGAATCCGATACCATAGGTGGGATCCTGACGAGTGGGGAAATATATTCCTTTGATCAGGAGCGCTAATCGCACTATACTGGTAAACGTTACACTAATTCTTGTTAGTTAAAAGTTGCAGCTTATGGTATCTGTGTTACACGTACATTAAGCCAAGACAAAACATACTGATCACAGCAATCTTCGTCTGTCTCGGCATGGATAATCCAGAGATAATCCAATACGGTATGATCAGAACCAAAACATCAGTCAAGATGGTAGCGATAGACTGCAAAATATAGAATGGGCCTTGGGCGATGCAGTGTCGCTCTAAAGTCAAGTCCCAAATCGCGGATATTGGAGTGCATTGAAATATAAGGACAATTAACATCGGAACCATGAGTCCGACAGTAAGGACTATGAGCGCCCATATTGCTATGTTGATAGATCGTCTGTTGCCTGAAAGTCGAAATAGGAAGACGAGAATAGAAATTTTGACCAGTGCTAACATTGGATTATATAGAACAATAGCCACGTAATTATACTATACCATCAGTTAGATTGGATATTTACGACATGAAGAGCTTGAAAATTAACCTTGAGACCCAAAGTGGGGTCCATTCCTGGTGGGATATCGTAAGAATGAATACCGATATAGTTAGTTTTGATGTCTATAAGTTATTGTTAGTCTTTGCAATCATCAACAGCATTATCGTCTTTACCCATCCAAGATACATATGTCTCGCCGAGGGATATTATCTGTGATTTATCAGCACTGGATCTTGACTCAAGAATGGCTTGGATATACCATAGCCGCGGTAACGAGTAGATCATCTATTATGGACGTAAGTCAAATGTTCAACAAAGTTGTGTGATGTTTCACATACCCCATCCAAAAAGCGACAAACTGAACCTACTGACCAGACGTAACAACACAGTCAACAGAGCAAGTGCTGGAAAAAGCACAATGATTGCGAGAGCACCACGCTGGAGCTCGCTGGTAACCATCCTCCGTACAAATCCTACGGTTCTCCAAACACGCAGCCTTTTTTTTTCCCTTCGGATTCGAAGAATTCGGGAGGTGTATATCAATAAGTAAGCACTAGATTCTCGTAACCTTACTGAGTTTGGGACCCTTGTAGGAGATCTACTCAATCGAACCTCAATTTCACCATACACTGTACCAGAAGTGAGTCAGGTAAGCAGTGAGTTTAACAATACTCGAGCTAATTCCTTGGGGAATAAGCCAATAACGGGAGGCTAGATCAGATTTGCATGAGTTGATCGACAGTCGCCCGAGATTGCGATGTAATTGTTCTTCCATGTAATTCTTAAAATTTTGGTTTCAGGCTATTTTTGGCCAACATTACATATAGAACCTCAAAGTATATCAAGTCTACTAATAAGGAAATATATACAAACTATCCATATAACAAAATGTTCATTTTTCAAATAGAGCAGTAGTGGTAGAATTACGCCTGCTGATCAACTCATCAGGTGGCCCCAAGCTGTTGTATTTGAAGGCTCATTGCAAGTCACCAAGGAGAGAGATTGCTTAATGTTTCCTGCTGGAGTATTTACGGAAGGTATTGCCAATTCTACCAGCCAACATTTCGATCCTGAGCTGTCTCTCTATTAGTTTTCCATACCAGCGCTAATTCAGTATATATTTACTTTCATGCGGAGTACTTCGTACACCTGGTTCCTTAAGTTCTCAAATATAGGGTTGTGTCGTGGGTCCACTGGCCCCTGAATTCCGGGGTTTACCCAGATCTGGGAAGTCATCATTTCTACTTGGGTGCTGAGCCAGACGTTTAGGAAAAACTACAAGGGTCATGATTTGGAATACGAGGTGGTTTGGGGTGGGAAATGACAATTAGCGGAGTAAGGGCTAGAAATATATTTATTTATTTGGGATGGCGCAGCATATTTCTCTATTGAGTCGCTTGCTTCCCCTTCTTCACATCAGTTCCTTCTTAAGCTATGCTATATAATATGATACGCATAAAACTAGTTACAACAGCAATCTTTCGTTACAACATAAGTGGATCACAGCGTATGGGAAGAGCCTTAGCCATTCCGCCCTACGATTTTCTGGAGTTATTCCCTTGAATTGGGAGATGGTAAAGGTCTCAGAAGTCTCAACCTCTCCCAGTATAACGAGCGTAGCTCCGGGTTATTTTTATATAAGTTACGCACGTGTTAGGTAATTATTTCACTGGTATTCACACACTTACAAGTTATTATTGTCTCCCAAAAAAAGAGATCACTCAAAACCCATTTTGGAATAAAGTGAACATATATAAACTAAGTTATTGAATTGCAGTTAGACGGTAGACATCGAATACCATATATACTAAACGTGGAAATCCCTAACACTAGCTTCTCTAGTTTACACGTGGGTATGTAGTCCTAGTTATGGGGAAATGAGAGCCGAAGCAGCCCACGAGAAAATCTGTAAGAAGCCTTTTAATGTGGGGGAGGGGGCGGGGGGGGATAGCTTTGGTCGGCATGTTGCCTACTCATCTTCCTCGGCCTCTACAACGGTCTTAATTAAATAGCTAATGTTGTTGTAGCTCTATGTCCAAGTCAAATTTCCAACTTCGTTACTTTGGTAATAGTGTGACATCCCATTTCCCTGTCCATCGTCGTAATTGGGCACTCATCATCAAGTGGGAATCAATATTTCGTTGCTATCTTTAGTGGCTTAAATAGTATGATACGCACATATAATGATTTACGTTAATCCTTGTACTATGTCAGATAACTGAACAGCCAATGACAATTGGTTTGAAATTGGTTGACTCTAGAGTTTGTTCATATTCAATGTTGAGATATTCGCAACCGACTACCATGGGAGAGAGCAAAACGTTACTCACCAAGTCTGGAATTTTGGAACTGAATGAGCTCAAATGTACAAAGTATCTCTGTCTGAGCCAAGTCTAAACGAAGGCTAGCAGCGTATCCACGTGACCATCTCATTTCTCATTTTTATATATTACCCTAAAACAAAACACATACCAGATTGCATCGCTACGGGTAACAGGGAGCGCTACATTACTTATTGTGGTTGAAAGAAGCTTTATTGCGGGGTGCTTTCAACCCATCAGCCTAATTAGTATGTAATTTTAATTAGCCAACAGAATGAATGAATGATAATAAGGACATAATAAGTGCCCCGGCAAATCGATTGGCTTCTTGTTTCTCCTGAATCTGCCGACCTTGGAAGAAACAATTAAAAGCACCCTTCTTTACTATATCGGGACTCAATTATATTACCGATTTACCTATCGGGTATTGATGTTTCCAATTCAGTTCAGATGACTGATCATTTACTCAGTATTCATAGCAAGTCAGTTGCCGGTGCAAAGCTATGTGCTATTATAATACTGTACAGTTCCCACATATAAACCTTCATTTCAAATCTACGCCGCTTCTTGACGATCTCAACTTGGAACTTTGATCCATTGCCGTCAAACTCTGGTAGAACTACAAAACCTCAAGATGATTGCTTCTACTATTGTTCTCTTTGCAATTGTTGCCACTGGACTCGCCCAGGTTCCAGCTGGTTATCGCCATGTCTATATCGCCTCCAATGTAGACAAAACATTTGTTGTAGTGCCAACATCACCCAAAAGCGGAAGCACAACTGTTGTGTTCGTTCTCCCAAACTCAAAGCCCAGCGAACGTTCTAACGTATCTGTTTACAATCTGCAGTCAAAAACTTAACAATAAACCAGAACAACAATGGTATATTAAGATGGGTGCCACCAAGATTCAACTTGCTAACACAACTCTGTGTCTGGATGGCGGACCAAAAAGTGAGTATACCAAGCACGGCCGGGCGGAGTCAACGGAACTGATCTATTTCGAATAGCAAACTGGAAAGATATGGGTAGCATTTACCTCAAAGATTGCAGCGAAACCGAGGTTGCGCAAAACTGGACAGCTATGGCAGATGGCCGTATCGCACTCACCTCGTCCTCCCCTCGTCAGTAGCCCGCATTCAGACTTGTGGTATGCTAGCTAATATGTTCAATAGAGGAGTGTGTTGATCTTCAGTATCTGAGAGCAACAGCCAACAACCCCGTCGGTCTGTATAGCTGTGCGGGTTTGGGAAATACTGGTGCAGCAGATAAAGGAATTAATTGGCCACTACTCAACGTAACTGCATAGAGCCCCAATTTGTTTTATCATGGCGATTTCGTTGAAATGTCGAGCGGTGGAATGTGTTGTTTTGGCCCGATGAGTGTCCTTGATCCTTGTATGTAGTCCATGAAAAGTACGAAGCCACATCACCTTTTATCGGGAGAAATATGAGCGAAGTAATGTCTTGAACCATCAAGTGTTATGATATAAACAAGATAGCAGCAGTATATTTCGTGTTAGGCAAGAATGGTTCCTAAACAGCATTTGAACTTTGTATAAAATCTAGCAAAGTGTGTGAACGAGCGCAATGTTTTTTATCAAAGGTCACCACAGAATTCCCTACTGTTGATTATAGAGTAGCATTCACACCTTAGAATGGAATGAAGTAAAGTTCAAAACGTGGAAATCATCAAGATAGTTTCATACAATTAACGTTAGTTAATGCTGGTACAAAAGTGTGAATTTTGAATGTTTGTGGAGGTATTAATTGCTTCATTAATCACATACAAGTCCTGATGGGAACCAGTGTGGTGTGGGAGGTTTTGTTGCCCCTGAATTTCCTCGCTTAGCTGTGTGTATGTGGACCAGAATGCGAAAACCCACGGGCCGAAATCTATGAACAATACTGTTTTGAGGTAAATAAGTAGCTCTTGGCTGAGGAGAAAGCGTAGGGAATTAGTGCAGAGAGTGTGTATATGAGTGCTGTTATGCTGTCAATCTCATAAGGTTAAAATACACATGGGTTTAATACAGATTCATGAGAAACTTAAAGTAATAACTTTTAGTTGAAAGGTGACATGGAGGTGGTTTCCCTAGAATTTAGTGACAAACAATGATGAACTAAGATCTGTGCACGTTTTATCATAAGACACCATGTCTAAATCCATCTTTCATCTAACAGAAACATGTTTCGGTTATGACAATAGCAATGACAAAAGACTCGCCCGTGCTGGATTTTGTCAATGCCAAGGCCACGTTGTCTAGTCTACAGCCACATAAATTCACTTCGGATTTAACACTAACAATAGCGAAATTCAAACTAGGAGAGATGTATATAAATAGGTGGCTATAAATTTCAAACCCGATCAAAGTACTTTTGTTCGGTCTCCTTAACACCGCTTCCTGAATAACTGTTTACTTTGCAAGTCAACTCTGCAATAGCACAATTTCTATCGACATCTAACCAAGTCATTGCATTAAGACCCTCTTGCGTCATACCATAACCCTACTTCATACCCCCGAGGTTGTATTCATGCTGCCAAAGTGCACAGCTACCAATACCTCTAAGATTTCATTCACGTCGCCGGAGTGCGTGCATACCTACCGAAACCTTGCTTGCATCATCGCAAGCTATCCCATCAGGACAAAGTAGCATGGGAAATACTGTGGGCCAGGGGCTATCCGAAATGGCATCTGCAGAAATGAAGGAAGCATTGCCAGAGTGGGCTCGCCGGCACCTTGATACGCTAGAAACCCAAAGTTCGGAAAAGGACATGGTGATTACGCTATATGCGTCGTTGCTTGACGCCGGCACGAAAACCATTAATGAACAATCAGCAGCGTTTGACAAGGTCGACAAAGAGCACGAAGGCTTGAGCGAGGAGAATCTGAAATTGAAAGCAAGGGAAGCAACTCTTAAAGAGCAAGCGGAGGTGGTCAAGAAGCAGATGGCCATGGTGCAAGAGATCAATGAGGAGATAGTTGGCCTGAAAGATAGGGATTCGGCGAGGTATAGACTACTGTTGGAGAAGAAGCATAAGGATAATGGAAAGATGCTGAAAGAGATCTACGATAGTATTGAGGAGAGAGACAAGCTGCTTGGGGATGGAAAGCACATTGTGGAGGGGATGGATGCCAGAATCAAGGAGTTGGAGGAGAAGGTCAAGGAATTACAAAAATTCAAGAATGAAGCAACAAGACTAAAGACCAGGGCCAAGGAAGCACGCGCAAAGGCTGAGAGCAAAGATGATATTCTAAAGAATAAGGAGATTGAGCTGAAGGAGTTGCAAGGGAAATATGCAGCTTTGGAAATATCTCATTCAAATGTTCTCAAGGATGCAACTTTACTCCGAGAGCAACTAACCAACCACCAGCGAAGCAATAAGCAGCAGAAGAGCAGAAAGAACCAATGGACAGAGGTACAAGGAAAGTTTGCAGAAGAAATTGAAGCAAAATTCGAGAGATATGTCATACCAGTACAACAACAGGTCGACACTGCCAATGCTGCACTGGAGGTCAGCAGAAAGAATGCGGCGTATGGAGCTGAGAGACTGATGGTAGCCAAAGCCACCATTGAATCCAAGGAAAATGAGATGGAATCTATGTTGAAGGCACACTCTGAAGAAATGGCGTTCAAGGATAATCAGTTGACTTTGTATAAACATGTCGTGGATGCCTTGTGGCCGATTAGAGCACGCCACAACTTCAAGTACTTCTCGGAGCGAACACCTCGAATGATGTCTCTGAAGACTCAAGGGTCCAAAATCGCACATGAAGGAAATCTGGAGGTTGACACAGCTTTGTGTGTTCTGGGCTACTTCACTATTTTTGAGGTGTCTATTCTTGAGAAGGATGTGTATAGATTGGAACTTGGCCCTTTCCTTGGTACTTTCAAAACCTGGCAGACGTTATTTAAGCCATCAATGCAACTCACTAGAGAGCTTGCTCGTATCAAAGGTACATTGTTTGGCTGTGGTGAATCTTGTGATGGAGCAGGTGGCCTCCAGGAGAGAATGGATAAGTTGGTGAAGGAGTTGAATCAGCGTCTCAAAGGTATCAAAGATGTTGCAAAAGCCGACGAGGTGCGCGTTGCGTATTATGAGATGCTGGATGTCCAGTCAGAGCTTCGGATATTTTCATATGTGGCTGATGAGGCTCGGCGACAAGAGTGGATGAACATATTAGGGAAAGCAGATACCGAGAGAGATAGGTAATGCACGGGAAGCCTCTTTGTTAATAGATACAGTGGACAGTGGAGAACAAGGGGGCATGGAAGTGAGAGAGAGATGGATAGAGAGAGTGTGAGAGAGAAATGCGGAATTAACTGGGAATAACAATTGTAGATAATCCCAGGACAAGGCCCGACTGAAAATGATATCAAAGACATCTCACTTGACTGCGATAGGATGTTTTGTTCTTTTTGTTCTCGCATACTCTAGCTGGCTTCTCGTGTATGGGTGTATTGAAGGCATTCGTGTTCTGTTGTAGGACCGAATTATTAAGTGGTACTTAGACCACATTGTGTGGGTTTCCGGAATATTGGTTCCCTCTAGCTGCCTAGGAAATGTATCCGGGGTTTGCTTTGTTCATAGTAGCAGTTTGACCTCCCCAGACCCGAAAAAAGACTGATCTGACTTCAGCCTATTTAAAATACAATCAATGCCGTTGGTTAATGTTGCTTACTGTAGTTATGCTTGATGATGTGAGGTGTTGCACGTCGGTTTGCTGACGGCAGGCAGCTGAACAACTGATTACTCCTTAGCAAACTCTAATTCTAAGAGAGGTATTGTTGTTAAACTTTTGATTTCAGCCATGTCTTAAGATGCTGACAGGCAGCTGTCTTCGTACTTGATGCGTATCGGTTTTCTCCAAGATGTTCAGAAAGAGAAAGTGTATACTGTAGCCAAAATTCAACCTATTGATCTGATACAGTAAAGTATTACCGGCGGGAAAGCGGATAGCGGATAGCGGATAACGGGTAGCGAACACCGAACACCGGACAGTGGATCATCGGGCTCTGGTTTCTGGTGAGGTGTGGGGTCTCAGTATTACCTATTACCCGGCGAGCCCGGCATCTACGCAAAAACCTCGGAGTTGCAGTATCCCGTCTAATTAGGGAAAATTGGCCAATGAGCAGCGGCGAAATAGTGCTGACGGGTCTATTTAACGGCTAGCGTGGTGCGCGTTCTAATGAATCCCGGCGACGCTTGTACGAAAGTAAAAAGGAACAGCCGATTTCCTTTGATTTGGCAACCAGACCCCGCTAGTCGAGTCACTTTCGTACTCTACTGAAATCGCTAGTGTCCCGACTCCTCGGAGGGGAAGGCAAGACAAGGCAAGGGGAGAGAGAGAGAAAAGAACACCACCACCCACACCATCACTCCCGCCCGCCTGCTGCGCTTTCTTTTTACATCATCGCATCAGCACAATAACACCTTCACCACCATCAAGAACACAATACAATTAATCCCCTTGCGACACAATCGCTTAACCCCATCATCATGGAAGCCGTACTCCGCCAATCCAAGGCAATGTGTCCATTCCTAAACAAAACTTCTCCCACGGCCCTCCGAGCCCTCTCAACCTCTGCCCGGCACGCTTCCCCAGGCGGCGGCAGCATGTCGAATTTGACCAAGACTGCTGCTCGTTGCCCAGTTATGGGACCCGCGATACAGACCGCGAAGTCTCGTGGGATGGGTGTGGGAGGCGTGGCAGCATTGCGGGCTTTTTCGAAGAAGGCGAATACTGGACGAGCAAAGTTGCATACTTCTCGCCCGGTTGAAGCTAAGATTGAGGAGGTTCCGTTTGGTGGGAAGCGTAAGAATTGACTTACTCTATGTTTATCACTATGGACCAGCTGATGCTGACGTTTTATGCGAAGTTTACCCCAAGACCAAACCCGGCACCGTTGCTGCTCGTGGTCACAATGCAGCCAAGTTCGACTACGATGGCTTCTACGATGCAGAAATCGAGAAGAAACATAAGGATAAATCCTACCGCTACTTCAACAATATCAATCGGCTCGCAAAGGAGTTTCCTCAAGCCCACATGGCAGACAAGAGTGAGAGGGTCACGGTGTGGTGCTCCAACGATTATCTCGGCATGGGACGCAATCCACAGGTGTTGAAGACTATGCATGAGACCCTCGATGAATATGGAGCTGGAGCTGGTGGCACGAGGAATATTTCAGGCCATAACCAACATGCTGTGACACTCGAGGCCCAAATCGCGAAACTGCATGCCAAAGAGGCGGCTTTGGTATTTACATCTTGTTATGTAGCCAACGACACGACTCTGGCAACACTCTGTTCTAAGCTACCGGATTGTGTGATATTCTCGGACTCCTTGAACCATGCATCAATGATTCAAGGTATTCGCCACTCCGGCGCCAAAAAAGTTGTCTTCAACCACAACGATCTTGACGACCTTGAGGCCAAACTCGCAGCCCTCCCTGCGTCAACCCCCAAAATTATAGCGTTTGAGTCTGTATACAGTATGTGCGGTAGTATCGGACCCATTGAAGGGATCTGTGATTTGGCGGACAAATATGGCGCTCTTACCTTTTTAGATGAAGTTCATGCTGTCGGCATGTATGGACCACACGGCGCAGGCGTAGCTGAACATCTTGATTACGAAGCTCATCTTGCTGGTCGTCCCCAAGGAACGATCATGGATCGTGTAGATATTATAACTGGAACTCTAGGCAAAGCATATGGATGTGTAGGCGGTTACATTGCCGGCTCAGCAAAATTTGTGGACACGATCCGTTCTCTAGCTCCCGGGTTTATCTTCACCACTTCTTTGCCCCCAGCAACAATGGCAGGCGCTACTGCGGCCATTGAGTATCAGATGAATTATCAGGGTGATCGCAAACTTCAGCAACTGCATACCAGAGCTGTGAAAGCAAGTCTAGAAGCGAAAGATATCCCGGTTATACCTAATCCATCACATATCATCCCTGTGCTAGTAGGAAATGCGGCACTTGCTAAGCGAGCATCAGATTTGTTGCTTGAGAAGCATGGGATTTATGTACAATCCATCAACTACCCTACTGTTCCTGTAGGCCAAGAGAGATTGAGAATCACGCCGACACCAGGACATGTCAAAGAATATCGTGACCACCTTGTTGATGCCCTAGATGATGTTTTTGTGGAATTAGATATCCCAAGAACGTCATCCTGGGCTGCCAAGGGTGGTTTCATCGGAGTTGGTGAACCTACTTTTGTGGGAGAAGAACCGCTTTGGACTGATTCGCAGCTGGGTGTTGAACAAGCTGTCAAGGAAATCAAAGCAGATGGCCAGGGTGCTGTGATGGAAGCTCTGCTTGAGCGCGAGAGAGTCCAATCTCTCAAATCCGTCAGTTCTGCAGCATAGTTCTCCCTTGTGAGACTATGGCATTTCCCAATGTCCTGTCACTGAACTGGGATGGGATACGGAAGGTGGAGCTCAACCGACCCGATACCACGATCTTTGGAGCGTAGCTGACAGATGTTCAATATTTGTGCCAATTTGGATGTGCCTTCTCGGTATACCTAAGTTCTACATTACTTCTATTACTGAAATATGAATTGTTCATATCTCGCCTGCTTCCCCCCCCTCTTTCACTACATGTTTTTCTGTGAAGGTGCTTACGTTTTGCTGTACAAGTGATGGGTCGAAGGATAAGATAACTCTCTTCACATAAATATTGGATGGGACCGAGAGTCTGAGATGAAGTACGACAGTCGTGTAGGTGTGAAATGATGGAGACGAAGAAAAGAGACGAGATGATTTCTAAATGAGACTTGAGTGAGATTCATTGTGATGCTAGCTAAATGTACGCCAGTCCGAAAAAGCGCAGGAGGAATCAAAACGCCAAGCCGATGCATGCCCTCCTATAATCCTAACCCCCCCCCTTCATAAATTCGTTGAAAGTGATCTCCTGAAATGGTATGCATCATATTGGTGGATTGTGATAACCCTCCAGGCCGGGGAGATCCAGATATAATGCTTCCTTTTCATTTTCTCACATTTGGTAAGTACGTGCTATATATAGCGGAGGAGGGAGGAAATCATGGCTCGCCCAGCAAACGAGCGGTGATATCTCCCATGTATGCCTCTTCCAGCTCATAATCTTGGCCATCGTTTCGATCGATGGAAACGAAGAGGAAGGCTTCGACTACGCGATCAATCTCAAATCCCATGTTTACAAAACGATCGATGAGGTCTTTATTGTAGCCTTGGTACCTAGAAATATTTTAGAGAAGCTAAGGATGTATGGGGGGAGGGTGACATACTGTCTCAAGGGATCCTCATTGGACTGCTTGCCTTTGGACTTGGGAGGAGCAGATGTGAAAAGGGGACCCTTGGGCTGCCATGAAGCTTGTGCTGGTGCTCCGGCATATTTGACGGCCCACTCGCGTGCTACTCTAGCGAATTGTTCCGGGTTTGTTGACATCATGGATGCTACTTGGGCATCTTGTGGATCCTTTGGTTCGGGGCTGTTGAGAAGCGACTGAAGAGAGAGAAGGGCGGATTTGATAGTCAGAACCGGAGACCAAGCTGCGCCAAGTGTATCAAGACAAATTGCTCCCTGGGATACAGGTTAGAATCGCAATTTTTTAAAGCAGTTAGCGAAACGTACCGTAACACTGCTGACATTTGGATGCCATAATTTGGTCTTGAATTCCATCTTT
>Ga0247734_1001293_pt1 | contig 19236 bp, 15 predicted proteins | sample UWRJL103311B2_FD_180933 | JGI IMG/M metagenome (GOLD analysis project Ga0247734, IMG submission 180933) | Plant litter microbial communities from Arlington Agricultural Research Station in Wisconsin, United States - UWRJ-L103-311B-2 | ecosystem: Environmental > Terrestrial > Plant litter >... | reverse complement strand
ACACAGTATGGATGCTCTTCACGTCTTCTTCTCCAAAAGCAGCTCCATGGGCCTTGGCATCTCCAGCAACTGCACTACCAATGCCAATCACAGTGTGGCAATTAACAAATGTTGGTTTATCTTGATTGGCTTGTGCTTTGGATAGCGCAACCACAATTCCTTGAATGTCGTTCGATCCGTCTAGGATTTCGATCACATTCCAACCACTGGCCGTCATTTTTGCATTGATGTCCTCCGAAGTAGCGATGTCAGCACTTCCGTCGCATGTCACATTGTTATTGTCGAAAATCAAGACGAGATTGTTGAGTTTCCAGTGACCAGCCAACGAGATAGCTTCTAAGCCTACACCCTCCTGCAAACAAGCATCGCCAGTCATACACCAAATTGTGTTGTTTATAATGTCGAACCCAGGCCTGTTGTATGTGGCGGCTAAGTTTTTGGTTGCCATGGCCATACCAACTGCGTTTGCAATGCCTTGGCCCAAAGGGCCAGTAGTCACTTCGATACCCTCGTGCTCTATTTCTGGATGGCCAGGACAAAATGACTCAGTAGACGCTGAATGGTATGTTTTGAGTTGGTCCATCGTCATATGCTTATATCCTGTGAGATGTAGAAAAGCGTACTGGAATAGACATGTATGACCTGTCATGTGTTAGCGACACGGTTTTATCACTGGAAGAGTTTGTTTGATTATACCGTTTGAAAGAATAAATCTGTCACGATTGAACCAATTGATATTTTCGGGAGAGTATTTCATCTGATATTTCCACAACGCAACACCAATAGCAGCCATGCCCATCGCACCTCTACAATCAGTCAGCAAAGCAATTTATATATGGCAATATATGCAAATGATTACCTACCCAGGATGTCCGCCATTGAAATGTTGAACAAGGTCTGCGATTAAGACCCTAAAAGTTCTCAAGACCAAGTCATGCCTGTCCTGGCCTTCGAGAGGCACAGCTGAGAGTTTTGACTTCACAGCATCGTACTCAACGACCGTTGCTGAAGGCGCCATTACGGAAGGGTGATATGTTTAGCAAGAAAGAAATTTGTGATGTAGAGGCAAATTTCGGGACATGTCACAGGAAATAAACAAGCACAAGGGAAGCTTTTGAGCGTTGGTCTAGATCAAGCTACGCAACAATGGTGGGAGAATGCCCAGATGTACATAAAGCACAAGAGTCCAGCCTCGTCAACCTCCCTTCTGCTGCATCTTTATTGCCCTTACTCTATTCCATCCACCTTCGTACCTGTAAATCTGACCTTGGCAATACCAGGAGCTTTGCCATCGAAGTGCCCCTCTTTGGGCTCGCGCCAAAGAAATTCCCTCACTGGGAAGTTTTAAGCACGACTAGTGGGTCAGTGGATCTTCGAGAAATCTGTAGCGTGCTTGCATGCTTTAGCTTAAGGGGCACAGATGATCACGAATTTATCTTTTAGGTGCTTTGGGTGAAGTGTAAGTGGGGGATGTTTGTTTGGAGGGGTACTGATGGAGGGTGAGTGAGAGGGAGAGGGATTCTTTACTTGAAACGGATGCATACTAGATTAAATCACGGAGCGAAGAATCGAATCACGATATCGCTTTGAATTGTGCATTCACAATAGTTGCCATTCAAATATCTCTATATATTGTAAACTAGTCGAAGATACGAATTGGCTTGTCGAGGTAGAAGCCTGGATCATTGAATCTGAGCCCCTTATTCAAACCGCTTATCTCAGCGAGCTCCTCTGATGTCAAGGAGAAGTCATTGACCTCCAAGTTTTGTTGCAGTCGTGCTTTATTGTTTGATTTTGGGATGACGGCAATGTTTCTGATTTGGTTAGTCTTGTACACGAGGTAAAAATGGGACATATTTTGACATACCTCTGTGTTGCCCATCGTAGGAGCACCTGGCCAGCAGACCTACCATGCGCTTTCGCAGCTTTCTGAATAACGGGATGATCTAGAAGCATGGGCACATCCTCCGCTCTTTTGAAAAATGCTGGAGGAAGCTCCAGGAAGGACTGTGGTCCGAATGTCGAATACCCAGTGATGGCAATTCCTTCCTCCTGAGCCATGGCGACAAGTCCGCTCTGTACGAGATATGGATGGTGTTCAATCTGCAGACTGGAGATGGGGTGCCGCGCATACGAGAGAACGTCGTAGAGGAGCTGGGTGGAGAAGTTGCTGACTCCGATAGACTTGCACACGCCCTCGTCGACAAGCTCTTCGAGCGCCTGCCATGTCTCCATTATGGGGATTTTGTCCGTCTGTACAATCTTGTGTTCGGTATCCATCCACCATCCCTACGGTAGTTAGGTTTGATTTAATGTTGGGGTCTTGCTTGGAACGGTACTGGGTATCTGATTGTCTCTGGGTCGACATACTTCAACGCCACGGGGAAATGGATGAGGTAGAGATCAATGTAATCCAATCCCCACGCATCTCGCTGTGCATATGCCATCTTTTTCGCTTCATCTCTTTTGTAGTATCAGCTGAGCTGCTTTTTGTTTCGAAGAGAGGGTGGGTGGTCACTGCACTCACTTGCGGTGGTAGTTGTTCCATAGTTTGGTCGTGACGAACACATCCTCTCTCTTGATTAACCCATCTGCAATCGCCTTCTTGATTCCCTCTCCGGCTTGCTTTTCATTTTGATAATCATAAGCCCCGTCGAATAATCGATAGCCTGTCTTGATTGCGTGGTAAACCGTGTCTGTAGTCGTATTTTGGTCAACCTTCCACAATCCGAAACCCACAAGGGGCATGTTCTTGGGTTCAGATTAGAGATGTACACTTCCAAAATATAGAAAAGAGAATCTTGAAATTCGTTGTACTTACGTGCCCCGACGCAAGCTTGAGTGTTGCCATTGCTGCGTGTTCAAATAAAACTTAATATGTGTGGTCCTAGTCTAAGGAGATTGCTTAATTCCTTGAAATCAATCCTAGGTGGCTCAAGAGATATCGTGATGTAGAAAGAGTACACAAAATATTGAAAACTTCAAAGCATCCATTCGACTTTCTGAACTGTTCATCATTATTCTTAGTCTTCCTTCAGCCTTGTTGGCCTTTCTTGGTAACAGCTGCAGCCCCATGCTAACAAAAGTGGTGGTGCTTCGACATTCCTGAATTGGTAATATGGAGAACCGCTAGCACGAAGCATGATGTATAATCCCAACTATCGGAAAGGCAAGAAAGCCGAAGATGCGGAGTAATTGTGGAGGGAAAGCGGAGCCAATAGTATTATCCCACTTCTCAAACACCTGGTTCCATTCAAGGAGCTCGGAGAGTAGTTCCCTAACGATACGCAAGGCGAAGGATAATTAATTAATTAAGCAGTCACATAGTCCATCACCATGCAGGGGCATGAAGCAACATCCACACCATTCCTACTGGCGTGTAGTGTCATGTTGCTGCTACTCCGAACTCTGTTGTGTTCTTATGGTTTTCTTGGAGTCTACCAATATTCCCTTTTCCCTTTTCCTATTTGAAATTCCTCACTCTCTACCATCTCCTTATAAAAATGGCGCCCTCACTGGTCGAAACCATCCCTGAGTCATTGGTAATCCAACACATAGAAACCAAACCTGCTCCCATATCGAAAATCTCCCCGTGCTGTCCCGATGTCACCGGTATCGAGCACAATGGCATTGATATGTCAAAAGTTAGAAACCCAAGTCTACAAGTCACAGCAGAACATAAAATCAAAATGGTAGATGCACCCGTGAACCGGCCAGGGCCAAGAGAGGTATTGCTTCATATCAAAGCAACGGGAATTTGTGGGTAAGATATGAGTTGACAATTTATAATAATCCACATAAGTAACGTTTAGCCAGGTCTGATGTTCATTTCTGGAAGCGTGGCGCCATTGGGACACTTACAGTAGATGGAGATTGTATTCTAGGTCATGAGGCAGCCGGAATTGTTCTAGAGGTTGGTGAGGAGGTGAAAGAGCTTCAGAAGGGAGATCGCGTAGCTGTGGAACCGCAAATTCCATGTGGAAATTGTTTCCAATGTACGGATGGACGTCCGAATCTCTGCGCCGATGTCGAATTTTCTGGCGTATATCCATATCATGGATCTTTGCAAAGATACAAAGTACACCCAGCGCGGTGGGTCTACAAGTAAGTCCAATTTAACTGTTTTGAAGTTGGTGGATTGGTTTTGACTGGAATCTTTTAGACTCCCCGATAACGTCACATATGCTCAAGGCGCGCTCCTGGAGCCACTGTCAGTAGTCATGCACGCACTTAGACGAACTCATCTCTCGATTGGTCGTGGTGCAGTGATTTGTGGTGCCGGTCCAATAGGACTCATTGCGCTCGCAGCAGCACGCGCATCTGGAGCCCATCCATTAGTGATTACGGATTTAGAACCAAAACGTCTCGAATTTGCGAAGGGTTTTGTGCCATCCTGTCATGTCTATCAGGTAGACAGAAACAAGGATGCTCAAGCCAATGCTACAGCAATCCGGGCGATATTTGGTGGAGACTATGAGGCCCCGAGAACTATTCTGGAATGTACTGGTGTTGAGTCCAGCGTCATAACGGCTGCTTTTGCAGTCCGAGCTGGTGGAGAGGTGATGGTCATCGGGGTCGGGAAAGACACCATGAACAATTTACCATTCATGCATATCAGTTTATCAGAGGTATGTGGTATCAATTTGGTTATATTTCAAAACTGCAATCTAACGTAGCTGGGTAGATCAATCTGAAATTCATTAATAGATATTGTGATACCTGGCCGGCTGGTATATCAGCCCTCAGTGGTGGCATTTTAAACCTCGACAAATTAATCACTCATACATTCCCTTTGGAGGAGGCAGCAGCAGCGATGGAGTTGTGTTCTGACGTTACGAAAGGAAGCATTAAGGTTCAAGTCATCGACGACCGAGATATCGATATATAGAAATTATGCTGTGAAGTAATATGCACTCACTGTTTAAATTTAGCGACTAAGCGATAGATATATCAGAAATTAGACATCTGGACCAGCAACACCTTTACTGATATTTTATACTAGATCCAGCATGCAATAGGAAACTAAACACCAAAACTTATTATTAAATATAAATCTTTCCAATATAAACCACGACAAATAGTCCTCTTGTTTGTCTTAGTTATTATTTAACGGGTGAATGCCGCTATTGTACCTGGCATCTCTACGTAGAATACCTTGCGTGTCGTTTACTTTTTGCTATTGCCAACCGGACCTAATTTGAACGTGATACTTAGCACAACTATTCGTCAGACTCTTTAGATAATGTGAAGGTTTTGATTTATTGATTGAAAAACTAAAATGTCCGTTTTCGTTATTTAATGAACAGATTCAACCGTCAACTATCTCCGTTTGGTGAAGTTATCTTGGCTAGTAGCTCACTGAGTTGTTTACTTTAACTAAAATTATTTGTTCTAGCATCAACTATAACAAAATTACTTTCAATCATTCCTCTCAAAGTAATAACGCTTTACATATGCTCAAGGGCTCGTGTGTGAAGAAGTTTGCTTAGTGGTCTTTACATCGGACCGAGGAAGGCACGTGATCCCTTTCCCCACTAGGTACAGTATCTGGGGCGACGATGCGGGGAAAATCCACAGTTCCTCTTCCTGGAGAATTACATTTCTCCTCATTATTGCCAGCTGCAAGTCATCTGAAAGAGAGTTAGTACAAGGTTGGGAACCCACCAAGAAAAATGAATGTAGTTGCTGTACATTTCAAATATCTGTGTGATTACCGACATGTCCACCCCAATAGCGAACCCAGTTGAAATCACTCGACAGCGTACAAGACAAGGCTGCTTAACATGCCGGAAACGACGAAGAAAATGTAAGCATGCAGGACGTCCTGAGCGATCATCGGAAAGCATGGTAGCTTGGCTCCACGAGCTTGCATTGCTTAGGGAAAACCATCACTGATATTTGCAGGTGATGAACAAAAGCCAAGATGTCAAAATTGTATAGGCAAGGGACTGAGTTGCCGGTATGGAATTCAGCTTACCTTCTTGCAAACAAATACCTTAAGTCGCTTGCCGGAAGAGGCGCAAGCTTTACAACAAGTTTCTACCAAAGCATACAAAAATTTAAAGGTCAGTAGAACTTAGACATCCAGTATCATATCAATTTCTCACATCTACCAGTTCGTAGATGGTTTGAACAAGAGATCTTTGCCTAATACTCCTTCTATTGAGGGGACATATTCGCTAGGTGAAGAAAATCCATCGCCATCACCGAGTATTTTTCAAGCCCCATTGCTCGAACCTCGAGTTGAGGAATGGCAAAACATCAATGCTTATAACTCTATGCTGCATGACTCGACGCTAGTTGAGCCGCAAGTGGTTGATCAAAATATTCGCAACCAACCAAGTTTGGATCGCCATGATCACTCAGGCGAGGAACCCGGTGACGGTCCTGTCCGCCACTTAAGCTCTGTACCACTCACCCCGGCTTCAATATCACAGACAAATATATCTGAAAATTTCGAACAAGATACTCGACAATCCATTACACCTAATCTTAGATATTGTGCTCTTACTTCACCACATAATAATGATCGACCATTAGCTAGTAGTCACTACTTCCAACCGCCTCCAATAGCAAGAAACAATACAGAAATAATTGTGAACGAACCACAGCAAAGAAAAATAAGACATTACATTGATTATAATACTAACCATGCACTACTTAAGTTTTACATAGACGAAGTTGCCCCATGGGTGCGTAGAGCTTTTATAAATATATCATTCCATTTTGCAGACTGAGCTAATTATTTTGCAGCTCGATGCTTGTGCGGCCGAATATTGCTTCGGAGTACAGTTACCGGTTTTGTCAAAACGATCTCCACGGGTATTCGATGCTATCAGAGCATTGGCTTGCTGTCAGCTATCCTTTTTTCTTACAACGAGGGATGCAGACATACTACAGAGCGCTGAACTCACCCGTAGCGTCGTTGCCTCTATTGGTTCTGATGTATACAGTAATTCCGAAGAGGCAATTGGCGCGTGGGCCCTCTTGGTGATATGCGAGCTTATGCCTCGAAGTGTCATTGACTGGCATCGTTGTTTGAAAGAGCGTATAAATGTCCTATCTTCTCTCAATATTCATGGATTGCTGCCGGGAATTCGAGGTTCTGTTTCGTGGGTCATTCTAAGACTTGGTTTGTTCCTTCTTTTCATAATCCTCGCGTATCTGGATTCACTCGAAGCTTCCATCGACAGAGAATGTGCAGCTAACAGTTTAAATAGACATTGCGAACTCCTTATTCTGTGAATCGCCATTGATGATTCAGGTTCAGAACTGGCCTGATGCCTCGTATCCCTTCTCAAACTCGGAACGAATGCAGCCCGAGCATAGCAATAACAAATCCTGTGACTGGACACGCTCTTCAATCCTAATATGTAGTCACGCAGCTGAATACCATTTTTCGTCGCGAAATTCCAGTTCAATAATGTCTCAATCCGCACAATTTGAACGCTGGACCCATCTATGGTCATCGACTCAGTGGTGGTCCCAACACCATCCACCCCAGATGCATCCCATTCTATCCTCAGCCATATCGAACATTATATTTGATCAGAAAACCACCTTTCCTCTTATCATTCACACCAGCCGAGCCAATCTAATAGCCTCTATCATGTATCATACCGCCTCCCTCCTGCTCCTACAAACGAGGATACCTAATCTCCGACGAATATCCAATCTCAAAACACCGACATGGTACGCCGTGCAGATATGTGGACTTGGCATTAGCAATAATCCCCAGTGGTCCTGTGATCCAGTGGTCATCGCAGCTTTGGTCTATGCCGGGCGGCTGATCAGCTATCAAGAGCAAAAAGATGAGCTGGAACAGTTTCTCTGGGGCGTGGCCAAAGGAAGCGGCTGGCAGGTTGCCGGTCAGATCGAGGAGATGTTGGAAGGCTGGCGAGCAGATAGCACGATGTGATCCTTAAGGGTTCTAGCTGCCAACTAAAAGTTATGTTCAGAACATGATGACGGGTTAGAGATTAGAACCTAGCCTGTATGTGGCTTAATAAATGTGTACATTGCCTACCCAGCTGCATTAATCGTTGACATATTATGATCTTGTTTCTGATAACAGTTTTAATCTATATTATAATCCTCAAGGCCTGGATTAACTCGATCTTTAGCTCGTTTCTACAGGTTAGACTCCATCAAGAATCAAGAACCACGCAAACCTTTAGCGTTTTAAGAAATTCACCTGATTTGAATGATGAGTAATTGAAAATCTTAGCTGAAAGTAATGTTTTTTCTATTATGTAACAAACATTATAAAGATGAGTCATATCTTGCACTTAAGCTGTATCTCTAATGACTACTACTTATTCCGTTCGCATAGTTTGGACTCCGCCACAACAACGTTGCTTTGGTAATCCTTGAACTTTCTAGCGGGCACACGTTCCGTAAACATCTCTTCGATCTCAACAACTGATCTCCCCTTCATTTCCGGTAGGCAGAAAAACAGGTAAAGGCAGACAGGAAGCGAGGTCCCAAAGAAGACAAATGTAATCTTGCCACCGAGGTTTGCTTTGTCGGGGTTGAGTAGGTAGGGCAAGATTTGGTTGACGGCACATGATACAGCAGTTGCTGACATGATGTTGATTGCATAGGTCTTTTGGCGGAGACGGGGAGACGGGGTTTCCCCACCGACGGCGTATGAGACTGCTCCAAGCGTTGCTTGATACTAGAAGACAAAGATTAGAAGTCAATTGCATAAAATTTGAAGATGTGACTTACCAACCATCCCCAGATGCACATCAACGCAACTGTAGCTTTTAATGTCGAAGCATTGGTACGGATGTTGATACAGCCGATAAGGAGGAGAAGCGCTGTCATGATTATACAACCATAAACCAACATGGGACGTCGTCCAAGGCGTTCAATCAGAGGCCACGAGCAGATATTGCCGAAAAGCTGGATGGCAAATGCAGCTTGTCCAACAGCCAATGGGTTTTTAACACCCGCCAGAGAGAAGTAGTATGTGAGGTAACCGCTAACAAAGTTGACACCGATGAACTGCTGCGACAAATACACCATGCAGACGATGACAGTTCTACGCAAATTGGGTTGTCGGAAGCACTCCGACCATGTTGAGTTCTTTTCCTGAACCTTGTTTTCTGCCTCCATGTCAAGGGCGGTTTGGATGTTCCTCAATGCGAGGTCGGCATCATAGTCTTTTCCGTTGAATCTCTTGAGCGCTTTGATTGCATCCTCGCGCCTGTCATTCATCACAAGCCAGGCTGGAGATTCGGGAAGTAAAGGAATACCAATCAGCAATAAGAGACTGGGCATGATGAGCTGGGTGATCAACGGGATACGCCAAGCTGAGTCGCCAGTCCTGAATGAAGCACCGTACACGCAAAGCGAGCTGAACCACTGGCCTAATACGATCATTGTATTCTATTCTTCTGTCAGCAAAAGTTTTTGTGCGACGTGTAATGTGGACCTACGATCAAGGTAAGACATAAACCGCGAATTGATTGTGGGGCGAGTTCTGCTACCCAGACTGGTCCAAGAGAGTGACCGAGACCAAAGCCGAAGCAGGAAACGACCTTACCGCCAAATAACATCATGACTGAGTGGCTGAAATACTGGATAAAGATACCTCCTATACAGATGAGGCAAGCAACGATAAGGACCTTCTTGCGACCGAACAGATCAGAGAGGTAACCTGTTACAAATGCGGAGGAGAAGAGGCCGATTGTGCTACCCGCATTCAAGATTTGCTGGTCGACGACTCTGATGACCCATTTCCCGTTCACCTGCACACCAAAACGTCTTTGAAAAGCTGGAGCGGCAAACAATTTTCCAATCATAGCAACTTCATATCCAAAGTTGACCGGGAGAAGAAAGATGAGCAGGCCTACAAAAACCCTTCTTAGCAACCGAATATAGACTGGGGAGACATTTGGTGCAATGGAATGAATAACTTACACCACATCAAAACCCTCTTATTTGCCCATACTTCCTGCATGGTAGACCTCTTCTTGGGTTCCATTTCAGCAGTGCCTATGTTGTCGATGTGTTGGACAGGGTGCTTCTCAGCATCCAAATCTGCACCCATGGTAGCGTTGTATTCAAGCAAAGTCTGAAAATAAATCTGTAGAGATGAAAAGATAGAATGCAAGATCGTGAATTTGGATGTTTTCGGAAATACCCTGAACACAACATGCATCTATATATACTCTTTGGGCTTCGAGTCAAATGGACCAAATGATGCATGTCACTGGGGCTGCTGGGGAAAGACAGTTAGGGGGGAACCCCGGATTTGGATCTGGATTGTCAGCCACGCAGTAGTGGTTAGAATTTCGGGGAGAAGGAAAAAGCCATGGAATGGCAATTAGGGGTAAGACTGCCATTCTGGGGAAATGGGGTTTCTCGTATTGTGGAGGACTCAAGGAGTGGGGAATGTGGAGAAGCGAGAATCAACAGCATCCCCACGTTTGGCGGTGGTTCCAACATCCTCTTTGGGACACTTAGGCCCTTGCTCATCAGAAAACCTGGGGGTTTCTGTGGTTGAAGAATCCATGTGCCTCTTTGTATTCTTCGAGAGTCTATAATGTGACTCCTTATTGTTCTTAGTGTTGATAATGGGTCCGTTAATTAAATTTTGGCATTTCTGCTTAGGGTTTGAAAACACGGGAAATATTTCAACCAGCAACGCCACATAGCTTCCAAGTCATCAATATTGAATTAGCGATCAATAGAATATCACTAGAGTTTTTAGTTGATAATGGGCTGAGAATCGGCAATTCTTGTAGGCAGTTGACTTGCTTTGTTCATCAATTCGTGGTGTATCCTTCCTAATTTTAATAACTATTTCTCATAATTGACAAATCTAATTGGTTCCCGAAAGATGACCCCCAGCTCTCCAGCTTCATGGGTGTATTTTCCGAGAAGGGGAGAAATGAGCTATTATCTGTAGTTCTGATCCCTGCTTTGAGCATCAAAGGTCATATCATCATTGTTGGGTCAATTACTGGAATATTAAGCACTTGAATATTAAGCACTTTTCAAGTTGCAATCTAACTTGAAATATTTAAATTCCATCAAACCTTTTTGCAAAACATTCTTTTATCTCCTCCTATGTTATTGCGATTACATTCTTCAAATGATTCTTGATAGACTGCCCTCTCTCACACCTGGTTGGCTCACTTTTTTCATAAGATTGAGGTGTTTGTGTAATACAAGATGTAATCAGAGAGGGAGCTAGTTGGCATGTCAAAATTTGGTCCACTGCTTTCGTGAATGGTAAAACACCGTTTTCGCTGAATTATGATGGTTTAAAGGCTAACTAATTATTCAAATGCAAGAATATTATGCAGTTTCTTTGCAGCAGGCAAATCAAGTAGAGTGGTCGCTTTCACCTTTCGGCCGTTTCGGTCGTGATACGTAGTGCTCGTTCCAGTTTCTTCAGTCTGATCGAGAGACCAAAGGCATCAGTGGTACGTAGGTTTCGAACAGTTATGTTATCTCCTACAATTGAAACGAAGGGGATTGATTGATATTGAATTTAATAAATAACTTGATTTTGAAGTTGCCGCTGGTCTAATTCTGTAAGTAGTCAGGTCTACGGTAGCACGTATTCTAAGTCCCTCATATCCATATTCACGATGATTTGGTGTAAGATAGATTGTATGCGCAGCTCTTCGACATGTGGAGGGTTGCTTGAACAGTCTTGCCATTAGGGGTTGTTTTCTCGAAGCTAGTGAAGAACTGATAAAATTGCAAACAAGCTTGTTGAGCTGTTTCAAATCACCAATAATATCAATTTGACAATATTTCCAGCCTTTCAACGGTCTTGTTGATGATATAATGTAATCGACGGGAAGCCGAACTTGCCCAGGATTTACATGTGAAGTCACGAGTCATGTGATATGGTTACTCAATCGTAGTTGGTTTTCTCTCCCCGAGTCGTCCTATATTCTGGTATTATAGTTCATTTCCTTCATTATAAGATCTAATGGCTAGTGGCACTGAGATCTTATGATATCGTATAACTATCATGTAGCTGTTTCAAGGGAAAGAAATAATCATGTGGCCACAAGCAACAAGATAAATGTCAAGTCTAGAATGAGACTAGCTTTCATGATTTGCACCAGGGTTCTCACATTAATGCCGGCAGCCATTGGTGATCAATCGGTTGCTGAGTACTTGTTGTAGTAAAGGACCATAGTTGCGTTCGGCGTGTGCTAAATGATTGGTCCCCCTTAATTGGATCTCACTTAGCCCCCGATCTCCTTTTAATGAGCTGCTATCCACTTCACAATAACACTCTGGTTATTTGATAGGATACAGCCAAGTAGTAGTATTTATATAATCCTCAAAGTGTTACCTCCATCCACGATTAAGAGGCTGCCATCAATTCATTGTGTGTTGAACATAAACTTCACTGGCGGGCAGTCTTGAGGAATGTAGCTGTCGAAGCAACAGAACAGATGACATTGATGGACGGATCTCCTTCCCTCTTTCGAAGGACATCCCGAGGACTGTGCATCGTCGAGCTGCCTTTTTCAACTAGAGGCGGGTGGTAGTCGCGGACATTGATTGTCCTCGGTTCATCCCGAGATCTTAAATTCATATAACAAAGCAACGATCAGCATTCACCTTCCTATACTACCAAGGACGCAGCCAACCATTTGGCGCAGTCAAGCTTTGATGAAGCTTTGCTTGTTCTTTCTTGGATATGCTTGTCTAAGCTTGTCATCGAGACAGACAAATGATAAGCGTTTGATAAGATTTACCCCGCGCTAGTACCTTAGAGTCCTGCCTGATGGGGCATAGCGTCGATAGCCCCCTAGTCAATGTTGACTCAGATATATCATCTCCGGTGGCCACGAAGGGGCTCAAGTACCTGAAACCTTGATACTATAGGATGGTAGAATACTGAATTAGTATCAACTGCCGTTGCCAAGACACAGATTGCGTGCCCATTAGCTCGTATGAGACAGATGAATGGATAGATTACATGAATTTAAGCAATCTGACCCAGGTGACTGACGAGTATCAGAATGGCGGGCTCAAAGGGTATATAGTTGCTATGCTTCCTCCTTCTTTTTGAAAAACCACCCCAATACGCATATCTCGTTTCCAGTCAACATGATCTCCAACATTCTCCCAATCGTTGCCTTTGCTGGTGCGGCTATGGTAAGTGGTCCTGTTACCTTTATTGCGAGACATCACGCCGTTTTTGTTTGGACCTTTACATATTGCAACACCAAAAGTGTCCGCAGTGTCCACTTGGAAGTCAACCAACTCGCGGAACCTTCACCCCTATTATATATAACGTGGAGACTAACTCGGATTGCAATCATCTAGGCCGCCTGCCCACTCTCCGTCGAGATTGTTGGAGCAGCTGATCATGTTGCTCAAGTTGCAGTTACCAACACTGGAAGCCAGACACTCGCGGTCTTCAAGGGTATGCAGCAACTCTCTCGAAGAAAATTATGATTATGATAGTCCGAAAACTGTGAAGAGTTATTTTCTTCTAAGCTACACACAACGCAAATTGTGTGTCAGAAGTAGATGACTCTGATTTTTTCTCGACTGATGCAACTTACAATTAAGACGCAAGCTAACTCCAGATTGTAGGCAACACTGTCATGAGCGAGCATGACACCAAGGATCTTGTTGTCGCTACTGCTGGTACGTAATTGAGCTTATCTTGTCAGACACTATGGTACAGCGGAGAATCGAATATTAGAGCTAACTTCATTTCTACAGACGGGAAAGTCCTTCCATTCGAGGGTGCTTTTGTCAACTACAAGCGCACTGGTCTCCCTGCCTCTGCCTTCCAAATTTTGGCACCAGGAGAAACCGTTACAACTGAAGTCAACGCCGCTAAGACCTATCAGTAAGTAGTAGACGAAATAAGATCTTGAGAATTAGCTGCAGCAAATTTCAAATTCCTCCACACACTCCGATGTGTTATGCATCACATCACGTTCTACCAAATAGGAGCGGAATACACGCTAACTATAATATAGGCTTGCCGGAATTGACACCGCCATAGTTACTGCAACCCAGGGATTCCGATATGCCGTCGGAGATGTTGCCCCAACATCATTGACAGGTCTTGAGAGCTGTGATGCCCAATCTAACGGCATGGCAATTACCCCAGATCAGAACATAGTTGCCGAGTAAGTACCCTAACTCCAACACCCCCCATTCTGTAAGACAGTCAAACACACAAGATGATAAGATTACTAACTTTTCATTCCTAGGGAGCACATCACCAAGCGTGGCGAATTTTCGACAAACTCCCGCATCAAGAAGCGTTCAATTACCTACAGTGGATGCACCAGTGCACAAACCACTTCCTTGAAGACCAGTGTTTCAGATGCTATCTCTATGTCGAACGCAGCATCTACCGCTGCTGCTTCTGCGCTTTACTACTTTGCAAACTGGTTCCGAACAGCCACCACGGCGCAAGAGAACAAAGTCCGCACTATGTTAGTAAAAGTTTACTAGTTTACTCTCCACAATTGAGGGAGCTGGATTACATATCAACTGCATTAAGAGCTGAATGCTGTTCTTATGGTTTCGGCTCTCAAGGTTGCTTCCACATTCTCACGTACATTTTCCACATCACAGTGCTAACTGCCAGAACAGCTACAACGATGTTGCCGGAGTTCAAACCACCAGCCCTAAGATCTACTGCAACGACCAATATTCCGACTGCACCGATGGTACCGCACTGCTCTACACTATCCCCAGCGCCAACGCTGTTGTCCCATGTCCCAACAATGGTTTCTGGGGCTTCCCAGAATTTGCTTCGACTTGCGCCGATGACGATTATGACCGTGCTGGTAGTATCTTGCATGAGTTCACTCACTTGTATGGTACAGGTGACTCGGCTTACGGACCACAAGCCGCTTTGGCATTGACCGCCGCCAAGGCCGCTCAGAATGCTGATACTTATGAAATGTATGCCGGTAGTGTTAGACTAAAGGGTTGTCCCTCATAGATCATCCACAAGATCTGTTGAGTGTTGATGGGGAAGGTTGCTTAGTCAATAATATCTTCTTTTGAGAGTAATGAATATATCAATTCCTGTCACATATGATCATAACATGACTATTGCACACTTTTTACGAACAATATAGACCGACACTGATTTGATTTCATTGGAATTTGTAAACTAATGAATGCTACATTCACCTAGCAAATACTATTTTAATCCCATCATGTCATGCAATTTGAGCAAGTGCAATTTGATGCTCTTCCTCTGTTAAAGTTGAATCTCTGATGAAGGAACGACGGCACGTATCTATTCCACCGGCGGCTGAAACCCGTATGCTAATAAATATTGATAAGATCTGCTATTTGTGTATTTGAAGCAGAAGTAGTCTCTTCAGCATTAATTCTTCAACCCAATTCCCTCCGGTGTGTATCAACTTCCACTTGAGCCGGTTTGGATATTGAACCCATAATCGAAGTATCATCAAACATCATCTTCTTCACGTTTTCTTTTTGGCGTCAATTCAGGCTCTAAACACCTCTCTCTTAGTCCCTGCTTTACTAAAGGCAAGACATAGCGTCCATAATCCACTACATCATTATAATTGTCATAACCCCGAATCGAAATCAGATCCGCTCCAATATCAACGTAGTCCAATAGCGAATCAGCAACTATCCTCGGAGTCCCAACCAACGCAGTCGAAGCACCACGTGCATTCGTTGCCGTGACAGTCGGATACCAAAGAGCACGATCTTGAACCTCGCCCTTCTTCGCAATGTCCAAAAGTCGCTGAGACCCAACATTTTGTGGCGCAGCAGTACTTCTGGCAAAGGGCTTCGCCTGTGGTTTCGCTTTGTTTGCATTCAAAGCATCGAGAGTGCGATGAGCTTTCTCCCAAGCCAGCTCCTCGGTTTCCGCGACAATGGGGCGGAAAGTTACCCAGATCCGTGGACGGTCTGTTCGGCCAGCCTTCTCGGCTTCTGAGTAAATGCGATCGATTTGCTCCTTCGTTTCTTTGAGTGGTTCACCCCAGAGGCCAAAAATATCGGCTAGGGAGCCACCGATGCGATATGCATCGTCAGAAGAACCACCGACTGAGATCGGGATCGTCTTTCCGTTGGTTGGGCGCACAACGGTGCTGAAATTCTTGAATTGGTAATGCTCACCATCCCAATCAAAGGGATCTGTGGATATCCATGCGCGACGGAGGATTTTGATATATTCCTCAAGTCGGGAATAGCGCTGTGATTTGGTAAGGAAATCACCCTCCCGGGCTTGATCGGCATCATCTCCGCCGGCGATGAAATGCACAATCACACGACCTTTGCTAAGTTGATCGAGCGTAGCGAGAGCTTTTGCTGCCACGGTGGGATAGACGGTGTTGGGTCTGAGGGCAATAATGACTTTGAGATTTTTCGTTACCGACGCGATTGTTGCACCAATGGTCCATGGATCAAAGAATGATGAATGGTAGGCTAATAATGTGTAGTTGAAACTGTAGTCATCCAGTGTTCGGGCGTAGCGGATGAGATAGTCAACATCAAGGTCAGCATTAGGTATTGGTGCCAACTCTGTGGATGCATTGGGGGGAGTGAGACTGATAAATTCAACACGATTCTTTGATGGAGCCATTGTTGATACCGGTATTAAGTTGTGAGTGAAGAAGTGAAAATTAATTTAAACATGCGGAAACAATTGCAGATTGGTTGCTTTTATAATCAGACATCCAACCAGACTTTTAGCAAATAGCGAAAGATGCACGGGAATGACGCCTTACAGCTTGACTCGAAGGTGGGAGTATTATTAATACATTGGCTTCTTTATCAAGATATCAGAAGATATCGGATAAATCGGACTATTTTCTCTTTAGCGATCTTTGAATTGCTGGAACTGAGAGCTCACGTCGATTCTTTGAATTACTAACTATTGGCCAGCCACGTGACCATGTCGGGATACAATGGTGTGCTGCAAGCAGTTCTCTCCTCCTCCAGGCGCATAAATTTTAGTGGTAATTATATCGCTTCACTAAAATGCTGGTATTCGACATCAAATAAAGCAAACTTTTCCATTTGGAGTCGTTCTTAACTTTTCTCTCCCACCTCAGTTCAACTATTAGATACAACCACCTTTTTCAGCACCTTGACAGTCTTCGGTCATAACAAACTATGTGTATTCATCTTTCATCACATCGTGCGCACTGTATAAGCAATTTTGAATAGAGATATCTAATGTCTTGGGACAAAAGGAAACGCATGGTCCGCAGCTGCCAAGTTTTGCTACAGGTTGGTTCCAGGAATAATTGCCAATCTGTTGGACCACTTTGGACACGGGAAATTATACGCTCATAATAGCTTGGTGCTCGTTATATTCTGTAAATGATCATTGTATTATAAGTTTACTTACAACAGGCTGTTATATGACGTTCTCGATCAAGTTCACATGGGCTCACGTGACATTGTGATTCACGGTCAGGAGATATATCAACACTTACTGTTATAAACAAACCAATACAATTAGCTTAGGTTTGATATCACTTACTGTTTCTCAAGAGTCAGCGGGGTATCACCATCACATGGTATAATTGCCAGGCTGTATAAGTCTGAAGAAGAAAATAGTCTTCCAAGCAATAATGTTCTCCTTTTTCGCCTCTAATCTGCATGCGTCCAGAGTCTTATACATCTCTAAGCCATGGATCATGCAGGAGTTCCTTCGCCGTAGACCTGTTCCTCGGATCTAGCTTCATGATCTTGCAAATAAATGTTCTGTCTTCCTCTGCTAGTTCCTCATCTTCTGCTTGTGCAAATGGCTTCCACTTTTGATTATCTATGATGTACTGTGTAGCATCACCTATAAATTCCCACCTCTGGTCCGCTTTTGGTAGAATATCAAAGAAGCTAAGCGGAAATGGGCCAAAGAAAGCAATCTGCTTTGCTAACACGTGATTAGGATACGATTCATCATCTGGGCCAGCATCCACGAGATCAGGTTTGAAGATATGCCAGCCAGATCCCCATATCAAACTTATGAGCTACAACAGATCAGCAAGGCAACATTTTACAAAAGTTAAAACAGATCTAGTAACTTACAGTTGTACCAAAGGACCAGATATCGGTTGGAGTCCCACATCTCAGATTCAGCATGGCCTCCGGGCTTCTGAACATATGGGCACCAATCACATTCCCGGTCTCTCCGAGCTTTAGGTGATCTGATGGGCCAATGTAACAGGCATCACCACAATCACCAAGCTCAATTTCAGAAAACCTAGAGAAACCGGGGTCATAATTAACGAGAATGTTATCTGGTTTGACATCTGGAATTTTTCACTAGTATCAGTTATATCCGAGGTTCAAATCCGTGATCACAGTGGAGGGGTAGGGAATTCCGTACCAGTGTGCACATAGCAATCTGGATGGAGTACTTGCAATGCTTCAAGGATTCCCTTTGGCACCTTCTTAACCTCGACTTTCTCGAGCCTTCTCGAATTTGATGCAGATAAAAGATTGTCATCAAAATGCTTCAGAACTAGAGTTGGCGGGTGTTGTGTCTCATCTAAAAGCTGGCGAATGCCTGGCAGGGCATGAAAATGCTTCAGGATATCCCGCTCGTTGTCCAAGCGATACTTTGGCGCGGTCTTTATGATTACCTTGCCCAGCGTGGAACTCCTATCTAATGTAAGTGGTTGCAGCGAGTAAGGGGCTGTGCCACAGTACGTAGCAGTCCAGATATCTTGGTGAAGCTGCTTCGAAATGATGTAGGTTCCAATATTGCCCTCAATATGCTGACCGATTCTAAACGCGGAAGTCATATTTTGAAAGTCAGAAGGGAGTTTAGTGGACAATCTTGAAGATCTAGCAAAGTTAAGTTGCGTGCAGCTATGTATCAAGTACTAGTAATCGACTTCAGTGTGTTAGTGACCCAATACTGATGTACCAGGGCCAGTATTACCTGTCTATAGGCGCCGCATACCTCTGTGGGAACACATCAGTTACATGCCAATAACGGACTTCCCCAGAGTTGGCGCACACTTCGACATCGAGGAAACAAACTATCGGGTCGGAACAATAAATCATCCACATATGTACGTGTGGTGATGGGTGATGGGCTTAACTTCAACTGGCGATGCGACGGCAAAGCTTTTGCAGGGTTCTGTTTAGTCATCAAGTGGTGCCGAACCAATGCTCCGACGCCCAGATTCCGACGACGACGACAACAACAACAACCAAGAGTTGTCCCATGCGGCTCAAAGCTTACTTTTACTGTGTGATCATGCTTGCGTCGATGAA
>Ga0247734_1001292_pt1 | contig 19238 bp, 15 predicted proteins | sample UWRJL103311B2_FD_180933 | JGI IMG/M metagenome (GOLD analysis project Ga0247734, IMG submission 180933) | Plant litter microbial communities from Arlington Agricultural Research Station in Wisconsin, United States - UWRJ-L103-311B-2 | ecosystem: Environmental > Terrestrial > Plant litter >... | reverse complement strand
GCGCATATTCCCAACCCCCCACCACCACCAAATACATACCCTCTCACATCCAACTCGGTACGGTGTGTCGCCAATATGCGCCCGATTTTACTACAAGGCCATGTACGTTACGTTCCTTCTCCCCCTCATCTTGTCCGCAGAGAATGCTACTAATACCCCCCACCAGGAGCGGGCCTTGACCCAAATCAAGTATGATACCTCTCCCTCTTCCTCTCCCTCTGGGGGCCCTCTGCCTTGGTGCTTTGCCTAATCGTCGTGCAGATACAACAGAGACGGCGACCTCATCTTCTCAACAGCAAAGGATCAACACATCTGCGGATGGTATGCGCACAATGGAGAGAGATTGGGGACATACCATGGTCACCAGGGAGCGTTATGGACCGTGGATGTCGACCCAACCAGCACCATGATTGCCAGCGGCGCCGCAGATAATACCGTCAGACTATGGGATATCAAGACCGGAAAATGCTTGATGGTCTGGGATTTCGACACTGCCGTCAAGAGGGTCGAGTTCAACGAGGATGGCTCACAACTATTGGCGGTTACGGAACAACGTATGGGCTTCTTGGGAACAATCGTGGTCCTGAACATCAACCTAGATGTCAACGCTGAGCAGTCCCCTGAGAAGGTCCTGACGATTACCTGCGATGAGAGCAAGGCAACCGTAGCTGGATGGAGTTACCTTTCAAAATACATTATTGCTGGCCACGAAAACGGATCTGTATCACAATACGATGCCAAGGTAGGTTTTTGCTCGTAGAGGCGTCCATGTTGGTGTACTGACTGGGGAATAGAGCGGCGAACAACTTGATAATGTGCAAGTCCATGAACTCGAGAGCAAGATCACCGACCTTCAGTGGTCGGCAGATCGGACATACTTTATCACCGCCTCGAAAGACAAAAGCGCCAAAGTAAGTTGTGTAAGTTGGTGGTATTTGTGCACAATGCTAATAGCGACAGCTCATCAACGCGGAAAATCTCACAGTTTTGAAGACCTACGTAGCCGATACCCCTCTCAACAGCGCCGTGATCACACCTAAGAAGGACTTTGTTATCCTAGGTGGTGGCCAGGCAGCCATGGATGTTACTACCACCTCGACCCGTCAAGGTAAATTCGAGGCCCGTTTCTACCACAAGATTTTCGAAGAGGAGATAGGCCGTGTTAGAGGCCATTTCGGACCGTTGAACACAGTTGCAGCCGACCCAACCGGAAAAGGATATGCAAGTGGAGGAGAGGATGGTTACGTTCGGGTGCACCAATTTGACAAGGGATATTTCGACTTTACTTATGAGGTTGAGAGACAAGCTAGACAACAGCAGCAGTAAGGGGTTTCACATTGCGGTGCATTTGCTGGCGTTCGGAAAGTCCTGGTTGTCAAAAGGCATGTAGAACTGTATTTGAGCTCTGGGACGGAAAACTTCATAAAATGAAAGGTTCCTCTTACAACGAACTCTCGGAAGGAATTGACTGCTATAATTTTGCCCTGACCAGCGCAACCGGAATTTCTGTTGTTCCGAATCCTGGAGTTGAGGACTGTGAAATAACCAGTGAGCATTCAAAGTGCGTGAAAATGTTGTCGTCCTGGTTGTGTTCGCACCCCTGCTTCCATTTGATTATTAAACAGCCCCGCATTCCGTCATGAATACCCCTCCAATTAATTTACATCTTTTGGAACCGTCAGGCTCCTATAAAGCCGAGGCGTTTGATACTCCTACTATTAATTTTCCCAACTTTCTTCTAACTTTCTGCATATACTACTAATATGGCTCAAACAATGCGTGCTGTCGGTAAGGACCTCGAACTCTTTCAAGCTCAAGCTAAATGGTTGTATAGATATTAAAGGAGGAACTGGCAACGCAGACTCACTTTGTAAGCAACCACTCCTGGAGGGGAATAAGCCTTATGAATGTGATACTAACTCAAAAACTCTCCAGACATCTCCAAAGATGTCTCCAAACCAATTGCCAAGCAAGGGGAAGCCATAGTCAAAATCAAAGCTTTTGGACTCAACCGGATGGATCTCCTCCAACGTGAAGGACACTATCCCCTTCCACCCCAGGCAGGACCCATTCTCGGGGTAGAATTCAGCGGCCATATCGAAAGCCTAGGCCCAGAAGTCAAAGAGGACTTCAAGGTCGGCGACGCGGTGTTTGGGCTGGCATACGGCGGCGCCTACGCCGAGTATATCGCCGTCAGCACCAAGATGCTCCTCCACAAACCCGACCACCTGAGCTGGGAAGAAGCCGCTGGCGTGCCAGAAGTCTGGATCACGGCTACCCAGGCCATGTTCACCGTCGGCGAGTTCACCAAGGGGAAGAGCATTCTCTGGCATGCGGGCGCCTCGAGTGTCTCCATCGCCGGCATTCAGCTCTCGAAACAGGCCGGTGCGAGCGCAATTTATGTTACGGCTGGCAGTCAGGAGAAGATTGATTTCTGCGTCAAAGAGCTCGGCGCCACGGCTGGCTTCAACTACAAGACGCAAGACTGGTCAAAGGAGATTCTGGAGGTTACCAAAGGTCAAGGCGTTGATCTCGTGATTGATTTCGTGGGCCAGAACTACTTTCAGGGAAATCTGAACGTGGCGGCTAAAGATGCACATATTGTTAACCTGGGACTTATGAGTGGAACGAAGCTACCTGCAGGTGTTGATATTAGTGCTTTTGTGGCAAAACGAATTAGATTTGAGGGAAGTTCCTTAAGGAGCAGGGATGCGGAATACCAGGGCAAGCTGAGGGATAAGCTGGAGGAGTATCTAGAGAAGTTTGAGGATGGAACTTTTAAGATTTATGTTGAGAAGGTACTTCCTTGGGAACAAGTTGTTGATGCGCATAAGTTGATGGAGAAGAACACTACCAAGGGGAAAATTATTTGCACGATCTCTTAAGAAGAAGTCGTGTTTTACAATAAAATTTCAGCCAAAAATATTATTTAGACATTGCTAAAATCCATTATCTCAACTAAACTTTGGCTGTTTCATTTATTTGTGTACCACTCAAACCATTTCAGGTCCAACTTGTGTGATGACGTGCGACACAAAGGATTCCGTAAACTTCGTAGATGCTATTGTTATCAGACTGACAGACATAATGAGAGTCTCTCATATTTATTTACTAACCACCCTTTATCATCATTGTATGTCTCCATACTCATGATATGATGCGCAACGCCTGAATACCTAATCCATACAATCTAATGGGTCTTCAACCATGCTAGCATCTGTTCAAAAGCCTCAACCTGTGTTGCCTTGATTTTAGCGTCCTCATAATCTCCCAAGGTTGCAAAGCCGTGAGGAACACCAGAATATGTCCTAAACTCATGCTCGATTTGGTTTGATTTGAGGAAGTTCTCGCCATAATCCTTAACATCGTCCGGGAATAGCTGATCGTTCTCCACACAAACAAAAGACAGCGGTGATCGAGTTCCGGCGAAATCTTCCTTGCCAACGAGAGTTGCGTGGGCAATGGCTCCGGCTTTTATGTATGGACCTTTCTTGACAATACCAGCTTCCTCGTCCTTTACTGGAGCCTGGCTCCACGGTAGAACAGCCTCAGGAGCATCAGACTTCTCGCCAGCAAGAAGTAGGGTCATCCTCCCTCCAAAACAATAACCAACAGAGTATATTCCTCCGCCATTAGCCACTGCGTCTGCAAATTCATCTTTGGCAGCATCAATAACCGTGTGAATAATGGGAAGCACTTTTTCAGGTGTTTGGCGTGCGAGCCACATGTCAATCAAAAATGATTTCCCTGTCTCTGCGACACGCATCTTAATCTGCTCGATGATCGAAGGGTCTTTGTCCTCCTGGTAAGTGACTGAGCCTGGTAGAGGATCATCAGAAAACATATCTGGAAGAACTACAACAAAACCTTCGCTGGCGTATTTATCCGCCTGTATTTGGTTATTCTCGGAATGTAGGCCGGTTGCTCCAGTAAGGAAGAGTAGCAATTTTCCTGGAGCATGGGGATAATCGTTTGGCTTCGACACATAGCAATCTATGCCACCAAGCTGTGTCATTTCGCCAGAAGGGCCTTGTCCGAACGCTGTATTGAGTTTATAGGTCAGCAATAGTAGTTAAAAAGCATAGAAGCTACACTAACGGGTAGGTCGATCTGTTACGCAATGCTCCTTCGAAGCGTTAGCATTCTACCTTGAATCGCAGCAAAAAGACGTACCCCAAGGCTGGCACCACTTTGTGCTGGCGTATCTCCTGGTATTAGACTAGCAGCAACAGCATCGCTCTCAGGCGCCTTCGTTGCAACGTCTTGATCAGCCATAATAGTTTGAGTAGTCGAGTAGATTCGACTGGCTCTTGGGTAACTTGCAGTGAGAGGGTGTGGTTAAGGCAGGCTGAAGTTCCAGACTGGAAGGGGGGTGTGTCTAGAGGAGGGGTGAGGGGTATGTCTTGGCAATGCCATGGCAGGCTAAGATTGACGACGCGCCTGAACGCGTTGTCGTGTTGAGTGTTTTTACAAATCTCACAACTCAATCAAAAGTCAACATTCAACTCCGCCCCAAAGACCTCTGTATATCTGTATAATACCGCACTCAAGATGGCAGATCCTAAAATACAAGCGGCAAAAGATCAGATCACCACCGGTGCGCTTAAGTACATCTTTCTCTCAATGAACTCAAGCTTTCCGCTAATGTTCTCAGTGCCATATTCAATGAGCCCGCCAGACTGGAAAAGGAGTTCCCAGTACCAGTATTCCAGTGTGTTCAAATTAAGCAACTTGGAGCTCAAGGAGAGTCCAATCCTGAGCGTTTTCGCATAGTTTTGAGTGATGTTGCAAACTTTGTTCAGAGCATGCTTGCCACCCGTAAGTCCCATCCTGCTAAAATTGAATCGTTCTCATGTGAATATGTAGAGGCAAACCACGTTGTGCACGATGGAAAACTGAAGAAAGGGTCTATTGTTCGATTGAAATCATATCAGGCGAATTTTGTTAAAGGCAAGAGGTATATCTTGTACGTTCAAATGATATACTTCAACACTAACAAGATTAGCATTTTGATTGTTCTGGATCTCGAAGTTATCGATAGCTTGGGCGAGATGGAAAAGATTGGAGAGCCAGTAACCCTGACGGTTAAGGAAGAAGGAGACGTGAAGCCAACAGGGATGAATACTACGATTGCTGGCGACGGATTTTATGGAAACAGTGGAGGCAAGCCACAAAAACCGCAACAAGTCGCTCAGGCACGTAGCCTACCATCACGCAGTGCAGGCGGAACCAACATATTTCCCATCGAGACTCTATCTCCATACCAGAGTAAATGGACCATCAAGGCCCGTGTTACAAACAAGTCTGATATTAAAACATGGAACAAGCCAACTGGAGAAGGAAAGCTTTTCAGTGTTAATCTGCTCGACGAGAGTGGCGAGATCAAAGCCACTGGGTTTAACGATCAATGCGATTTGCTTTACGAAACCCTTCAAGAAGGCTCGGTCTATTACATCTCTGGTTGCAAAGTTGGATTTGCCAAGAAACAGTTCAGCAATCTGCCTAATGATTACGAACTGACATTTGAGCGTGACTCTGTGGTTGAAAAAGCAGAAGACTCAGACAATGTTCCTCAGGTCCGGTACAACTTTAGTACTGTCGGGGATCTTCAAACCATCGACAAGGATGCCACTATTGACATCATTGCTGTTATCAAAGAAGTCCACGAGGTCTCCCAAATCACTTCTAAAACTACCTCAAGGCCCTACGATAAGCGTGATTTGACTCTTGTTGATGAGAGCGGCTACTCGGTGAGGATGACAATTTGGGGCAAGGGAGCAGTCACATTCGATGCAAACCCAGAATCAATAGTTGCTTTCAAAGGCGTCAAGGTTGGGGACTTTGGCGGCCGGAGTTTGAGCTTGCTTTCCTCAGGTTCCATGTCAATCGATCCGGATATTCCGGAAGCTCACAGACTTAAAGGCTGGTACGACTCTAATGGAAGAACGAACAACTTCGCCTCACATTCATCGATGGCTCCTGTTGGAGCGGCTGGTGGACAACAAGGAACCTTAAAGAACATTGCTCAAATTCGTGACGAGGGATTGGGGATGACTGATCAAGCAGACTATTTCACTACCAGAGCCACTATCGTTTACATCAAGAACGAGAATTTTGCCTATCCTTCTTGTTTGAACCAAGGGTGCAGCAAGAAGGTCGTCGATGTAGGTGATGGTTGGCGCTGCGAAAAATGCAATGTCACGCATTCCAAACCCGAGTACCGATACATTATGCAATGTAGTGTTGGTGATCCCTTTGGACAATTGTATATTAGCTGCTTCGATGAGCAGGGGAGAATCATACTGGGTATGAGTGCAGATGAGCTAATGGAGCTTGCCGAAAACGATACGGCCGCTAGGGACAAAGTCTTTGAGAATTCCATATGCAAAACATACAACTTCAAATGCAGAGCTAAGATGGATACTTTCCAGGATCAGCAGAGGTAATCACTATGAGCTTAATTTCCTGTGGATACCAACTAACTTGCCTCTCAGAGTTCGTTACCAAGCGATAAATGTTGCACCCCTTAATTATGCTACCGAAGCCAATAAGCTAGCAGCACTTATTGAGTCATACAACCTTGCCGAGTAGTTGACCATAGATTTTCTAAACAATACAAGGCAGGAAGGATTTCCCATTTCTTGGCGTTTGCGCTAAGAAGAATGTTGTAATGGACGGTATTTCGGCGTTGAGGATGATCATATTACCTAGCAAATGAGAAATGAAATGAATCTGTCATGTTATGTCATTTTATTCGTGTGTCTAGTCTGTATCTTGAGATGCCACACAATGCTAACTCCATAATGCTCACGACCAGATAAACACTCCATACTCCATCGTATCAGGAGGGTTTCCCGATACGCAAGCAAAGCTACCCAGGCTATCTGCTCACGCTTCATGATTGTGCCCATGACATGTCATATTCTGCCGCTCACTGCTCCTCGCTAAGATTTTTCAAAATACGACTCCAGTCATCAGCTCTTCTTCCTCGCCATTCCAATCCATATCAGTGCCAGCTATTCCTTGGTCTCCCGCAGCGCCGTTCTTAGAATTCTTTTTCTGTTTTTGTGCGTGCTTGATGTACTCCTTGTCATAAGTCAACATTCGATCTGTTTGCTTAATCTCCTGTGCTAATAAATGAATCCGTTCGGTTGCTTCCGCCAGAGCTTGTTGAATTTGATCCTCTGGTAAGGACGGACCGGTGGGCGAGAAAGTAAGAACGGCTGGGCCCGTCGAAGGTTGGCTTAGAGTTGCGTGTAGTAAACCATCTGTTATCATATCCTTGACAAGACCCTCCGCAGCTTGAGCAGAAGGTAAGTGTTTACCGGATTCTGCGCTCATGGTCTGATTATGAACCTCTTGAATCGAAATTTTACTATAGATATTGCCAAGGTTACGAATCTGGAACTTTTGGTATGCTGCCAATACATTTAAAACCAAGCCAGTATTGAAGTCTGATTCCCATACTCTTTCACCGAAGTCAGCTTCTGACTTCAGTCTAGCAGCTGTTCCAGATTCGAAGATTTGAGCCAGAATATCGTATGGCTTACCGATTATGTGAAAGGCTTTCGAGGATTGGCTGTGGACGGATTTTGGAAGTGGAAGGGGTTTTCCTTCTAGCAAGAGACCAACAAGAACCCATTTCTTGTAGGCTTCGACCATAATCAGACTGACGGCGCCGTCCTTGATTGGATATGTAAGTGCGCTCTCTAGACAGTCTAAAGCACGTTCCCATCTTCTGAGGCTAATATACACTAACCCACTCCAGAGGAAATAACTCAAAACTTCAGACGACTTAAGCTTAAATGTCTGGTTCAACTCAGGAGTGACATATGAACTTGGTGGTAAGTTCATGTCGGATAAATATTTTGGCTTTTGGTTTTTAGGGTTACCTGAAAAATAGAGCACGAATTTATCTAGGACTGGGAAAGCTTCCAACCTTTCGGACTCTTGTGATTCCAGAGCCATCTGGGTAAGTAAAATATGCCGCGTAGTGAGGACCGTTCCTGAAGGGTCTAAACCTAAGATAGCACTACAAACAGGCGCAATACCTTGGCCCGGCTGACAGTGTTAGCATATCGTCCGATTAAAGTAATAAATCTTGTCAAATTGACACAAAGGAAATAAAGGTTCCAAGCCCCATTATTAAAGGAAGGAATTATATTTCCAAGCAGACTTTGTAGAACTATCCCAGTCAACCGACGATTAAAACGGTGTAGTTATGGTATGCCTTTGGCATTGAAACAAACCAATATACCAACTCTCGAGCAATTTCACCAATAGAATGCAAACAAAATCCTTGACCCTGTACACGAAACCAAAACTTGGGCACATAGACTCACCTGACGGACACCTACTACCATCTGTACCAATGCATCCACCACCTTGTTAAACTCCTTTCCAAGGTAACGTATCTGCCTGCCATCAAATGACTTTAAAAACTTGGAGATCTTTTGGAACAGTTCGACATCGCTGATAGTCTTATTTCCTCTGTTGTAGGCATTTATATATGCAATAAGGATGAATATGTAGGAAGCGGTGTTTCTGGCGGGATCAACGACCTTTGCATATATCATTAATACTTGGCGTAATTTTTGGGGCTCTGCCGTACTTACATCTAATGCACTTTCTTCGCTAGCTAGGGGGTGTAGCAGCGACTTCTCTGGCAAAGATCCCACAACTTGAATATGGTGCCGGATGCTCTCGTCATAGTGACTCTCGGAGAAGGCACTGTGAAGTTGGGGATGCGGTGGGAAGTGAAGTAGCTTCGGCAGTATATCGTCCATATTGGCTGTAGTTCTCGTACGCAGATAAGAGGTGTGCGTAACTGTTCTTGGGGAGGTAGATTAGCTGGTTGGCGGGGAAAGCTCTTGTTGACAAGACGAGGCTGAAAGTCCAGCAATTTATACGATGTTGGTGGTGTAGATTCCGTCTTTCTAGGTGCACCTGGCGAAACAAGTAGTGGGCCGATTGGCAGACCTGGAGTGGAGATTAGGTTTGGGCGACAGTGAATGCAAATAATTTAGATGAATGGTTCAATAGCTTGGAGAAGGCTGGCTGGTTGCCTTGAAGAGCTAGTCCAACAGTTCTACTACACAGGTACAGGTGGATCTATGTCTTCGGCGATAAGCAGGAGTGGCGCTATCGATTTGCGCTCTAAGTACACCCCTCATTACCGAAAACGAGTCACAAGAAAGAGATATACCAATAATAAAACAGTTAGCAATCTGTACAAATCATGTCACTTACCAACGCATTGCCTGCAGAAGCAGCCGCTTCAGCAAAGACTGCTTCACATACTCTAGCAACTCTCCCCACTTATGCCAGGAACGATGCGCTTAGTGCAATCCATGCTGCACTTTCCGCTTCAAAGGAACAGATTCTAGCTGCCAATGCACGCGATCTAGCCCTTGCTAAGCAAGCTGCTGAAAATGGAGAGTTAAGCCTGAGTATAGTTTCGAGATTGGACCTCAGTAAGAAAGGAAAATGGGAAGATATGTTGAAAGGCATATTAGACGTTCGTGGTCTTGATGATCCCGGTAATTTGTCTCTCTACCTAATGGATGGCCATTTCATGACTGACTCAAATTCTATAGTTGGAAAGGTCACGTTACGAACAAAACTTGATGATGGCCTCAATTTAGAAAGAGTTTCGTGTCCAATAGGTGTGCTCCTAATTATATTTGAAGCCCGGCCAGAAGTCATTGCAAACATTGCTTCTCTGGCTATCAAATCTGGTAATGCAGCTATATTAAAAGGCGAGTCATACTTTTTTCTACATCAGAAACGTAGTCTAACAAGTTATAGGTGGGAAGGAATCTACAGAGTCTTTCATTGCCATATCAAAGGTAATATCAGAAGCTTTGGAATCAACCCAGGTACCCAACACGGCCATTCAGTTGGTTACTACTCGAGATGTCATTCCTCAGCTACTTGGTCTAGACCAATATATTGATCTCGTAATCCCGAGAGGTTCCAATGAACTGGTGCGGTACATCAAATCATCTACCAAAATCCCCGTTCTCGGTCATGCCGATGGATTATGTTCGATATATCTTGAGCATTCAGCAGACCTGGCTATGGCCGTCAAGGTCATTGTAGATTCAAAGACAACATATCCCGCTGCTTGTAATAGCGTCGAGACCCTTTTGGTTGAAGTGTCATCGCTTGACACTCTTCTTCCATCAGTAGCAGTAGCACTTCTTGAGAAGGGCGTATCATTACGCTGCGACTCTACCAGCAAACAAGCGCTCACGGCGAAGCTTGACACACACTTAGCAGCCATACTCCAAGACGCAGATACCAGCGATTATGACACTGAACATCTCTCTTTAATTCTGGCAATCAAGACCGTCTCCAATATATCGGAGGCCATAACCCATATCAACACCCATGGTTCGCACCATACGGACGTCATACTAAGCTCCAACGCTCCTCTAGCCGAGCAGTTCATGTCCAGTATAGACTCTGCCGGGGTCTTTTGGAACACATCCACCAGGATGGCAGATGGAATGCGGTTTGGATTCGGAACCGAGGTGGGAATCAGCACCAACAAGATCCATGCTCGCGGCCCGGTAGGTTTGGAAGGGCTGATGATATATAAGTACAAAATCCGTGGGGGTGGACACATTACCGCGAATTATGGAGAGGGGGAGGGTCAGAAAAGTTTCCTGCATGAGAATATTCCTATATAATTTGCCAAAAAATGCATGCTCTCTAAAACCAGAAAACTTCTCCGCATGATATGTGACAATAATCGCTCTACATTGCAAGTCCAAGAACATGTGATCCATCTCCAGTTACAAAGTTTTGAGCTTTGATATTGAGAGACTCAATGCTAATCTTCATGCCGACTCCTGATTAAAACAAAGCTTTGGATTTGAGTAAGTTTGTTATTATACTAAGCCACTAGTCCCATATCCTTTGTGGCCCCTTTTGGAAGAACAATGTAGGAAGTCATTATTCTCTTGTATATGTTCTGGTGTAGTGTAGTCATTGATTTCAGGTTTGTTTTCAGTGAGTAACGTCTTGGTCCTTTACCTTGCTATATAAATTTTCCTGAACATGCTTGTTTTTTCTCCGCTGCCTGTTAGTCATTCATACCTATGAGACACTCTTCATCAATCGCTCAAACATCACCATTTCACTCCAAAGAGAGCACTTTGCTTGCAAGATGATTACTCATATGAATTATAAAATTCCGACGTTCCTCTGTATATAAACTAGGTAGGTACACCAATTTGGCATCTCTTTTACTGAAAAAACGCCTCCCATACTCCTTAAAAGTCCGTCGCTACTGAATAACCCCAAGCAAAACTATTTCACCAAGCCACATATTCATAAATCAAGCATCTCACCCGTCCAGGGTTTTGTCTGCTCTCCCCTTGTAACTCCCCATCTTTTCAATAGAGGACATGATGCCGCTTCTATATCCAAGCCCACTGCCCGGTCTAACGCCTTGCGAACTCCCGCTACGACTTCTGTCCTGATTTGATGAACCAGGAGCTCCAAACCCACCTCTACCAATGCGGCTCTCTGATGACGTTGCATTTGATATGCTGCCAGGTGCTCGTAGCCCAGATGCTCGCGAAATGCTACCACGGAGATTCTCTACTGTACTGGGCTGCACGGCTGGCGCGCTTTTTATCGTTGGTGCTTCTGTTGCTGAATCCATATTGGAAACCATATCATCGAAGGCAGCTACTAGAGGGATCATCTCTTCGACGACGGAGACCAATTTCCCTTTTTCAACTCTCTCATCTTCTAGGAGTTGGCGGAGCTCGGCATTATCTTTCTTCACGCTTTGCACAACATGGGAGAGACCCTCCAGCTCTGCTTCGAGCTCTTTCGATCTTGCATCTTTAGCAGCTTGCTTCTCCAGATCTTGGGTAACCTCCAGCGGATCCCTGGGGTTCACTTTAGTCATTGTTGTGTCACGCCCGAGCTTGAGATCTTCGTTTTCCTTGGTGAGATCGTCCACCTTTCCTTCTAGCTCTCGGATTTTCTTTTCCCACCGGCGTTCGTAGCTTTTCTTGAGCGCAGCAACCTTGGTTTCGTGCTTCTCCTTGTACAGTGTATGTAGCTCTCTAGAAACTTTCTCTACTGCAAGCTCAACAGCTCTTCCACCGCAGACACATTCTCCTGATTTCACCTCTTCGTGTTCAGACGATGGCGACGATTTACTAGCACGTAAAGCAGCTACCTTACTTTCGGCTTCCTGTGCCATCATTTCAGCCGCCTCTCTTCTTCTCTCGCTCTCCTCCAATCGTCCTTCAAGATCGTCCCTATCGCGCTCACCATGAACGATCTCCTCTTTCACATTTCGTAAAACAGCTTCCATCTCCCTTCCTCTTTTCTCCCATTCTTCTTTCTCAGCAGCAAGCTGGTCCTTTAAATTCCGCTCTTCTCGCACCTGTTCCATGCTCTCACCAACCCTCTTCTCTGCATCACCAACAGCTGTCTTCAAGGATTGCACCTCGGCGTCCTTTCCACTGAGGGAAGCCTTTAGACTGCTTATTTCAGACAACAGCCCCGATTTCAGACTTTCAAGTTCTCGTGGGGTGATTGAGGGCATGCTTCGGGGCGTAGGCGCCGGGGGAATATCAAAATCGAGTAGATTGGACATTCTATTAAAAGATGGAGTAACAGTGCTGTACCGAGAAATATCTGGCATTGTGCTGCTTCCCTTTACAGGCGATTGCCTGGCCTGCTTGGTTGGAGAATTGACAGTTCGTCCAGAAAACCCACACATTTGCTCCGTAAAATCAAGAATCAGATTTGTGTTGTTTCCATCATCTCTACTTTTACCGTATCGATGACCGCGTGGGGTTGGAGAAGGTGAACCATCACGCATATGGCGCCTTGTCGTAGCTGGTGTGGTCATCCCATTGCGTACTGGGGTAGGGCCCATCGTGGCATATTTCGAGGGACTATGGCCGATTTTTGCAAACATGGTCATATCGGGGACCGCTGAGAACTCGCTGAATGTGCTGACCATTGTATCGTCCATATTGCGGGTTTCATCATGGCGAGAGCCGCCCATAGTACACAGTGTATCATCATGCTCATCCGGCGTATCGCTATCGCCATCTTCCAGTATTTCAATCGCTTTTGTAAGACCCTCATTGTCTCGCAACACATCTTCAATTGTCATTGTTTTCTCCACAGACACGGGGCGCTTCTCTGGTGACTGAGGTTTAACTGGAAATCTCTTTTCTGGAGATGACAGTTTTCGAGGACTCCTAATCGTCTCCGGCACTCTTTGAGCCCCGTTCACCATTGGGGATGGGCGACTCTTGAGCATTTTCAATGGAGATGTGGTTTCGCGTTCTATTGGGCTTTTCTGCGCAATCCTCCGCAGTTTACTCGGAGACTGGTTTTCTCGATCTCGGGAATCATCCAAAACAACAAACGGAGAACTTGGAGGGTCGTCGCAGTTGTCTCCTGAGGTGGAATGTGTAGTGTAGCTGGTAATTTCGTACTCTTTGTGCAATTGTGTGGAAGGAGTTTGTTCGTTAAGAGCTGCTTCAGCAACGTGTCGTAGTGGGCTACCCATTTTAAAGCAATTGGCTATTGAATTTGAAAGAAGAACTTTCGACAGTACTAAGAAAGGTGAATGTTGGCTATGTTGCGACTGCGAAAAGTTGCGGTAAGGCAAAAAGGCAGGGATCTGGTTGTTGATGTAAACAAACCTTAGCGCCGTCAAAACAATAGCCGAGATGGACTGTGCCAATATCAATTTGAACAAAGTCTAAGAATTAACAAATAGCACACTTGTTTTAATAATATAATCAGTGATTAACAGTGTTATATTCGGTTGCGAAGTTTACATGATATAAGATAATTTTCATCTTATGGCGCCACTGGCATGCAAAATGTGCACTAGACACTAAATGAATATCACGGATAATATTTAGTGCTGCGTAGTATGCATAGTTTCTTCCTGATTGTTGGTTTGGTATTCGTTCTCTATAGAAATAGAATCATCGTTCCGAGTTTCATTATAAACGAAATCTAAAGTTCGTTTAATCATATCTTATGCAATGCAATGATGTTTCTCATTCCTCCGTAAGCTTCCATGCTACCATATTCAAATGCTTGTATCCTTAACTCCTATGCGCAGCCACCCGTTTTGCCGTCAATTAGTATGTACAGCATGTCTTGACCGATATGACTTGCTGATGAGACATTGAGAATGTTTCTCATAGCACAATCAGTGGTCTGTGGGCAAGCTACAGGCACCCTTATCCCCGCCGTTCATTTCTTGGGACCAGCAAGAATGCTGTACACACTCTGCTGACCTTTTACTGCAATCTTAAGGTTTGTAAAATGCGTCTCCGATAATCTCTTACCAACTTTGAGGCTCTCAAGTACCCTAAATGACAAGGTCAATGACATAGTCTAGAAATGAAATAGGAGTTGACGTACCATTCGACTCCAACAAATTTCACGCCACAGCCTCTTAGCCGACTGATCTCTTTCTGTATTTTGGATGCCGATAAACCACCTCCGGCCCCAGAGTCTCCCGCCGACGGCTTACCCAATATAACATGGGTAACTTGTCTCCTCCCAAGGTGAAGAGCGATGCGTGCTCCATTCTCCGCAAGAACGTGTTTGAGTCGATGGTCCGAGATGACTGGATACGTACTGCCATTGATATAGATCACCAGCCCGTCGAAGATTCCCTTCTGCCTATTCTCCTTATCCGCAGCCTTCAGGTCATCTTCCAGCTTTCTCTGCACCATCAGGCTTTCTTCTTTACTTACGGGAGCAGCTTCCCCCATTAACATATCCTTAATATTGTGCATCGCCCTTGTTTTAACATCTTTTAGTATCAGGGCCTTGGCTTTCTCATCCCAATCTTCAGAACCTGCTCCAACAGTATCAGATATTCTTTTTCCGCCAGTAGCACCGCTCTTAAACTGGTGAGATAGCTTCGTGCTCCTAGATACCCGCCATCCTGTAGAAGCTCCTAGCGTGTTCTCTGCTCGCTGGTGACCACTGGACGAGGAATTCCAAGGGTCAAAATTGTTTCCATGATTTGGTTGTGCTGCAGGAGCCACCGTGGATTTTGGAGGGGGCATTCTGTTTTGTGGTGCATATGCTGTGGTTATCTAGTTATCTAGGGGTTAATAGCGTTATCATTTCTTCGGCATCTTCTGTTGGATTCAGTGTTTATCTTTCTCTCCCAGCTCTGAGGATGCAATGTAAACGCGTCTTGGTGGGGTGGGGGGTGTTTGTCACGGCAACAACCTCACGCGAAAACACGTGCACACAAAACCTAATTTCAACGTCAAGAAAAATAGAGATCTAGACTCAGCAAGATTGCTATCAAACCAATTTCCTTCCGATATACTGTAGTTGTGTGTCAGACATCAGGAACAATTCTGGCTAAATTGTACGAAGAGGGTGTACCGTATCAGTTGGAACGGCCTGTGCACATACTGACCGTTCAATTCTACACACCGTAATGGAGGTAACACTTCAAGCCACCCATACTTCCCCCACCCACCGCCAGCCCCCCTCAACATAAACGAGCAAGCAATGATTATCCGATATTCCGCCTTCGCGAACGCTTGGGAAATCCTCCGGTCGCACTCTCTCCGACGAAAAGAGGATCGCAAGTCGTTACACGTCTCGAATCCGCCGTACTTTCTGTACTTTATAACATAGGAAAAGCACAATAGAACAAGCAAATGCACAATGCGAGAACCCGTTCGCCTCGCAGCGTGTGCGTCCCGTACGATGCAGCCCGTTGTCAGATCTGCGTAAATCGAGGCACGCAAGTATGTCGTGCCTTAAAAATCCACTGCATCGAGCAGCAGGACAAGCCGGTTTGCATGCGCCGCATCCTTCTTGCTCTCCACACACTCACGGATATACAAGCTTGTGTGTGTGTGTAGCTGGGTAGTTAGTAAACTTCAATGGCAGACAATAAAAGGGATAAAGTCAAATATCGTACTTTATTTCCCGAAACTGTATCAAGCATTCCAAAAGGACAGAAAATGCATCATATAATTTTGTTTGCAGCTGAACGGACATTCACAATTAATTTATCATATTAGTTTGCCGATTGTTTACAGGGTGAACTGTTGACAATTGAATTTAGTCACCATTCTCTTTGAGACAAGAGGTGAGCTGTAAACCAAGGGTTTTCCAGCTGACATGGACAAACATATTAAAAATAAGATCACACCATACCAAGGAGGTCTGTGGATGGATAGCCCCTACTGAATAGAAATTTGCACATCCTTCTATGAGCTATTGTTTTGTTGCAACTCATGCACGAGCAATATATATCTAAGCTGATTTTGCCTGCTTTTGGATACAGAGGTGTGGCACAAAATAATATTCCTACTGTAGTAGTTGTCACGAGAATGGCGACTAGAAAAAAAGCACTGTAACGAGTCCATCCAAAACGGGAGTATCCGTCACCCACCTTCAAATTCATGTACTCCTAAAATATGCACGATGGGGGTACTACTGTACTTTGTATTACCCCTGCCGCATAACCAGATCGTGGGTCATGGATTTCGTTCCTAGAGGATGAAGGCGGGAGGGATGAAGGATTGAGCCTATATTTGATGTATATGGGTTCAAAATCGTAGCGAACCTGGCCAAAGTTGGAGGTGGTTACGAGCTTTGTATTACCCCGGGCACCGAATGACAGAACCACAAACATTACTTCAAGTAGAATGAAACAATCTCAACCTATGTCAATGAGTGTCTTTGGTCAATAAGATAAAGAGTTGAAGGACATGAATGATGACGTCCGCTTCATCTCACATGAAGCAACAAGTGGAATGGATTTTCAACCCCATTTTTAAATGTATTATTATTATTATATATCCGTACGGCTTGGGGACATGGGTTTCTCACCACCAAGAACTCGTACGGGTATCGTATTATTATTCCTGACCGAAGCCGTTTACACTTGCACTCCAACGAGCTCTGGGGCACACCTTGGAACAACATTCTGGGGGAGTGGGAAGAAGCGAAGCCGGCTGAAGAAGAAGCCGAAAGATCCCTTCCACCTTCTCTCTTCAGCCGTCTCCGATATCGATGGTAGAGATACCAAAACTAAGTTCAACTTATCCCTGTTGCTATTGTCAGATTTGGGGCTCTCGAGATAAGCGGAGTGAAGTGAAGAAGCCATGTTCCGAACCATGTTGGGATACCAGGAACAGTATAAGCGCTCGTAAAAGAGATCATTTGGTTTGTCCAAGAAAATTAACTGGTGAGCACAAGAAGAGTTCGATAAAGGCGCCCGCGTATGATATCCATCTCAATCGCAATTCTCGGGTAATCGTGGAGATCCTGGATTGGACCTGGTTGATAAAAATGAGGGGTTGCAATAAATCCATAAATTCCTGGAAGAGCGGTGAAGTGACGCTAAATCCAAAGAATCAACGCCTCCTTATTCCTCTTCACACCATCAAAATGTTCCTCGCAAAACGGGTGAACAGTCGGAACGATAGATTAAGATGATGGGTAATGGTTATTTCTTGGTGTTCAGCTCAGCCGACAAGCTCCCTGACGGGAGAAAAAAACCTCGAGCTGGCGGCCGCTGATCTCGAGTCTGTGACACTTCGCAAAGTTTATCGCCATCCATTGGATCTGACAACGTTCAGATGTCGTGCGTTGAATGGCCATGGCCATGAAAAGTATGGTTGATCAGATTGGCCGGCCTCCTACGCCACAAGGATGGTGGGGGAACGGTCTGCACAATCCTGGCTCATATGTAAGACGGGACGCTTTCCGCGCGTGGTGCACTGCGAGCTGTACTGTACTAGTTGCATTTGCGGTTGAGGTGGGTTTTTGGAGCTCTGCTAAGCTACTTTGGAGTTGTTGAGTGTAATGTCATGTCTCCGATATAATCGCGCTCTCTAGCTAGCCCACATAGGAATTTTCGAAAGATGAATCCTCAGCAGGCATATTCTTACATACAGAACTGCCATGCAACCTCCCTAGATGATCTGAGAATCATCGCAACACCACACTCGTACAGCTTACCTAGAAGGTACAGTACACCCGGATCTTTTTCTGTTTATACCCATCTGCAAGGCTACGATTATTCTACGAGCGACGGATTGCCTCCCATGCACAGGCGGCGGGGCCGCTGCAACCTATTTGCGCTTGGCAGCCATTGGCGAATAGGTATCCTTGATAGACGGGGAGTGGTTGGTGGTGTGTTGACCAGCTGTTGGCTTGAGACGTGGTTGATACTGATTGGGGTAATCTGGGCAGATGGCCCTTACGAGGGAGGGATCAACGCTGGGCACCCCGCTGATGAAGCAAGTTTATAAGAGGAAACTTGATAGGGTGATGAAGGATGATGATCTGGTCGAGGCCTCTAGGCTCATTTGAACTGTTACTCATGGTGCAACACTAGAAAAGCGGCCAGATGTTGATTTCCCTTGCTTCAGCAAGCTAGGGGTTGACCGGTTGCCGCCGCAAAATGCTGTCGGAATATTAGCACTTGCTACTTGGAGCAGAGTATTGCGTACTATGAAGGAGCTCTACCCTACCTGTATTATTGACAGGCCATGATAAGCGATGTGATGATATCAGGGGATGGGTGATTAGGATCGTTGAAACAGGCTAAGCACCCCCGTCCAGCCACCGTTTTTGCTGACGCCGGACAGGCCGTTGATAGGATAGGTTTGAGCTGCGACTAGCCGCTGTGCATGTGCATATCTGCAATGCAGCGCACAGCATCTCGAGCATCGCTGCAGGGACCGCTGCCGGGAGTGAGAAAAGCGAAGTGCGAGCGAGCGAGCGAGGAAGGGAGTAGTAGTGTAGTGAAGCAGGGAGGGACGAAGCGGAGACCAGACTAGCAAATGGCTCGGCTGGTGGGTCGTGGTTGGATGGGTGGATGGGTGGATAGATGGTGGTTGGGTGATGGGTGGTAAATAATGGGTGGTGAGAGTGGTGAGGTGGTTCATCACCTCTCTACACTACAACTACTGAGGCGAGGGAGAGGGCGGTGAGAGTGGGTGCGATCATACGTGGGTCACGTATTGCCAATGGATTTCTCCCAAAGGTCTGAGAAAGCAAGACACGGACACGGACGAGGAGGACGACGACGACGACGACGACGATGATCCACTCTTTTAGATCTTAGTAGATGATTCAAATCCGGGCTGGGAAGGGATTCAAACTTTGTCCCGTACCGAAAGAACCGTCAAGTGATATTCTACCTCGTTCTACTGTGGAATCCAATATGCTTCGATGCGATG